>JGI24723J26617_10002697_pt1 | contig 13708 bp, 10 predicted proteins | sample Cruoilmetagenom6_FD_26617 | JGI IMG/M metagenome (IMG submission 26617)
CCCCCGCCTAACACTATTGCTGCTTCTGACCACGGGCCCGGCAATTGCCGGGCCCGGTGGCGAGGCGGGCCGCTACCTGGATGCCGATGAGTATTTGCGCGGCGTGTTCCCGGGTGAGGTTCCCGAGGCGAAGACGCTGTGGGTCACTGGCGACCTTCGTGATGCGGTTGAGGGCATGTTGAAGCACCGGTTTGCGGCACTGCGTGTGCGCTACTGGTACGACGGCACCAGAAGTGCCTGGATACTGGATGAGATTGGCAAGGAGCTGCCGATCACGATCGGGGTCGCCATTGCACAAAGCGCCATCGACGATGTCCGCGTGCTTGAGTTTCGAGAGAGCCGTGGCTGGGAGGTGCGTTATCCGTTCTTTACCGATCAGTTCATTGCGGCAAAGCTCGGCCCCGACGAACGCCTCGATCGGAAGATCGACGGCATCAGCGGTGCGACCTTGTCCGTTCGTGCTGTAACCCGAATTGCGCAAATTGCGCTGCTGCTACATGACCAAATCGACGACGCCGACTAACGGTAACCGCCGCGGGCGGCATTTGTTTCGCCGAGGCCATCGCTGGGTGGGTGTGTCGGCTGTCGTGTTCGTGCTGTTCTTGGCGATCTCCGGCATCACGCTCAATCATGCGACCGACCTGGGGCTCGATCGCCGTTACGTCAACTGGTCCTGGTTGCTCGATGCTTACGGCATTCAATCGCCGCCGCCATCAGGAAGCTTCGTCGATACCGGGTACCGGGCGACGTTGCTGGGCGAGCGCTTGTTTCTCAACGGGCAGGATACCGGGCAGCGCGTCGCCGCGCTGGTGGGCTTCATAGCAGTTGAGCCCCTTGTTCTTGCCGTCGGCCAGCAAACAGCGCACATTCTTACGACTGACGGTGACCTCGTTGAGATCATGGATCTGTCCGCCGTGCTGCCGGGTCCGATCGAACGGGTAGGGCGTGCCGGCAATCGGGCCATCGTCCAGAGTAACAGTGAATTGTTCCGCAGTGATCCGGGTATCGCGATGTTCGCGCCGTGGCACAGAGAACCGGAGACGGACATTCAATGGTCCGCGGAATCATCACCCGACGCTGCGGAACGGGTAGCGCTGGACGCCGCCTGGCGCGGGCATGGCCTGACAGTCGAGCGTATCTTGCTCGACCTGCACAGCGGTCGACTCTTCGCCCTCCCTGGGACGTTGTTCATGGATCTCATCGCGCTCTGCATGATCGTGCTGGGCGTTTCCGGCTTGGTGCTCTCGAATTCCCGCTACCGCCGCGAGAATGGACCCAGGAATGGCAAACGGGGCTGAAATCGGCCGGTGGCGTCGGAGTTCGCACTACGAGGTGTGATCCACCTACTGCAAACGGTCGATTTTTCGTGGCACCATTAGACTCTTGCCGCCAGCGAGCATTCTCACAAAAGTGACCGAACAAGCACGCAAACTTCTTATCGTCGAAGATGACCCTGGTCTGTTGAAGCAGCTCAAATGGTGTTTCGAGGGCTATGACGTCTACACGGCCGAAAATCGTGAGGACGCCATCGCCGAGCTTCGAAGGCACGAGCCCGCCGTGATTCTCCAGGATCTCGGATTGCCACCGAAGCCGGAGGGTGTCGAAGAGGGCTTGGCGACGCTGTCAGAGACACTGCGATTGGCCCCGCATACGAAAGTCATCGTAGTTACCGGCAACGGTGACCAGGAGAATGCGCTGACCGCTGTCGCGCAAGGTGCTTACGATTTTTACGAAAAACCGGTCGACACTGACACCCTGAAACTGCTTGTCGACCGTGCGTTTAATATCGCAGAGCTCGAAGGCGAAAATCGTCGCTTACAAAACAAGGTAAACGAGTCGCCCCTCGACGGCATCGTCGCCGCCAGCGAGGGCATGCTGGCCGTTTGCCGCATGATCGAAAAAGTGGCGCCGACGGATGTGACGACCTTGCTGCTGGGCGAGAGCGGTACAGGCAAGGAATTGCTCGCACGAGCGCTGCATCGCCTGAGTCCACGCGCCGACCAGAATTTCGTGGCGATCAACTGCGCGGCGATCCCTGAGAACCTGCTTGAGTCCGAGTTGTTCGGTCACGAGAAGGGCGCTTTTACGGGCGCTCACAAACAGACGATGGGTAAGGTCGAACTGGCCAACGGCGGCACGCTCTTCCTGGATGAGATCGGCGACATGCCGATTGCTCTGCAAGCGAAAATGCTGCGCTTCCTGCAGGAACGGGTCATCGAGCGCGTCGGGGGTCGAAAGGAGATTTCAGTCGATGTGCGGGTCGTATGCGCCACGAACCAACGTCCGGAGGGCCTGATCAAGGAAGGCCTGTTCCGCGAGGATCTCTACTACCGCGTCAGCGAGATCACGATCAATATTCCGCCGTATCGCGACCGTGAGGAAGGCCGCCTGATACTCGCGCGTACGCTGCTGCAGAAGTACGCGAAACTGCAGAAACGAGCTATTAACGGGTTTTCCGACGATGCGGTGAATGGCATCGAGGCCTATTCCTGGCCGGGAAACGTTCGCGAGCTTGAGAACAAGATTAAGGGTGCCGTCATTATGGCGGACGGCAAGATGGTTACTGCCATGGACCTGGGGTTGCAGGATGATGGTGAGGAAGGTGAATCGCTGAATCTGCGTGAGGTCCGACAGATCGCTGAATCGAAAGCGATTCGTGTGGCGCTCACGAGGAGCTTCGGCAACATCTCGAAAGCCTCCGAACTGCTCGGCATCACGCGCCCGACCCTCTACGACCTCCTGAACAAATACGGCCTCAGTGCCGATAGCTATTCCAAGAAAGCGGCTCCCTAGTCGCAAAANAGGACCGGTTTTCAGGTTGCGGTTATCCGCTACTGACGATGTCGGGCGCATGGGAGTAACTTACGTTTAGGTAAGTCTGTTCCGGAGCCAAACGTGAGTGAAATTACCCTCAACATTAACGGTCAGGACTACGAAATTGATGTGCCTGACGATATGCCATTGCTTTGGGCGTTGAGAGACGTCCTTGATCTTACAGGCACGAAATACGGCTGTGGTATCGGCACCTGCGGCACCTGCACGGTGCTGGTGAACGGATCGCCGATGCAGTCCTGCGTCAGGTCTGCGGTTCGGTTTGAAGGTCGCGAGATCATCACCATCGAAGGTCTTGATCCGTCGGGCGATCACCCCGTGCAGAAAGCCTGGAACGAAGAGGACGTTCCACAATGTGGCTATTGCCAGGGCGGGCAGATTCTCTCGGCGAGCGCCCTGCTCGCAGATAATCCGGCTCCCAGCGATGAAGAAATTAATGATGCTATGTCAGGCGTCATTTGCCGATGCGGTACCTACCCGAGAATTCGCAAAGCGATAAAAAGAGCTGCGAAATACGCAGCGGAAGATGGGGGTGACGTATGACGGAATCCAAATCACAAGACACCCTTAGCCGCCGTTCATTCCTGCAGGTCTCCATGCTGGCAACAGGTGCCCTGGTCATAGGTGTCGGTTGCAATGGTCCGACACGGGCCAATGAGATGCAGGACGGTCTGTGGAAACCCAACCTGTACGTCCGTATTGACGCGGACGGTACAATTACGATCGTCAGCAAGAATCCGGAAGCGGGTCAGGGCGTAAAGACGGCATTTCCAATGGTCGTCGCGGAATGCCTGGAAGTTGACTGGAAAGATGTGAGAGTGGAACAAGCGCCGCTTGATGATCGCTATGGCCGACAGGTTGTCGGTGGCAGTCGCGGTACCCCGGATGGCTGGGACGATCTGCGCATTGCAGGTACTGCTGCGCGTCACCTGTTGACTGCCGCTGCTGCGAAAGAATGGCGTGTTGCTATTTCCGAGTGCGAGGCCCGCGACGGTTCGATAGTGCACACCCAAACGGGCAAATCGGTCCGCTATGAGAGCTTGCTGAGTACCGCCGCCGATTTACCGGTGCCCGATGTTGCGGATCTCGACCTAAAGAGTCGTCCATCAGAATTCAAACTCCTTGGAACCTTTGTACCGGGTGTTGATAACCCCAAGATCCTCACGGGTCAGTCGTTGTTCGGGTGTGACGTTCGCCTGGATGGCATGTTGTACGCGGTCTTTGAAAAATGTCNGACCTTCGGTGGCAAGGTCCGGCAAGCCAATTTGGACGAGGTTCGCGCTCTGCCGGGCGTAACACATGCGTTCATCGTGAATGGAGGCGATGACCTGACGGGGTTACTGCCCGGTATTGCCGTTGTCGCGAAGACGTGGTGGCAGGCACAGTCTGCTCGCGAAAAGCTCCACGTAGAGTGGGACACGAGTCACTCCGACTCGACGGCTGACTATGATCGTCAGGCTGCGGCACTTGCCAACAAGTCCGGAGAGACCCTGCGCTCGGACGGTGACGTCGACGCCGCATTCGATAGTGCGAAACAGGTCGTCGAGGCAAGTTACTACTATCCATTCGTATCGCATGCGAACCTGGAGCCGCAGAACTGCACGGCGCTGTACCACGAATCCGGGCGCCTGGAGATTTGGGCGCCGTCGCAGAACCCGAAAGGGGGCCGCGAGCTGGTTGCGAAAACTCTGCGAATTTCCGAAAAGAATATCCATGTGAACCTTGTCCGCATCGGCGGAGGCTTCGGGCGGCGCTTACGCAACGATTTCATGGTTGAAGCGGCCTGGATCGCGCGCGAAGTGCGCCAGCCCGTACAGTTGCAGTGGACGCGGGAAGACGACATGGCTCATGATTTCTATCGTCCTGCTGCCTGGCATCACTTCAAGGCTGGCATTGACGATACGGGGAGGATGGCAGCATTCGACCACCATTTCGTGACGTTCGGCTCGGGCGGTAAGACCGTCTCGGGCGCTGGTCTTTCCCCGGCACACTACCCGGCAGGCCTGGTACCCAATTTCAAGCTACGCCAGTCAGTCATCGAGACAAATGTTCCGACCGGCCCCTGGCGATCTCCTGGCCATTCGGCGTACTGCTGGGCCTATCAGAGCTTCTTCGATGAAGTGGCGCTTGCCGCGGGACGCGACCAGCTGGAATTCCGCCTTGACCTCTTGTCGAAGTCCTTTGGTGAGCCTCCACTGGATCTGGAACGTACCAGAAACACACTCAAGCTTGCCGCCGAACAAGCGGGTTGGGGGCGTCGCACGCTCGAGCCAAACCGCGGGATGGGCCTGGCTTTTCATTATGATCACGGAGGCTTCGTTTCTCACGTCGCCGAGGTCGTTGCGGACGGTTCCAGGATCACGGTCGAGAAGGTGTACTCGGGAATTGACGTGGGCCCCGTCCTGAATATGAGCGGCGCCAGGAACCAGGTCGAGGGTGCCGTTGTAGACGCACTGAGTACCGCACAAGTGGAAATTACGTTTGCAGATGGGGCCGTGGAACAGGGTAACTTCGACGACTACGAGTTACTTCGGATTCACCAGGCACCGGAGGTCGAATGTCATTTTATTCAGAATGATGTCTCGCCGTCAGGTCTGGGTGAGCCACCCATTGCGCCTGCGACGCCGGCCATAGCCAACGCCGTTTTCGCCGCCACAGGAACACGTATCCGGGAGCTGCCGTTCAAACGGTCTGGAATTTCGGTCTAACGTAACGACGGACCCGAGGAACGGTCACCGGCGCAGAGCTCAGCTGGCCGTATTTAGGAATTATTGACCATTTGGATCGCGCATTCGGGTGCCACACTCGGCCGACTCACCAATAACTGCCAGAGTGCTCAATTTTTTGGATCGTTTTCCTTTTCATAGAGCTGGCGAAGAGTCTTAAGAATCTGCTTTAGCTCTAGGCGCACTCGGCTGCCAAAATCCACAATTCCTTCGTCAATCCGGCCAATACTTTTCCTGTGAGCGTCTCCAGGACGCGCCAGAGAGCGAGAATCAGGAGCGATGGATTTCATCACGATGAGACACCCGGATCGCGACATAAAGCAGTCGTTTCCGATCCGCAGCCGGGTTGCCGGATGGTTTTTCAGGGTCGATGAGTTATCGACGGGCTATTGGCAGGTGAAAGGCCGCGACCGTTTCGGTCATACAATTAGTTGCGTGGGAGAGAGCCCCGACGACGTGCTCGAAACCGCCGAGACGGAGGCACGGCAACAGTCGTTCAGCGGGATTTGAACGTATCAGGGTTCAGGTCGTGCCGAGCGAGTAGCTTGTAAAAGTCTGTCCGATTACGTTTGGCGAGGCGCGCGGCCTGGCTGACATTGCCCATGGTGATCTGCAATATCTGTGACAGGTAATTGCGCGTGAACTCATCGCGCGCATCGGAGAAGGAAGCCAGCTTCCCGGCATGCTCTCCCAAAGATTGCTGTACCAGTTCGCCAGAGATCACAGGCGAGCGTGACAGCGCCACGTTTTGTCGAACGATGTTATAGAGTTGACGGATATTGCCCGGCCACTCGGCCGTCACCAGCATTTCGACCGCTTCCGGCGCATACACTTTTCTTTCCTGGTCGGCTTCTGCCGAAATCTCCTGCAGGAAATGCGCGACAAGCAACGGTATGTCTTCACGACGCTCGTCGAGCGTCGGCAATTTGATGTTCACGACATTTAGCCGGTAGTACAGGTCTTCGCGGAAGCGGCCCTGCGTCATGAGTTCCTGCAGGTCACGGTGGGTCGCGGATATGACGCGAACGTCGATTTCTTTCGCCTCCGTGCTGCCGACGGGGCGCACCTGGTTTTCCTGCAACACACGCAGCAGTTTCACCTGTAGCCGCATTGGCATATCCCCGATCTCGTCGAGCATCAGCGTGCCGCCTGCGGCCCCCTGGAACAGGCCTTCGTGGGTCCGGGTAGCGCCCGTGAACGCACCTTTTTCATGGCCGAATAATTCGGACTCCAGCAGGTTCTCAGCCATGGCTGAGCAGTTGATCGCGGTGAAAGGCTTATTGCGTCGTTCGCTGGCGCTGTGTATTGCCTGCGCGAGCAGTTCCTTACCTGTGCCGCTTTCGCCCGTAATCAGCACGCGCGCATCGGTCGCCGCAACCATCTTCGCCTGCTGCATGACCTCTTTCATGGCGGCGTTGCGCGTGATGATTTCGCCAGCCCAGTCGTCTTCGACTTCAACTGTCCCCGATACCTTCAACGCCCGTTCGACCAGCGACATGAGTTCATCTTTGTCGATGGGCTTGGTCAGGAAGCCAAAAGCACCGTGCTGCGTGGCGGTGACCGCATCCGGAATCGTGCCATGCGCCGTGATGATGGCGACGCGCAGCCCCGGTGAGCGGGTCTGCAATTCCTTGAGGAGTCCGATGCCGTCCATTTTGTCCATGCGCAGGTCAGTGATGACCAGGTCCGGTGTGAACTGGCGCAGCGTACCCAGTGCTTTGTGGGCGGATTCGACGGCCTCGACTTCGTAGCCTTCGGCACGCAGGCGGATACTCAACAGTCGAAGCAATCCGGGGTCGTCATCGACGAGGAGGATTTTGCCTTCGCGTTGCGTTTGATTGGTAGGCATACCCGAAGGTTAGAGGGTTATGTCATGCCCGGCAAGGGGGGAGGGCTACTCCTGCTCGCGGATTGAGCGCTCGATCGAAGTGATCGCTTCGAGCTTTTGCTCGGCGTCAGCCAGGTCATTCCGGAGGCGTTCATTCTCGGCCTCGATGGCGGCAATACGCTGGCTTGCCGCCAGCCCCTCGCTGAGAGCCGCACGCGACGTCGATTCACTGAGGTTGCGCGCTTCGGTACTAACTCTGAGCAGGCTTTCGACGCTGGTGAGGTAGATCGTCGCGAGTGATATTTCCGCCGATGTAAGGAGTTCGCTTTGTGCCAGGACCTCGCGCAGGACGGCCTCAGCCCGCCCAGTATCGTTCGATGCGTGTCCCGGCGTGGCGAGTACGAGCCCGAACCGGAGGTTGCTGCTCGGCCCGGGTATCAGTCGTGCTGCCGACTCCGCATCCTCGTAAATGTCTGCCTGTTTGTGAATGTCACCCGACGCGAGTTCGTACAGCTCCTTCAGGTACTCGTCGGCGTCCGGTGCGCCGAGAATCACCGCTTCATCAGTCGGCGCCTTGTCACGCCCGCGCAGCCAGTCGGTCGCCTTGTTGGCCGTCGCACAGCCGGCCGCAAGCGAGACAATAACAACCAAGGTCGCGATCCGTGCCAAACGAGTTGTAGTCCTGCAGTTAACCATTTGCTGCCAACTTTTGTTTCGCCACAGCCCGCTTCTGCGGGATATGAATCCTGAAATGCGCACCCGGGAATTCGTCCGAGTTGATCAGTTCCACCGAACCGTCGTGTGCCTGGATGCACTCCAGCACCACCGACAGTCCGATCCCCGTACCACCGACCTGGCCACCCTGTTCGCGGCGGCCCTGAAAAAAGGCCTCAAAAACGCGTGGGCCTTCCTCTTCCGGGATGCCGGGTCCGGTATCGCCGAACTCCAGTACGAAGCTCGCCGGCAATCGGCTGGCGCGAATTGTGATCAGGCCACCTTTCGGGGTGAACTTGACCGCATTCGACAGGAGATTATCAATGACTGTACGGATTTTGTCTTGATCCGCGTTCACAATAATGTCCTCAACGTCCAGCTTTAGCTGGATATTCGCGGCTTTCAAGGCCAGTCGCTGGGTCTTGGCGACCGATATAACCTGTGCACGCAGTGGGAAATCGCTCAGCGTGAGCACCTCGCTCTTCGTCTGCCATGCGCTGAACGACAGCAGATTTTCGATGAGCTGCTGCAATTTCAGGCCGTTCATGCGCAGGATATCGGTAACTTCGCGCTGCGGTTCCTCCAGGTCTCCAACGGACCCGTCAAGCAACAACTCCGTGCCTTCCCGGATATTGGCCAGCGGTGTCTTCAATTCATGAGACATGTGTCGCAGGAATTTGTTCTTTTCCTGCGCGAGGTCGAGAAGGCGTAATCGAAGCCATTCGAGTTGCCTGCCGAGCCGTTCAAGGTCGGTCGGGCCCTTGATGTGGATCGGCTTGGAGAAGCCGCTTTCGCCGAGCTGATGAATAGCACGGTCGATCTGTGAGATAGGGCGCGCGACAAGGAACGTAAAAATCAGAACCAGCACAACGGTGCCCGGTACCAGTGCGGCCACCTGCCAGGCGGATACCCGTTGCGCATCGCGTGCGGTCTCCTGCAGCGTCGATAACTCGGTATCGATATGCGCTGACAGNATATTGGTCAGGGTCTCGACACGCTCGTGCATAGGTGCGAAGAGATCAATGGCAGCGGCAAGTTGCTCGTCGTTTATGTCGGGGACCGACAACACGTTCACAATGGTGCTTGCGCCGTGCCCGATCGACTCCGCGAGTTCGGTCGCGTTCGCCTCGGACACCAGCGGTGCCATCTCCGAGAGTTGGTGCTCAAGTGACTCGAGGTCGCTGAGAATAATCTGCAGGCTGTCCGGGTTGCGTAACACCCGGTACTGCCGCGCGACGCGTTCCAGCGTTACGAGTTGCTCTTCGAGACGCCGGTTGTTGTCGGCGGCCGACACACCGGCGGATACCAGTTGCTCGCTCTGCCTGGCGACTTCGCCGAGGTTGACAAGTGCCCACACCACGGCCAGCAGCAGCGGCAGCGCGACGAATCCGAAACCGACCAGGATAAGTCCGTTAAGTGATCGTGGGCGGCGGAATTTCATTGATCCTCTAGGTCCAGTAGGCGGAAGGGTCCCGGGACGCGATCTTGCGTTCCCATTCGAGACTGGTGCGAACAATGGTATCAAGATCGTCGAACCTTGGCGTCCATCCGAGCACCTCGCGGACGCGTTCGGCGACAGCGATGAGTTCCGGCGGGTCGCCGGCACGACGTGGCTCCTCGTTGATAATCAGATCTTCCCCGTTTGCTTTTCCCACAGCCGCAAGGACGTCGCGAACGCTGTAGCCGTGTCCATAGCCACAGTTAAGGACAGTCGATTGGCCACCGTTGCGAAGATAGGTCAGCGCATCGAGATGGGCCGTCGCCAGGTCTTCGACGTGGATGTAGTCGCGCAAACCAGTGCCATCGGGCGTCGGGTAATCTGTACCGTAGATCGCAACACCCGGGCGCTTGCCGGTCGCTGCCTCGCATGCGACTTTAACAAGCAAAGTCGCTTTAGGCGTCGACTGGCCGATCGTGCCGCTCGGCTCGCAGCCAGCGACATTGAAATACCGCAGGGCAACGTAGCCAGGCCCACCAGCCGCAGCCAGGTCACGCAGCATCCATTCGGTCATCAGTTTGGACGTGCCGTAAGGATTAATCGGTTGGGTCGGTGAGTCCTCAGATGCTCTGCCGCCCTCAGGAATGCCGTAGACAGCTGCTGTCGACGAAAACACAATGTTCTTCACGCCGTGTTTCGCAGCTGCTTCCAGGAGTGTACGACTCGATGCCGTGTTATTACGGTAGTACTTGAGCGGATCGGCGACCGACTCGGGAACAATCGTGTGTGCGGCAAAGTGCATGACCGTGTCGATGTCGTTCTCGGTGAATAGTTTTTCGAGCAGCTCTGCATCGCCTGTGTCACCAACGATAAACTCCCCTGCTGTGACCGCAGCTTCGAATCCCGTCGAGAGATTGTCGAGTGTAATCACGCCTTCACCCGCGGCGCCAAGCTGGCGAACCACATGGCTGCCGATATAACCGGCTCCGCCGGTAACTAGTATCTGTTTGTTTTGCATAGTCTTTTTATGTTCTCGAAGTGGCCCTTGCAAGAAAATGTGAATCAGGTGCGAGCGCAAGAGACCAAGTTTATCAATACTGTTGCGAACAATGGCGGACGCAAGTCGCACTGTACGATGTGACGTAACGGAATGAAATGTCGCCAAAGACACACACCTTGGGTTATGTTGCCGTTCAGTTTTACCGGTTACTATTTGGCTAACGCCTGCATTGGGACTCTCGACATTAATGATTGCTGACTTCAGAACAAAGACGTTACTCCTCACCATGCCCCTATTGGCGCTCGCTGCGTGCAGCAGCGGAGGGTCGGATTCGGGAGGTGGCACTACGCCCACGAATCAGTCACCGACGGCGAGAGTAGGTGCTGCACAGACGGTCAACGAATTCGCCCCAGTCACCCTGGATGGCAGCGCTTCGTCAGACCCAGAAGGCACTGCGTTGACGTACAGCTGGATACAGCAGTCCGGAACAAGCGTGACATTGTCTGATGCTAGTGTTGCGTCTCCGACATTTGATGCGCCTGACGTCACTGCAATCAATACGCCGGATGTGCTGAGATTCCAGCTCACGGTCAGTGATGGCTCGTTGAGCAACAATGCGACGGTCGATATCACAGTCCAGGACAATGGTCAGGGCGCCAACAGCGTACCGACGGCCGATGCAGGCCCGGACCAGTCTGTTCAGGAGCTGGTGACTGTCAATCTCGACGGATCGGCGTCGTCTGATCCGGACCCCGGTGACACCTTAAGCTTTTCCTGGTTACAGACGGCCGGTCCCAACGTGGCGTTGACTGGGGGCAATACGGCCCAGCCGAGTTTTACATCGCCGGACGTTGTTGCGGGCAGTCCGGAGACGCTTACATTCGAGTTGACCGTCGATGACGGAACAGACAACGCGACAGACGTTGTCGACGTGGTTGTGTCTGAAGGGGCAGCGCTGGTCATTGTGGCAGGCAAACTTCAGTATGAGTTTGTGCCGCCCAACCTCAATTGCCGCGGTCTCAACTTCAACGCAATCCAGGTTCGGCCTGCGCGCGGCGTGACGGTACAACTTGTCGACGGCAATAATGACAGCAACATCCTCGACACAACGCGGACAGACGCGAACGGCGACTATTCCTTTAGCAACGTGACCGCGAACACAGACGTACGTATTCGAGTACGCGCGGAACTCAAGCAGGCCGGCGCGCCGGGCTGGGATGTCGAGGTCAGGGATAACGTCGATACGTCGGCTAGCCCACTGCCGCTTGAGCAACGGCCCTTGTATGTCGTCCAGTGGGCATCGTTCAGTACCGGAGGTATCGATATTCTCGATGCTGATTTCACGGCGGCGACCGGATGGGATGGCACGTCCTACACGAGTACGCGCGCAGCCGCGCCACTTGCGATCGTCGATCAGGTATATACGGGCATCCAGTCCATCGTCGCAGAGCGACCAACCCAGGTGTTCCCACCGCTCGATATGTTCTGGAGCGTCAACAATACGTTGACCAGCCCTTCAGACATTGATGCCGGTGAATTGTCAGCCTCGTTCTACAGCGGCGGAATTGACTCGTTGTTCCTTCTTGGCGATGCCAGCGTCGACACCGAGGAGTTTGACGATCACGTCACGATGCATGAGTGGGGACACTATTTCGAAGACAATTTCTCACGTTCGGACTCCATCGGAGGATCGCACACGATCGGCCAGAGCCTCGACGCACGCCTCGCGTTCGGTGAGGGGTTTGCCACGGCGCTGGCTGCAATCCTGCTGGAGGAACAGCAGTATTGCGACACTCAGGCGGCTGGAACGACTGGTGGATTCGGGCTCAGTACGGAGAGCGAAGATCGTGGCAGTCAGGGCTGGATGAACGAAATGTCCGTTGCAACCCTGATCTACGATTTGTGGGATACCGATGCGGACGGCGCCGACAACAGCTCCATCGGTTTCGGGCCAATTCTCGATGTCATGATGGGGCCGCAGGCAACGACGAACGCATTCACGTCATTGTTTTCGTTCTCGACGGCTTTGCAGGGCATGCTGACCGGTGCTGACCTGACTTTCCTTAATGCGCAGCTCGATAGCGAGAACGTCGAAAGGACAACCAATGATATCTGGGGTGCCAGCCAGGATTTGATACTGACAGCGCCGAACCAGTCGCGCGACGTCCTGCCCTTGTATACAGATATGCCGACCAACGGCACGGTGAGCATCTGCACCAACAGCGACTACGACTCCGGCCGCAATGGCAACAAGCTCGCAGAGCATCGTTACCTGCGATTCGAGACGCTGTCTCCGTCGGCCTATGACATTACGGTGACGACGACAACGCCCACTCCGCCAACCAATGATCCGGCGCCAACACCGCCCGACGAAATTCGAGATCAGAGCGACCCCGATATTTACATCTGGCGGCGTGGAGCCCTCGTGGGCCTTGGCAATAGCGGCGTCGACAATGTCGAGACACTTACGACACAATCCTTGCCTGCCGATACCTATGCGGTATCGATCCAGGAATGGCGTTACGAGGACGAAAGCGCCTCAAGCGATTTTCCGGAGCAGATTTGTTTCGACGTAACAGTAGCTCCTAACTAGGGGCGCAGATGGTGAATACTATGCACAAAATGACATTCCTTAGCCTTGCTGGACTACTGTTGCTTTCGGCTTGCGGAAACGATGCCGCGGCACCCGCGGAGGTTGTTGCGATCGACAAGTCGTCGGCCGGCGAAAGCAAACCAGCCTCACCGTTTGATGGAACGGTGACCAAAATCGGTTCGCCGTTCAGTATCAGTTACAAGATTATTGGTACACCCGTCGTCGGCAGTCCGCTCGCGGTGCAATTGCGGGTTACGTCAACGTTGGCAATGTCGCAGGCCGAGATCAGCTATACCATTCCGGATGATTCATCGATGGTCCTGCACGAAGCGCAACCGCAATCGGTCGCCGCAGAGTTTGCCGACAACGAGAAATGGGTCGACCAACGTGTGACGATCGTGCCGATGCGTGAGGGACGGATATACCTGAATGTGGCTGCATCAGCCCAGGCTCCCGACGGCAGGACGATGACCATGATGGCTGTACCGATCCAGGTAGGCGAGGGTGGCCGCGAACTCGACGAGCAGGGCGAACTGGCAACCGACGAGGACGGAGAGGCGATTCGGGTGCTGACCAG
>JGI24723J26617_10002698_pt1 | contig 13684 bp, 7 predicted proteins | sample Cruoilmetagenom6_FD_26617 | JGI IMG/M metagenome (IMG submission 26617)
AATATGAATCCGATCTTCTCGTTGCGGACACGCGATCGTTCCTTGTCGTTCAACTTGGAAATATCGCGGCCATCGAGTTCGTAGGTGCCACTCGTCAGGTCTTCGAGCAAACCGGCAATGTTCAGGAATGTCGTTTTTCCCGAGCCCGATGGCCCGGTGACCGACACAAACTCCCCTTCGTCAACCGTCAGGGAAAACTCGCGTAACGCGTGCGTTTCAACCGTGTTCGTACGATAAACCTTGGACACGTTTTTCATGTTCAGCATAGCCCGGTACTCCTGAATAGCTAATCAGTCAGCAGGACTGTTTCTGCACTGCGAAACGCGTCCAGGTTGGAAATTACGATGGTGTCGCCGGGCTGCAGGCCCGCGACAATTTCAACGGCGCCGAGACTGCGTGCGCCAGTCTCGATACGGCGTTTCTCGGCCATACCTTCCTCGGTCACGAGGTACGCGATACGGCCACCGCCGCTATCGAGAAACTGCCCGCGCTGCACCAGCATGACGTCGTTGTGCTCGGCAAGCAGTACCCGCACTGTCAGTCGCTGGTTCTGGCGCAGGTTGCTCGGTGCGTCGCCGCTAAAGCGCACGCGGCTGGCAACCTGGTTGTTGACGATCTCTGGTGAAACCGCCGCCAACTGACCGGCGTAGCGCTCGCCGCCGATGAGCACTTCAGCCGTCATTCCGATTGCAAGGTCATCCGCATAGCTCTCCGGGATCTGCGCATCGACTTCGAATCGCGATAAGTCGACGACTGCCATCACCGGCATGTCACGAGAAACCGCCGCTTTCTGGTCAACGAGTAAATCGCCGACAATGCCGTTCACGGGAGACTTGATAGAGAGATCGTCGACCTGGCGTCGCAGGTCATTCACAGACAGTTCCTGGCGACCTACATCAAATTCACTGGCTTTAATTTCGAATGCCAGGCGTTCATCGAACAAGTCCGCGTCGGCGACTGCGTGCTTGAACGCAACTTCCGCATTGCGCAGGTCGTCATGCGCCTTCTCAAAGTCAATCTGTGGGATAACACCAAGGTCGTTGGCTTCACTCGCACGGCGTTGTTCGCGCTTGGCCGCAACGAGCGCCACATCGGCGAGGTCGGCCGCTTTGCGTTTCTCGAGTGCGAGCTGCCGCGATTCGATACGCTGGCGCTCGAGCTCCATATTGCGCTGCGCGAGAGAGGACTCGGCCTGTTGCAAGGCATTATTCAGTTCCGGGCTGACGACCGTGGCCACAACCTGCCCTTCGACTACTCGTTCGCCAGCCGCCGCAGAAAGCGTGATCGTCCCGGACGCGCTTGCGTACAGCGTTGGGCTGACAGCAGCGACGACGCGGCCCTGTACAGAAACGTCCTGAACGAGGTCCCCCCGCTGGACTGTGGCCGTACGCACGCGGTCGATCGGGACGCTGACAGTAGCGTTCGCCCAGCGTTGAACGGTGGGCAAGGCGAACCAGGCGAGTGCAAGCACGGCGATGGAAATACCGCCAACTATCAGTTGTTTACGTCGCGGATCGCGCGGCGCCAACCGCACGTCCTGGGCCGATGTGTCCTTGATCTTCAGTGTTCCAACCCCCCGGGCTGGTTAAGCGCTTTCATTCTTAGATGCCGGCTTTTCCAGAAACGTTTGATTTCCGTCGCCAGAAACGCAACCTTAGGCCCGTCATGGATACGCATCAGTCAATTCAGGTTGTCGAATGCCACGCTGAGGGTGAGGTTGGTGACGTTATTGTCGGCGGTGTCGAAGCACCCCCTGGCGATACTTTGTGGGAACAGTCCAGGTGGATAGCGCGTGACAACCAGCTTCGGCAACACATGCTTAACGAACCACGCGGTGGCGTCTTTCGCCACTGCAACCTGCTCGTGCCGCCGAAACACCCCGACGCCGATGCGGCGTTCATCATCATGGAACCCGTCGACACACCGCCGATGTCAGGTTCGAATTCGATTTGCGTGTCCAACGTGGTGCTTGAAACCGGTATCGTTTCGATGCAGGAACCGGTCACATACCTGACACTTGAGGCACCGGGTGGGCTGGTCAATGTCGAAGCACAATGCCGCGACGGCAAGGTGACCTCGATAAAAGTCCGCAATGTTCCTTCGTTCGCACACAAACTCGACCAGCCGGTGGAAGTCGACGGACTCGGAACCGTGACAGCCGACACGGCCTATGGCGGCGACAGCTTTGTCATTGTGGACGCGACCGAGCTCGGCTTCGAACTGATTCCCGCCGAGGCAAGAGAGCTGGCCGAACTAGGCGTGCGGCTGGCTGATGCCGCGACCGAACAACTGGGATTCACGCATCCGACCAATCCCGACTGGAAACATATTTCCTTTTGCCTGTTCGCGACGCCTGTCGAACCAGGCCAGCCCATGACAACTCGTCACGCGGTCGCCATCCGTCCCGGGAAAATCGACCGCTCACCAACGGGCACGGGTGTGTCCGCACGCCTGGCCGTCCTGCATGCTCGCGGAGAAGCCAGCAAAGGCACAGAACTCCTCGCAAGATCGATTATTGATTCCGAATTCCTGGGTTGTGTTGAAGAAGAGGCGGCCGTCGGACGCCAACGCGCCATTGTTCCCAGCATTCAGGGCCGCGCCTGGATTACAGGCACGCGCGAATTGCGTCTGGACCCAACCGACCCCTGGCCACTCGGCTACCGGGTCAGTGATACCTGGCCGGGTGCCAATTCATGAATCTTCCGCATTTCGACCATGCGGCCATTGAAGCTGCAACGCCCTACCCTCAATTGATCGCTGCGATTGAAGATGCGTTTCGGCATGGCGGTGTCGCTCCGGCACGGCATGTCCACGATATCCCAAAGGCCGACGAGCCAGACAGCGTGCTGCTGCTCATGCCATCCTGGAACAATACGGGTCACTTCGGCGTGAAGCTGGCAACGATCAACGCAGAAAACGCGTCACGCGGCATGCCGACAATCAACGGCATTTACGTGCTGTTCGATAGTCTGACGAGTACACCCGTCGCGACTTTTGACGCAGCCACGCTGACCGCGCGCAGGACAGCTGCCGCATCGGCATATGCCGCCAGTAAACTGGCGCGCGACAACGCATCGTCCATGCTCATGGTCGGTACAGGACGCTTGTCGCGCGCGCTGATTGAGGCCCACGCCAAGGTGCGTAATATCACGACAATCAGGGTCTGGGGCCGTTCGCCGAACAAGGCTGCCGATGTGGCGAGCTGGGCACGAGAACATGTTGCCCGCGATGCCGATCCGGTCACCGACCTCGCCGCCGCCTGCAACGAAGCCGACATCATCAGCGCGGCGACCCTATCGAAGGAGGCGCTGATCAGCGGCGACAACCTGAAACACGGTACGCACGTCGATCTTGTCGGTGCCTACGCACCCCACATGCGGGAAAGCGATGCTGCCGTGTTCGGGCGCGCCAGCCAGGTGTTCGTCGATACTTTTGATGGTGCCGAAGAGGAAGCCGGTGACCTGCTTCAGGCAATCGATGAGGGCGCCCTGTGTATGGATGACGTTACCGGTGATCTCTACGCGCTTGCGGCAAGCGACCACCTCGTTCGCAGCGCGGCCGACGAGATTACAGTCTTCAAGTCTGTCGGCACGGGCCTCGAGGACCTTGCGGCGGCCGCACAGTGCTTTATCTCACGAGTGTGACCGATACAAGGACGATCTAACCGCACTCATCTCACCTTCTTCCCAAAGGCGTTCCATACCTCTACATCACCGTAGCCAAGAGCGCGAACACTATCCTCAAGCACATCAAGATCACCGACAACGACCCAGGTCAGCTTGTTCGTGTCGATAACCGCTTTCGCACGCCCGGCAACACCTGCCGCTGTCACAGCTGCAATTCGATCGGCAGCCGCTTCCGCGTGATTTAGCGGCAGGCCATATTCGTCTGAGTTCATAATCGACCCCAGAAAGCCAGCGTTAGTTGCAAACGAGCCCGGGAGCGACCGCGTCCTGTTTAACTTGACGCGGTCGACCTCGGCCGTTGTTGCCGGATGGTCGCCCGTGTAGCCTGAGAGCTCCTTCAGGATCTCCTGCATGCTCTCGGCCGTCTTGTCAGTTTGCACCTGCCCGCGCGTTGAGAACGTCATATCACCGCTGGTGTTGCGACTGACGCTGGATCGATATCCGTATGACCAGCCCTTGTCCTCGCGCAGGTTCATGTTGAGACGAGATTCGAATGCCCCTCCGATGACGATATTCATGATCGACAATTCGGTCCACGAGTCCGGGTCGAACCCGTCGATGGCGTGACCTGCAACGATGGTACTCGACGCTGCGCCAGGATAGTCAACGAGGATGACGCGCGCCTTTGGCTCGGCAGCCTCGCCGATCGCCTGGCGGGCCGAATGGCTGTTGGCCTTCCATTTGCCGAACGCCGCATTTACCGACGCCTCGGCGGTAGACAGGTCAATATCGCCTATCATGTAAATCGTTATTTGGTCCGGCGCGATTTCAGCCGCATGAAACGCCTGAAGCTTGCTTCGATCCACCTGCGCCAGAAGCTCAGGTGTCCAGACCGTGCCCATTGGCTTGTCGGCACCGTAGACAGCGCGATCGAAGAGACCGGTTGCAGCCCTGTTCGGCGCGAGCTCCAGATTTGATAGCCACGCCCCAACCTGGGCCTTCATCTTCTCCAACTCCTCATCCGGAAATGTTGGCGCGCGGAGCATCTCTGCGGCCAACTCCAATGATGAGCCCAGGTGAGCCCTCAGGATTCTATAACCGTAGGCGCTGCGCTCATTACCGTCCCGAAAACTGCCGCCCATACCAATTCTGTCTTTTGCAGCTGCAAACTCGCTCGCGTCGTATTTCGCGGTGCCCTTGTCGAGCAGTCCAAATACGAAGGCGGCGAGTCCCGGCGCATCGGCCGGTGCCGCCATTGCGCCCGCATCGACAGCAATCGATACATTCACGAGAGGAATACTCCCACGCCTGGCAACGACGAGATTCATGCCATTCTTGAGCGTCGTCGTCTCGATCTCCGGAAAGTTGATCGCCGAGTTTGCGATAACGGCCGGGATCAGGGAACGATCAGCAAGTTGCTCTCCTTCCGCGTACTCCGGGAACGGCAATACCGTTAGCTGGTAGTACCCGCGCGTCAGCCAGCGATTTACGATATCGCGCAGCTCCTCGCTGGTCGCTGCATTCAGCCACGCGAGCTCCGTGTTGATGAACAGCGGGTCGTCGGAGAAGAGAAAGCCTTCAGCGAGAATTCGACCGATTGACGAGCTCGTTTCCAATGAGCCCAGCATGTACATGTTCACACCAAGTTTGGCGTTCTCAAGCAATTGCTGGTCGGGCCCCTCGGCCAGGTATTCGGCAAGGGTCTCATCGATGACAGGTAACACTTGCTCCGGCGTAACGCCCGGGCGCAGATCGACCTGCAGCGTAAACTCGCCGCTCATGACACGGCCATACGCCCTGGCCGAGACACGTGTCGCAAGCTGCAGCTCATCGACGAGTCTCTTGCGCAGTGGTGAGTTCTTGTTGCCTGCCAGCGAATCAGTAATCAGGTACCCAAGTGACGTGTCTTTGCTGTTCATTCCAGGCATCGCCCAAGTCCGAACGATGCGCGTCTGCCCGACGCGGTCGTACATGACTTCGACCCGATTCTCGGGAAGATAGGGGATCCACTCTTTTGGGTAAGACAACGGCGCGCCGGAAGACGCCTCACCGAAATAGTGCTGGACCTTTGCTTTGGCATCTTCGAGTGTTACATCGCCGGCGAGAACCAGGACGACGTTCGAGCCTCCGTAGTAGGTATTGAACCACTCATGGACGTCATCGAGCGAGGCGGCGTTGAGGTCATCCATTGAACCGATGACGGAGTGGCGGTACGGGTGGTCTACAGGGTACAGGCCCGCGCGAATCTTGTCGTAGACCTGCGCGTAAGGTCGGGTTTCACCCTGGCGCTTTTCGTTCTGCACGACGCCTCGTTGCTCGTCGAGCACGTCCTGCGTGACCGCACCGAGCAGGTTGGCCATGCGATCCGACTCCATCCACAACGCCATGTCGAGTGCCCCGGACGGTATTGTCGCGTAGTAGTTGGTGCGATCTTCATTGGTCGTGCCGTTCATGCCGGTAGCGCCAGCGTCCGTGAATGGCGAGAAATACTCTCCTTCACGGTTTTCCGACCCCTGGAACATCAAGTGCTCGAACAGGTGCGCGAAACCGGTCTTGCCATCGGGCTCGTCCTTGGACCCCACCGCGTACCACATGCCGACGAACACGGTCGGCGTGGAGTGGTCTGAGTGAACGAGAACTGTCAATCCGTTGTCAAGCGTGAAGACTTCGTACGGAATATCGACCTGTGTCGCGATGTCTTCCTGGGCAGTTGCCGAACCAGCAAGAGCGAACAACAGCATCAAAGTGAGCAGGCAGGAAATCGTACGATTAGCGTCAATCACGAATAGACCTCGGAGTGTAGATTTGACTAGTAACAGAATTGAACAGACAGCAGGGCGCTACCGGAGTTGCAGCGTTCTTGTAGTTTACTAACAGGAACCGTTACTGGTCGATCCGCACGCGGTGTCCCTGATCAGCGCCATGAAGTCCTTATTCAGGTCATGCTGGCGCGCAACGATCGTGCCGTCGTGATCCACGAGAATATAGGTCGGGTATCCGCGAACCGCCCAGGTTTGCAGCAGATCGGCTTTCGGGCCGACGTGCCAGTGTGCCCACGGCATTGGGGTCCCCTCATGGAACTCAGTAACCGTTTCGATCATCTCATCGACACTGATCGACAGGATCTCGAACTCGCGTTCGGGAATCTCCTCGTCGAGTGCGACCATTTTGGGTATTGCCCGAATACACGGCCCGCACCACGTCGCCCAGAAATCGAGCAGCACGGCCTGGCCTTCGTACGTGGAGACCTTCTCTGCCATTCCATCGAGACGCACGCCATCTACGTCCGGAATCCTGTTGCCGACTGTCAGGAAATTGAGATTATAAAGCAGGTCCTGCTCGGACTCGGCCATCGTCGGAAACGGTATCGGATCCCCGTCGTCCGTGAAGCGACGACGCTTGACTCGTTCCTCGTTTTCTACGCCCTTGCTGAGTCCCGTAGCCAATTCAATGCCGCGCAGACGGTGCCCGGGCCGATCATCCGCGGCAGTACTAACCGCATTCGCAAACTGCAGTTGACGGGAGGCCGCATAGTACTGCGCTGTCGCGCGCGCGAGCGCATCGTCGGGCACATGGAACTCATAGTCGTCGAAGAAGTTGTCGACGTCCGGGAACCAGCCGACGGGTGCAGAAAAATCAAGATTGAACAGCGCCGAAGGCCAGCCATCGAAGTCTTCACCATGCTCCGTCATAGTCTGCATGCCCAGCAAAATCGACCGCACGCCGCCGTCTGCTCCACGTGTATGTTCGATCAGGAAGAGAGCAGCATCGTAGGTCTTCTCGTGCTCCCCATCCCGCTTGACTATCGCGGTTGCAGCCGCTTGCGCGTCCAGGATATCCGGGTGAGGACCTCGCTCTTCGTCAGCGCGACGTTCTTTCTCTTCGCTGGATGCTTCGGACCCACGGATCTCATCGTCTATCTCGTGCCATATTTTGTCGGCGTCAATGTACGCTTGTACGGGTGACCACTCGGGTTCAGCGTCGGGCACTTCGAAATTGATGTACGCATCAAGTTCCGCGTCCTCATCCGCACTCTCCTTGTCGCCTTCCGTTGTCGCCGCGACAGAATCTACGGTGGCCTCATCTGCCGCGTCAATCGCATCAATAACGATACCTGGCGTCAGGATCTGCGGCAGGATTGTCACCGTCTCCAACGACGAGCCTTTCGGGAAGTACAGGTACAATGGCACGCCGGCACGATCGTACATCTCGAGCCACTCGCTAATGACGGGATCTTCGAGTGTCCAGTCGCCTTCAACGACCCTGATGCCGCGTGAGTTGAACGCCTCGGCAATCGTATCGGTCGAGAGCGCGACTCGCTCGTTGGCTTTACAACTGATGCACCAATCGGCCGTGAAATAGACGAATACCGGCTGACCGTCAGCGATGTACTGCTTAACCTGATCTGGGTCGAAGTGCTCGAGCTCCAGACCACCAAGCATACCGGCCGCAACGTTTCCTTCTTCGTCGAATAGGACCTTGCTTGCATCGATCTTCGTATACATATAGCCGGTCGCCAACAAGCCCACCAGTGCGGTGACGTACCAGGCCCCTTTCGATCGGGCTATCGCGCCCTTGCCGTAGGCCCACAGCGTAAACGCCAGTGCCAGCGCAGTAACAAGTCCCGCGAACATTGACGACACACCGAGTACGCGACCGCCTACCCAGAAGAAGTACAGTGCCGCCAGGAACATCGGGAAGGCCAGGAAATGCTTGAAGGTCTCCATCCACTGACCCGGCTTCGGCATTTTCTTACCGATGTCCGGGACAAAGCTCAGCAACAGGTACGGGAANGCAAGACCAAGGCCGAGTGCCAGGAAGATTGTCACGAGAATGGCTGAGGACTGCTGGAAGGCGAAGCCGATAGCCGTTGCCATAAATGGAGCACCGCACGGAGTGGCTACAACTACCGCGAGCACACCGGTGAAGAACGCAGCCTTGCGTTCACCGCCCTGAGTCAACTCCTGGCCAAATCCCATCATGCGGGTGCCAACTTCGAAAACACCTAACAGATTCAGCCCGATGACGACCATGAGCATGGCCACGAGCATATTCACCGGGCCATTCTGGAACTGGAATCCCCAATACACGGCATTGCCCGCCGCCCGGAAGCCCAGGATGGCGACACCAATTGCGGCAAACGCGACCAGTACGCCCAGCGTGTAGATCATGCCGCTCTCGCGCGCCGCACGCTGGTCCTTCTTTGCCATGTTGACGAGGCTCAGTGCCTTCATGGAAAGAATCGGGAAGACGCACGGCATCAGGTTCAGAATCATGCCGCCGAGGAAGGCATAGAACGCAGCTTCCCAGAAGCCAGGGCCGTCACCCGAAACCACAACAGTGCTGCCCGTAACGGTCGCGAGAGGGCCGTCAGCTTTGCTGACGTTCAGTGCCACCGCCTGGTGCTCGCCGCCAGCATCAGTGAATGTGAGAACCACGCGAGCGGACTGCACCTCGTCGGCACGGCGTGCCGCGTCCATGACAAACGACAGTCCGGAACGCGTAAAGCCGGCAGATTGACTACCGTATTTGACGAGCTTCCTGGACTCGACATAGAGGTAGGCGCCATCAAGACTNGCCGGGGGGGCCTCACCAGCGATTTCGACCGTTACCTTGCCGTTCCTGAGCTCGAACTGCGCAGGCCAGTCGACCGTAACAGGAACCTTGCCGCGTGCTTCGGCGAACTGATCGGCCACAACCGGGTTGGCGCCGCCATCGCCCACGGCGATATCCAGCGCCACGTCTGCGCGCTCAGGAACACAGATGTTGTCGTCGCAGACGACCCATCGAGCTTTACCAGACAGTGTGATCATGTCGCCGGCTTCAAGGCCGTCAGGAACTGTGACCGTCGTCGTCAACAGAATCGGTTCTTCGTATCCGTAAGTATTCAGATCGCCGAACGGGAGAAGGTGGGGTGTAGGGAACGTGAAATCACCTGCGGCGAAACCATCGGGGAGTTCCCAGGCTATGGATGGCTCCATGCCAGCGTCTCCAGGGTTCGCCCAATACGCGTGCCAGGTCTTATCCGGTTCTACGTGGAAACCAACCGTGATCTCGCCCCCATTGGCAGGCAGGCTGGCCTGCTCCGCGACGAGATCGATCGTCGAGTATTTCGTTTTAGTTTCCGCGGCGAGCGCTGCCGGCGATAGGCTGAGCGCAATCAGCGCCAGGAACAGAATACGTGCGATGCGTGTCATTTTGCGGTTCCCAAATCCAAGGGGCTGATTCTCTTACGTATTAGACGTGTGAACCAGTGATTACCCGCCATTATTATGAAGAATACGGCTTGCAGAGACCTTGTCAGACCTCTAGAAACTCCTAAGTTCCTGATTTAAGTGGCTGCAGCCTATTTATTGCTGTAGACCGCATGCGATCCGACGGATTGGTCCTTGGCCAGCCGGACCATCTGATCGTTATGGAGGTCGTAGATCCAGATCGCAACCCGGGGCTGGCCGCTCACGACCGCATTCCACTCTTCGGTCAGAACCAGCGCGTTCTGGTCGTCGAGATGAGCGACGGCCCGGAATGGGGTGGCGTCGGGAATAGCGAGGGTCCCCTTGACGTCGCCTGCCAGGCTCACGAAGGCATATTCCGTACGCTCTCCCATGCGTTTACAGAGCAGCGCATCCTGAGCGGCAATCCAGAGCGAGCCATCGATACGGCACTTCGCGGTTAATGCGTGCAAAGGCCGAGATTCCCGCGTTTCGACGTCGAACGAATAGATCGTTTCGCTCGGGTCGATGCTGTAAATGATTCGCGTATCCGCAACCTGCAATATGTGCACCATTGACCCAAAGCGGTGCCGGGCGATCAACAGTTGCTCCATGTCTTTCCCGCCATAAATGCGGGCCTTGAGGTGGGCGCCATCGTCATAGATCAGCGCCTCGGGGGCAGGCAGGTAGCGTCCGTGGCGACCATTGATCAACGTGACCAGGCCATTTCCGTCGAGCTCGTATTGCATGAGGCGAAACTTGTTCTCGTGATTCACCGGTCCGAATACCGTCAGGAGGAGCTGTTCATCCCCGAACCCGTCGATCTCCCTTATCGATGTATCGCCAAGGTTGGCAAGCAGGGAGACGCTGCCATCACGTAGATCGAGCTGGCCGAGATAAGCTCCGATGCCGAAGTACAAACTGCCCCAGTACTCACGTTTCTCTTCTGGCGCGCAGCCGGCCAGGAGCAGCAGGGCGAGGATCAGAGACATTGGCCGAAATTTGTCGGAGAATGGTTGCACAAGCATCCTGGAACAAAGAGTAGGCAATGAAAACTACCGCAGCCGCGCTGGTGCGTCACGCACTGGAGCAGATTGGTGTTCGCTACACGTTTGGAATTCCGGGCGTCCATAACATCGAGCTCTATGACGAGCTGGTCAGCTCCGAGACCATTCAGCCCATGCTGGTCACGCACGAGGGTGGCGGCGCGTTCATGGCTGACGCGATCAGCCGCGCGACCGACACGATCGGTACGTTAGTTATCGTACCTGCGGCGGGCATCACCCATGCGATGAGCGGTATTGGCGAGGCATTTCTTGACGGCGTGCCAATGCTCATCATCTCGGGTGGCATTCGCACCGACATGACACAGTCGTTCCAGTTGCATGATGTCGACCAGCAGGCGCTGCTGAAAACGCTGACCAAGGCGCAATACAAGATTGAGCGCTACGAAGACGCCATTCCCGCCGTCTACGAAGCCTACAAGACGGCCATCTCCGGAGAGCCGGGCCCGGTCTTCATCGAACTGCCAGCGAACCTGCAGCTACTTACCGGTGAAGTCGACAGCATGCCACCCGCAAATATCGCCCTGGAGCGTCCCGCGCTGGACAACAACCTGATCGATGACGCGGTTGCGTTGCTCGCCGGCGCACAAAAGCCCGGCCTGTTCGTCGGCTGGGGCGCCCGATACGTCACTGATGACCTCATTCGCATCGCCGAGCATCTCGGTGCACCGGTCGCGACCACTTTGCAGGGCCTGGGGGTCTTTCCCGGCAATCACCCATTGCATGCCGGCATGAGTTTCGGGCCGTCGGCAGTACCGGCCTCAGCCAATGCGTTCAAGGACTGCGACGTTATGCTCGCTGTCGGCACGCGTTTCGCGGAAATCGCGACGGGCTCCTACGGTGCGGTGCCGCCCGAGAAGCTTATTCATATCGACATTAATGGCGAAGCGATCGGCGCCAACTACAAAACGCCGGTCGGTATCCGAGCCGACTCACGTGACGCGGTACCGGCGCTGGCTGATGCGCTGCTCGCTGAGCTGCCTGCTCGAGACGGCTCCACCATCGAGCAGGCGATCGCACAGGATAAGGCGGCGTACCGCAATGAGTGGCTCGCACACGATTCGAAGGGNCGTGTGAACCCCTGTCGTTTCTTCGAAGAGTTGCGCGCGCAGCTCGACGATGACGCGGTCGTGGTTACCGACGATGGCAATCATACGTTTCTCACCGCGGAGCTCATGCGTATCCACAAGGGCGGCGCCTACCTGTCACCCACCGACTTCAATTGCATGGGTTACTGCGTACCGGCGACAATCGCGGCAAAGATGGCACTGCCTGATCGACAGGTCGTTGGAATCGTTGGCGACGGCGCGTTCCTGATGACAGGCCTCGAGTCCGTAACCGCCGCTTCCAATAACATCGGCGCGGTCTGGTTTGTGTTCAATGACGGTGAGCTCGCGCAGATTGCGCAGGCGCAGCAAATACCTTACCAACGCACGGCCTGTACCGAGATCGGCGAGCTGCAGTACGAAGCGTTCGCAGCGGCAACCGGCGTCGAATACGTTGAGCTAAAGAGTGACAGCGACCTGCAGGATGGCATCGCACGGACCCTGGCGGCATCAGCTGACAACAAGCCGGTACTGGTCAACGTCCACGTGGACTACAGCAAGAAAACGCGGTTTACGGTCGGCACGGTGCAGACCAACCTGAAGCGTTTCGATACGAAGAACAAGTTGCGTATCGTAGGTCGCGCCATCAAGCGCAAGATTTTCGGGGCTTAGCGTAGCTTGCGCAACAGATTGAATTTCTTGTCGGTGAACGGCGCGTAACGCACAGCGAGATCCGGCCACCAGCCGCGTTTCATGACGGCCTTCATGTGGCTGAATGTGCGGAATCCGTACTCGCCAGAGTAATTACCCATGCCGCTGGGGCCGACACCGCCGAACGGCAGTTCGTCGACAGCCATAAACATCATCGTGTCGTTCACGCAGGCGTTTCCGCTGCTGACCATGTCGAGAAAGCGGGCCTCGGCCGTTGAGTCGTTCGTAAAGATATAGGCGGCAAGCGGTTTGTCACCACCCTGGATGAAACGGATCGCAGCATCCAGATCATCGACCTGCAGAATGGGCAGGATCGGACCGAAGATCTCCTCGAGCATGACGGGACTATCCGGTGCAACATCCGTTAACACGGTCGGTGCAATATACTTCGACGCAGCTTTGGTTTGCCCGCCAATGGCGATCTCGCCCGACTCCAATAGCGCAGCCAGTCTCTCGAAGTGCCTGTTATTGACGATACGACCGTATGACTCGGAATCCTCCGGATTCTCCCCGAACATTTCGGTCACAGCTTGTTGAATCAAGGGCAAGAGCTTCTTCTGCGTCGCCGTATCCGTTAGCACGTAGTCCGGGGCAATACAGGTCTGCCCGGCATTTGAGAACTTGCCCCACGCGATCCTCCGAGCCGTCGTCTCGAGGTTGGCATCGGCCGTTACGACACAAGGGCTCTTGCCCCCCAGTTCGAGCGTTATGGGCGTCAGGTGTTTTGCCGCCGCCGCCATGACAATACGGCCGACCGTGCCACCACCTGTGTACAGAATGTGATCCCAGGCCAATTCGAGTAATGCCGTCGTTTCCGGCACCTCGCCTTCTACGACCTTGATGCAGTCACCGTCCAGATATTCCGGAACTCGCCTCGCAATGACATCCGAGGTTGCGGGTGATAATTCCGACGGTTTTATGACGGCACAGTTGCCCGCCGAGATAGCGGCGGCAAGCCCCGCCAGTGTGAGCTGCAACGGGTAGTTCCATGCCCCGATGATCAGCGCGACGCCGAGCGGCTCGGG
>JGI24723J26617_10002700_pt1 | contig 13684 bp, 14 predicted proteins | sample Cruoilmetagenom6_FD_26617 | JGI IMG/M metagenome (IMG submission 26617)
TATCTGTAACTTGACGATACCGGGTCAGGATGCGGTTGCCGATAAAACCATCGCAAACACCAGCTTTGACCGAAATTTTGCCGAGCCGCTGCGCCAGACGAAGCGCCGTGTTCATTACCGCGCCGGAAGTTTCTGCCGCGCAAACAACTTCCAGCAGTTTCATAATATGCGCCGGACTAAAGAAATGCAGCCCCATCACCCGTTCGGGGTTGGATATATCCTGCGCAATTTGGTTAACATCCAGATAAGAGGTATTGGTGGCCAAAACCGTTGTTTTTGGCAAGGCCGCATCCAGCGCAGCAAAAATTGTTTTTTTAACCTCCATATCCTCAAATGCGGCCTCAATGGCGATTTGGGCGGCTGGTAGAGCTTCATAGCCGATAACAAAGTTGAACTGGCTTTTTAGGGCCGAACTTGCGGTACCCGCATCCATCCGACCTCGTTTTACGGCCTGATCATAAAGGCGTTTAACATTGTTATCCGCTTGTGCGGCCCCTGTTGCATTGGCTTCAACCAGGGTGACTTTAATTCCTACAAGAGCAAGGGAATAGGCGATGGAGGCCCCCATATTGCCACCACCAACAACCACAGCGTCGATAACCTCGACGGGTGTTGTCGCGCCACCTATAATCTGGTTTTTTGCCGAATTGTCCGCGATTTTCATATGGCGCAGCGCCCGCGCCTGATAGCCGTTGTGTAACTCCAGATAGGCAGCTTGTTCCTGATTTGCGGCCTCTGCGAATTCAGTATTTGCGGCGGCGGTCACCANATCGATGGCCCTCACCGGTGCGATTTGGCGTGCAGCCCGTTTGGCCAACACCGCGCGGATATTGGCTTCGGCTTCTTTGTTTGCATCAGGGGNTGGGCGCAAGGAAACAGGCGTNGTGNCAGCCAGAGTGTTTGCCGCAAGTGTCAGNGCCACATCCAGCGGGGAGTTATCCACGGCCTCAACCAGCCCCAGATCGGCGGCCTTGGCCCCGATTATAACCTTACCTTGTGCCGCCATTTCCATTGCTAAACCCATGCCAACAAGGCGTGGCAAACGTTGGGTTGCCCCGGTTTGTGGTAAGGAACCCAGCGTTGCGGCGGGCAGGCTAAATTTGGCCTTGGGGGTTGCGACTCGATAACGGCAGGCAAGCGCAATTTCTAGCCCTTCGTCAGAGGCGGGCCCGTTCAAAGCGGCAATACAGGGAACCGAAAAGTTTTCAATCCGCGTTGTGATGTCTGCCAATAGGGGCGCAACGGGAGCGGTCAGATAGTCTTGCGGAGTGGAGCCAATTGCTAAACTATTATTCGTGTCCGTAAGGATCACCCGATCAATCTTTGCTTGCTCCGCGGCATCCAGCGCGGCCATCAAAGCAATGCGTCCGGAAGGTCCGGTCCAATCGGGTTTCCCGTTATCAATCGTAATCACGAAGGCAGTCCCGATGGTTTTATAGGTAACGGTCATTTCATCTCTTTCAGGGTGCTGGAAGTTTTATGCAGTATGTGGGTGCTGTTAAGGGAATGGCCTTAATCCATCCGACTGCCAATTGGCCGGTGGCAATAATGAACAGACTCTGTACTCGACTACAGAGCGAGCCCTTATCGGTTGGTGCTGAGTCAGGCACTATCGCCTCCATTCAGCGAGTATTGATGATTCGTAACTTTCCCGACCGTCGGGTGTTAGAATCCCCGAAAACACATTTTCGATACTGCCAGATATGTATTCATTCAGATCTAATCGAGACTTAAAATACCAACCCTTAAGCGCCCAGCCATGGGCAATGAGGACCACTTGATAGGTCAGAATATCAACATTCATTTTCTTGATCAGGCCCTGATCCATGCACTCAATGATAATGCCCGAGATTATGCTATTTGTTTCGAGTTCACGTTGCTGCACAATTAGCCGGCGCTTGGGAGCCAGTGATTTTGTAGAACGATATGCCAGAACTGTGGCTTCAGCATGGCTGTCAACAACGCGGCAATAGGCATCTATCGCCCGCACAAGACGATCCATAGGTTGTTCTACGTCTTTAATAGCTTTCGGAATTTCTACTGCATATGCNTTCAANACNTGNAGTAACGTCANGAGTAGGACGTCCTCTTTTTCGCGCACNTAAAGGTAAACCAAACCTGCGCTTACGCCCGCAGCTTTAGCGATGTCTTTTATTGTGGTTTTGTAAAACCCGTTCCGGGAAAATAGCAAAGTTGCGGCCGCAACAATTTGCGCGCGCCGACGCTCGACAAGCTCCACATCTTCNACGTCGGAAATGATTTCATTTTTATCCATTAGGGTTTCCANTATTAACGAGGATTNNNCTATCGGCCACCCCCGCACTGTTAACAAGAAGGACCATGCCCCCGAAAGTCTCGGCGGCATGGTTAACAATCTTATCGACACCGGTTTTAGACGAAACGCCGCCTAAAACCGCTTTATCAAGGTCATTTATTGCCACAATACACCCATCGGCGGAGAGTCGTTTGGCAACTGCCAAACCTATCCTCGAACCTGTGCCCGTAACGTGCGCAAAACCAAGTGTATCATTAGCAACTGTAAACATTAGCGAAACTTCGAAAAGTCAGGATCGCGTTTTTCCAGAAATGCGTCACGCCCTTCGGCAGCTTCGTCAGAGTTTACAAAACTGTTTAGCCCGTCTGCGGCCATTTTAACCTGTCCAAAGATATGCGCACTATCTGCATTGAATGCATGCTTGAGAAATTTTAGGGCTGTTGGGCTTAGCGCAACAACTTCGGACGCCATTTTGCGGGCTTCTTCCATCAGTTTGTCGGCAGGGACAACCGCATTTACCAGACCCCAGTCATAGGCTTGTTCTGCTGTGTATTGCCGGCACAAGAACCAGATTTCACGGGCGCGCTTCTCACCAACTGTACGGGCAAGGTAGGCAGAGCCCCAACCAGCATCAAATGAGCCAACCCGTGGGCCAGCCTGACCAAACTTTGCGGATTCAGATGCAATTGTCATGTCACAGATAACGTGCAGAACATGGCCGCCACCGATGGCATAGCCGTTTACTGCGCAGATAACCGGCTTGGGAATGTTACGGATAACCATGTGCAGATCATCAATTTCCCACAGGCCGTTTTCAGAAGAGCCATAAGACCCGGTGGCCGCCATTTCCTTTTGGTCACCACCAACGCAAAACGCTTTTTGGCCCGCAGCCGTAAATATTACCACGGCTGCGTCTTTGTCAGCCCAAGCACGCTTAAACGCGTGTGTTAGTTCTTCAATTGTACGGCCCCGAAAACAGTTTAGCCGGTTTTCACGGTTGATCGTGATGGTCGCAATGCCTTCACTCGTCTCGTAGGTTACGTCGGTATATTCCATGGTTCTCTCCTTTGGATTTACTATTAATTAGCCAAGTATGGCGCGCGCAGGATCGAAACTGCGGAGCAGTTTAACCTCGCTCATTGTGGGGGGGTCGATGCGTTCCAGAATGGCCCGTATCGGCAGTTTCGCGCCGGTGGCAATTTCTATTGCATCGAGAGCTTTCTGTTCGTCACCTGCTTTGCAAACGATGCCCGCTATCTCAAGCCGGCCATCATTGCCGCGCTCCAGCCAGCACAGATCGGTCGCAACACCAGCGAGGTTTTTGATCGGCGAGGTGGTAAATGCCATTTCAAATGCAAAGCGACCTGGTTTTAGCGGCATAACCACCATGACCTCTGACGCGCCTCCGGCAAGATCGTTGGCCCCGCCGGACCCTACGATCAGGCGGCCATTGGCCGAGCGCGACGAATTGATATTGCCGGCGGCATCAATCTGGCCAGCGGCCAGAAACGAAATACAATCCCGAGCGCGCGGACCAGACAAAACACCAAGTGTACGCAGAAAGCTGGAATGGAACCGCGACGACGCGGCATTGGGGCGATTAAACAGATAGGGATCTCCAGCCAGCGGGCGAAACCCGACCATGCCATTTTCAGCAATGAGCGCCACATCAACGTTATGGTCACGTAGCACCTGCTCTGCACCCCAAGCCGCGATATGCGATAGGCCAATACCAGCGAAAAAACTCTTTTTGTCTCCTGATTCAGCGCTGGCAACGGCTTTGCGCATGGCAACAACAGCAGCACATTCTTCGGGAGAGGGGGCGGCATCAGCATCACGCGGCGGTGCCGGGATAGGATCAAGGGCCGCCTTTTGTAGTGCCTCAAGTCTGGTTTTTCCAAGGCGCTCAAGATAGCTTTCATGGTCCAGCGGGAATACCCAGTCTTCAATCCATGCGCGCAACCCGTCAGGGTCGCGGGACAGGCGGCGAAGGTTTTTACGGAACTCATAATCCTCGGCGTAGGACGCAACGCCTTCCTCTTCGGACCATACGAACTGGCCTTGGGGGTGAGCGCCAAATGGCGCCTCTACAACCGCATCTACCAAATGGCCGGGAATGCCCGTCCGTGGCCCAAGGGCGCGAAACTCTTCCGGGCTGACCACGCGATCAGCAGTTACAATCAGTTTTCGGCCAGCAAACGCCGCCCAGCTTTCTTCGGCATCGGGGCCATGCACCGCAACATTGCCAAGGGTGTCGGCAATGGGTGCATGAAGAAAGGACACATCAGGAACCATCGCGGGGATCACGGCTTGGTCATCGCCATTAAATGGGTTTTTCACCAATGCACGGTTGTTATCCTGCCACAGGCCAGACCCGTACAGACTGTTGACCGGTACAAAGGGCCACCCCATCGCGCCAGCCATCAGGCGTAGGGTCATCGTCAGGTTTGTCCAATCCGGGTCGCTGCTTTCATCGGCGGCAAACATATTTTGCAACACTTTGGACGGCGCAGGTGCAGGGTAGGTATTGCCTGCAAACGCAGATTCCAGCCGCTTTACGGCGCCTGCCGAAACAAGGATAGACGCATATTCCAGCAGCCCCGTTGCCACGAGGGTCAGGCAATTTTGATCTTTAAATTGCCGGGCAACTTCATAAACCGCAGTATGGCTGCGGTTATGAGTGAAACCGAAGCAAAGCACATCGTTTGGGCGAACGATTGATGAAATAGCCTCTGATATAGTGGTTTTTTTGGTCATTGTGCTTTGCTCCATTATTTGCCGTTTAGCAGGTGCAAAAACACCTGATCTATTCGGGGTGAGGTTTAGTCAACCATCGTCAGACCGCCAGAAACACTCAGCACCTGACCGGTAACAAAGTTGGAACGATCGGACGCAAAGAAGAGAACACCGTCTGCAACTTCAGAAGGCTCGGCCACGCGTTTCATCGGAATTGCGTTGGCTAGAGCGACGCGCATTTTTTCCGGTTGAGTAGCAAAAAGCGGTGTATTTGTTGGCCCGGGGCAAACGCAGTTCACACGGACGCCACTACGTGTCATTTCACGTGCCAGCGATTTTGTGAAGGCAATGATGCCGCCTTTGGCACCCGCATATACAGTTTCACCAAACGAACCTACGCGGCCTGCATCGGATGCAAGGTTGACAATACGACCGCCATTTTCAGCCTCCATCAGCATGGGCAGCACTGCACGGGTCAACTGTACTGGGCCCATAAAATTCAGAGCCATGATCTTGTCCCAATATTCAGGGGTGTTTTTCATGAACGGCTCAATAACGTCCCAACCAGCNGCATTCACCAATATGTCCANCCNGCCAANCTCATTTTTGATTTTGTCAGCCAANGCGTCAGTTTCCNCACGATTGGTGATATCCATCTGCATAAATACCGATCCGGCCAATTCAGCCGCAGCCGCTTTGCCGCCNTCTTCGTTGATGTCGGTCAGGATCACTTTNGCACCCGCGGCCGCGAAGCCATTGGCGCAGGCCTTGCCGATGCCAGATGCCGCGCCTGTAACGAGGACTGTTTTGCCGTTAAAATTCATGTTTTTAGCTCCATAAGTTGGATTGATTATTTGCGTTTGAAGAAGCCGAGAACGCGCTCGCGGGCTTCTTCGGTGGGAATAAGTTCGAGTGGTTTTTCCAGTTCAAGCGCAAAGCCATCGATTTCCGGGTCGTAATAACCGGCGATACAGTCCTTCGACGCCATCAGCGCCTGCAACGACAGGCCGGCAATCCGGTTGGCAGTGGTGTCTACCAACGCATCCAAAGCCTCAGTTTCGGCAACCCACTGGGCAATGCCGATACGCTCGGCCTCGCTGCCATCAATGACATCGCCGCTCAGGATCAGGCGGGCGGTTACGCCAGGGCCAACAAGGCGCGGCAGGCGCTGAGTGCCACCAGCCCCCGGGATCATGCCAACCTGCGCTTCGGGCAGGCCGATTTTGGCACGGGTAGAGGCGATGCGCAGATCACAGGCCAGCGCCATTTCAAGGCCGCCACCAAGGGCGGGGCCATTGATAACCGCGAGCGTTACTGCGGTAAATCGCTCTATCCGGTTAAAAACATCATGCAGGGTTTTAACGTAGGCGACCATGCCTTCGGTGCCGTTGTCCTCTTCGAAAAACCCGGCGATCAAGCCGAGATCTGCCCCGGCACAAAAACACTTCTGATCGGATTTGATCACCAGAACGGTTGGCTTTGCGGCCTCTGCCGCATCAAGTGCCGCGTTGAGCGCGGTGATGAACGCTGCGTTCATCGCGTTTACCGAGGCGCGACTGAGCGTGATGGCGCCAACATTGCCGTCTTTTGAAAAACTAATCATGCGTCGGTTTCCTTATCTGGTTTTGCCAATTTCTGGCGAATGACAAATTTCTGGATTTTTCCAGTTGGGTTCATCGGCAGCTCAGGCCAGACATGAAGCCGTTCAGGTAATTTGAACTTGCAATGCCCCCGGCAAGCAAGTAGGCGGATAATGTCGGCAAATCGATGGTTTCACCTTCATTCACAACAACCACGGCGGCAGCGATTTCACCCAAGCGCTCGTGCGGAATAGCGACAACGGCGGCGTTTTTTATGGCCGGATGGGCTATTAGGTAATCTTCCACTTCGCGCACCGAAATATTTTGCCCGCCACGCAGGATAATTTCCTTCAAACGTCCGGTGATACGAATAGACCCATCAGGGCGCATTTGCGCTAAATCTCCAGAATGCACCCAGCCGTCAGCATCCAACGCACGGGCGGTCAAATCCGGCTCGCCAAGATACCCGGTAAATGTATTTGGCCCGCGTGACCAAGTTTCACCGGGTTCGTTTATTGGCTGATCTGCACCACTTTCATCGACAACACGTAGCTCGATCCCTCGCAAAGGGCGACCATCAGTTGTCCATGCGTTTTCAATCGGGTCTTGNGGATGAACTATAGTATGAGGCGGGCTTTCGGTTGATCCATAGATCGACAANACATGAAAACCAGCATCGGTAGCNCGCCGTGCAAGAACCTCAGGGATAGGGGCACCCCCACACAAAAAGTAGCGAAATTTTGGCAAGGTGGCGCCTGAAGCTTCAACGGCTGCCGTTATCTCAGCCAAAAACGGCGTTGCCCCCATGGTCCATGTGCATTCATGATCGGCCATCTGTTTTGCGGCAACATCCCCGTTGAAAACATCTAGCAGCGATAGTGTCCCGCCGGTAATCAAGGTCAGCACAACCCCGTGCATAAAGCCGGTGGTGTGCGAAATGGGCGAGGCCATAAAGGTTACGTCATCTGGCCCAAGCCCAAGCACCATGCCGAGTGCCGTTTCGCCAAATAGTATCGTATTATGGGTATGTACCACGCCTTTGGATTTTGATTCAGTGCCGGAGGTTAGAAGAACGGCTGCCGGCTCATCGGCCCCAACAGACGTATCGGATTCGATCGGTGTGGAGGCAAGTGCATCGTTCCATTTGATAATACCATCCGGAGCGTCACCGACCATCACGATGGCTCTGCCTTGAAGAATTTCAGGGTTAATTTCAGCCAAAGTATCGCGGAAATCGACGCTTCTGAACTGATCCAGCAAAAATAGGGCGCGAGAATCGCATTTCGTGATCGCATAAACCAGATCGGCGCGGCCATAAGTGACGGGCACCGGATTGGCTACAGCCCCAATCCGCGCAATGGCCAGGAACACCACTACGGTATCGCATAGATTTGGCATGCACACAGTGACGATATCACCACGCCCAATGCCCTGTTCGGTCAAGAAACCGGCAAGCCGCGCAGATTTATCGGAGAGTTCAGCATATGTAAGGCTAGCACCCGTATTATCACGCACGGCAAGTTTCTTTGAATTTGCCGTTGCAGCCGCCGCAAAAAGAGAGGCAATTGTGTCGTCTTTCCAATATCCTGCTTTGCGATATTGCGCTGCGCGTTGTGGGTCCAGTGGCGGATATTCCATCAGATATTACCTGATTTTGGCCGACCGGCGATTTGCGTGTGGATCGAGCCGATTATGCCACCATCCGCCAGAATATTCTGGCCCGTGATATATCCGGCATCTTTGGATATCATAAACTCGACCAGCCCAGCGAAATCGCGCGCCGGATCGCCGATGCGGTTCATAGGCACGAGCGCTTCGCGGGCCGCTTTCTTTTCGGGATCCGCATAAATCGGGGCCGTCATGGCCGAAAGGAACAGCCCGGGCGAAACACAGTTTGCGCGCACGCCAGTTGATGCCCATTCAAGCGCTAAGGTGCGGATCATCATTATGAGAGCCGCCTTTGATGCAGAATATGCCCCTGTGCCAGGATAGGCCTCACAGCCAGACATAGATGCAACCGAGAGGAAGCTCGGGTTGCCATCGCTTTTTAGGAGTTGTGGATAAGCCGCTTTGGCCAACAGCCATGCCCCCTTAACATTAACATCAAACACACGATCCCACTCGGCTTCGGGCATGTCTGATAATGTGCCTGAAATGGCGATGCCGGCGTTCGACACTACAGAATCGAGCCCGCCCATCTCCGCTACCGCCGCCGAAATCAGCTGATCTGCCGTGCCGCTAGCCCCAAGATCCCCCGTCAAGCCAACCGCTTCTGCGCCTAGGGATTTGCAGATTTCAACAGTTTCCTCTAGCTCGGTAGAAGGGCGTGAGGCACAGAGCGCCAGGTTATTACCACCTGCGGCCAACCTTTCGGCAATACCTCGGCCAATGCCACGGCTTGCACCTGTCAAAAGAATACGCATCGAATTTCCTCCTTTGAGTTTATGGTCGAGGCAGCTTGCTGCGTCGTTAGGCTACGTTTGACGACATTTTCAGAGTTTACGCGCTATCAACTCGCGCATGATTTCGTTGGAGCCGCCATAGATGCGGTGCACCCGAGCATCCGCAAAGGCGCGCGCAATAGGATATTCCCAGATGTAACCGTAGCCGCCATGTAGCTGCAGGCATTGATCGACAACTTTGCCCATCAATTCAGTGCACCAATATTTGGCCATCGCGGACGCGGTCGGGTCGAGCTTGTCTTCGTTCACTTCCAGCAGGCAGCGATCAATAAATGTCTGGGCAATTTCAACTTCGGTTTTGATCTCGGCTAAGCGGAAACGGGTGTTCTGAAACTCAGAAATCGGCGTGCCGAAGGCTTTGCGGTCGCGCGTGTATTCAACCGTCCACTCAAGCGCCGCCGCAGAGGTGGCAACAGCTGCAACAGCAATTTGCAGCCGTTCCCACGCCAGTTCTTTACTAAGGAGAGGAAAGCCCTTCCCTTCTTCCCCCAAAATATTGGAAGCGGGGATCCGCACGTTGTCAAAGAAGATTTCGCAGGTGTCCTGTGCCTTCATCCCGATTTTTTTGAAGTTCTTGCCCTTTGAGACGCCTTTTGTCGCGGTTTCAACAACAACAAGCGTGAGCTCTTTGGAAGAGGTCGCATCACCGGATTTGGCGGCAACAACCATTATGCCACCACATTGGCCATTTGTAATAAAGGTTTTTGATCCGTTAAGGATAATGTCGTTGCCATCGTGAACGAAATTTGTGCGAATTGAGCGCAAATCCGAGCCAGCCCCCGGCTCCGTCAGAACAATTGCACCAATTAATTCGCCAGAAACCATTTTGGGCAACCATTTGTCCCGTTGAGACTGCGTGCCGTAGTTTAGAATATAGGGTGCAACAATATCAGAATGGGTAGAAAACCCAGGGCCGGACAAACCAAGACGCGCCTGCTCCTCGATTAGAATTGCAGCCGCGATACGGTCAGCGCCTGCACCACCGTATTCTTCGGGCAGTGTGACACAAAGCAGGCCCGTTTCGCCTGCTTTTTTCCAAACTGAATCGGGAACAACGCCAATTTCCTCCCATTCTTGATGAAAGGGTGCAACTTCTTGTTCAAAGAACTTACGCGCGCTATCGCGAAACATTTCATGATGATCGTCAAATATTTTACGCGGCAGAATAGTCATGCTTTTCTCCAATGGCGCATCGTGGTGATTCCTTAAAACCAATATGAATGACTATTCATTCATATACAATACTGAATCTCCAAAGCTGCATTAGTGTTTAGTTTTCATAGTGTTACATGTAGGTTGATGTTGGCATATCGGACCGCTCCAGTCGAACGATTTCGCTGGATTCTTTTCTTTCGCCTAAGCTCCGCACCCTATGGCAGACGGCAGTAGGCAAATTCTCTAGGGAGCCGAAATTTGCGTCCAGTTGATAAAGGGCACCTACGATGTCCGTCCCAATTAGTCCATAAAAGTCACGACATTCTCCAACGCCTCCCGACGTGTGCGAAATGCGTTAGCAGGGTGGGAATCATCTGCGATACCAAAAGCAACAGTGCAAACAAGATCCCGGTCATCATCTAGCTCGAGAAAATTGTGCACGTATGTGCCATAATTCATCGGTGCCGCTTGCGGAATTGTTGCAATCCCGAGACTAGTTGCAGCCGAAAGAAGGTTCGCAACATAGGCCCCACAATCGACAGCACCATAAACCCCCAGATCACGCGCCGTTGAAATTACCGCAACGTGTGGTGCGCCAAAAAAGCGGNAATTCTCCATCCGTTGGTTATTTTGCCTGGCTGTATCTGCCCGAGTAATTCCAAGGCTTTCATAAAGCCCTACCCCACACTCCTTACGTCGNTGCCTGTAGACACCTTCGTACCNNTCNGGAAANGGAATCTGTGAATCATTTCCACTTTGCTCCGCTTTTGCCATTAGCCCTTTCCGGAATCGCTCCAGCGCCAAACCCGACAGAATCGTGACCTGCCAAGGCTGGGCATTGCACCAGGAGGCAGTNCGCTGCGCCATGCGCAACATCGTTGTGATTTGCTCTTGCGAAACGGTTTCCGTTCGGAAGCCCCGGCAGCTGTATCTGCGGTCCAAAATATCTGAAAGAACTTCAGAATCAGACATATAGTTTCTCCTTATTCTAGCTTTAGCCGTGGCATCGAAGTGTTTATAAACTCTTCCGCCAACGCTCAGGCTTCATCGCATTGTGTTTGGCAGGAATAAAATCAANTCCGGGAACAAGATAATAATTCCGATGATGATGATCTCGCCAACAAGAAAAGGCGCAACACCCTTGAATACCTTGTGCAGTGGAATATCGGGACGAATGCCGTTCACTACATAGCAGTTAAGCCCGACCGGGGGCGTTACGACCCCAACCTCGATCAGTTTGACCAAAAGCACGCCGAACCAAATCGGGTCATAGCCCAAACCCACGATAACCGGGTAAATAACGGGCAATGTCAACATCATCATGCCGATTCCGTCCAACACCATCCCCATTACCAAATAGAGCAGTACCACCGCCATCAGAATGACCCATCGCGGTTGATCCAGCCCAACTACCGTATCTGTGATCGTTGCAGGCAATCCTGTAAATGCAAGGAACCGCACAAACACGAGCACACCCCATATCACCATGAAAATCATCACCGTAGTTTTGATCGTGTCAAGCAGACCAAGACGAAGATCGGCTAAGCTGATTTTTTGAATCAAAGCCATAATGAACATTATGGCAGTCGCTACAGCAGCTGATTCCGTTGGCGTCATGATACCCAGATAAATCCCGACGAGAATCACACCTACGACAAGCGTAATTCCGGAGAGTTGGGGAATCGTGCGGATTTTCTCCATCATCGTCGTCCGTTCGAGCCTGGGCGCGAGACTGGGTTTTATGGTAACCACGGTAACAATCACCAAGAAGTAGACAGCAATGGATATCAGTCCTGGCACGAACCCGGCCAGCAACAAAGCGCCGATGGATTCTTCGACAATGATACCGTAGATCACCAAAATGGCACTTGGGGGGATAAGTGCCGCGAGCGTGCCGCCAACGGCGACCACTCCGGCTGCCAATGCCTGATCATAGCCCCTCTTTTCCATTTCCGGCAGGGCGAGGCGGGTGAAAACAGCGGTACTGGCAGTGCTAGCCCCCGATACAGCGGCAAATCCGGCGCTGGCAAAAATTGTCGCCGTGGCCAAGCCTCCGGGCATTCTACCTACCCAGACCTGTGCCGCATTAAAGGCAGACTTCGTGATCCCGGCATGCATAGCGAGGAACCCGATCGCAATGAACAAAGGCAGGACGCTGAATGCATAGTGAGACGATTCAGAATGAGGAATGATCCCTACCAACCCAACCGCAACGTCGAATCCAAGGATTATAGTGAGGCCGACAATTCCAGTAAATGCGGTGGCAAAGGCCACCGGAACACCGACTACGACGAGCGTGACAACAACGACAATTCCAAGATAACCAAGAGTGATCGGATCCATGCTCATTCCTCTTTCATTTGTTCTTGGGGCGAGGCCAAAAAGACTTCTGTATTGTCGTCAGGCGTAATGATGAGGCGCAGCGCCTCGGCAAGCTGTACCACGAGCCGGATCAAAAGCAGCGCAAGAGATGCGGTTACGCAAGAGATTCCGATCCACAGTGGAATGCCGATTTCCGGCGTATCGCCCCCCAGAGTCAGAGATCTTTCTAGGTTGAGGTAACTACCCCTTAAATAGACGAAGACAACAAACGCTGCGACAGCGAAGGTGGTCGACTCAAATATCCATTTCGTCCGTCCTTCGACGCTTTGCGTCAGAAGTGTCATACGGACATTGCCGAATTTNCTCTGGCAATAAGAAATCCCGAGCGCAGCTACAGGGATCATCAGTTGCTCAACAATATCCAAATTCCCATATATCGGTTTGTTAAAGAACGAGCGCCCAATCACTTCNACCACTCCGAGGGTCATCAGCAGGAGAACTATCAAGCCCGCTACAATAGCCATTAGGGTCTCGACCGGCCTCAGCAGTCTATCGGCAGTGCGAATTATCGATTTCATTTTAGGTACCCCAATTGAGCGGCTTGTAACCGGATTGCACTCGGCAGACGGGAGAACCAACTGACCGATGTTGTTTTTTCGATCGCTTACCGAAAGCCAACGCTTGCCCAAAGGCAATTCTTACGCCTAAACAGATGTCGCCTTTAACACTGTGTTTTTTATAACCAACGGCGAATAACCCCAACGCCCGGTTTCCAGGTTTGTCAGGCACGTTGACCTCTANTATGATTCCAAACCTATCACAGGCATCATCAATGAGTATGTTCATTTTCCCCCCTTATTTGAGCGACACAGAACTGTGGTCTGCAAATATCGCTCTGAGAATAACCCCTCTATGGACATTAATCCCAATATATAGGATAATTACATCAATATGAGGAGATGTCAATTCTCTAACAACATCGACCAAAGCATTTCAAGAAAAGCCGCTAATCCGTATGCACGCTTGGATAATGGAGATTTCAAGGGAGCGGACGTAAGACGATCATATTATTTGCACTGAAGCTTTTGTCTTTTGATGAAACCCAAAGGATTCTAGATGACCCAGACACCCATCACGCAGCTCGCGGATTTTCT
>JGI24723J26617_10002702_pt1 | contig 13681 bp, 12 predicted proteins | sample Cruoilmetagenom6_FD_26617 | JGI IMG/M metagenome (IMG submission 26617)
GCAAGATAGAACCGCGCGTCAGCTGACAGGCCCGCCCGCGCAGCCAGTTCAGCTGGTTGAGCGCACCAGCCTGCCCGGCCGTGCCCCGGTGGCCTGGTCATTCTTGCGCGTGAGCATTCCGTCCACCATCGTCGCAAGATAGCCCCTGCCGTGCTGAAGCAGGCGTCCCCCGCCCTTGGGCAGATCGAANAACATTTCGGGCGGCTCGTTGCCGACCTTCTCGAAATCCACGACATTGATATCGGCACGCTTGCCAACCGCGATCCGGCCCCGGTCGCTCAGACCATACAGGTCCGCTGGCTTGCCGGTCAGCTTGTTGACGGTTGTTTCGATGGGTAGCGTCGGCCCACGCTGGCGGTCGCGGCTCCAGAAGCTGAGATGGAACGTCGTCATCGCCGAATCGCAAATCAGCTGAAGGTGCGCGCCGCCGTCGCCCAAGCCGCTGACCGTGCTGGGATCACGCAGCATTTCATACGCCGAATTGAGATTGCCTTCGGTGTAGTTCAGCACAAATTTGACCACGACCTGGCGGCCGTCGCCCGCGCTGATCGTATCATAGACAACCTCTTCCACGGTCCGGCCGGTCCGGGCGGCAATCACATCGATACGCGCGCTTGCTTCAGGCTCGTAGTCGAGGCTTTCGTCCAGAACGAAATACTCGTTGATACTGCGTCCGAAGAAACCGATCCGGCGGGCCAGCAATCCGTCGGTTTCGTCTGCGCTTTCGGCAAGAATGCGCTTGCGGCGTTCTGGATCGCGCATCGCCCTTGCGCGTTCCACCCGCGGCAAATGTGCGATTTCCTTGTAGGACGGCTTGACCAGGAACAGGTGCATGGAATCAAGCCCAAGCACCACGCCCAGCCCGCGNGCAGCAACCTGCGGCACGATGTCCAGCCCGCGTTCGCGCGCCTTTTCCGATGCGGCCATCAGCTCGCGATATTCACCCGGCGCATGATCGTAAGAATGCAACAGGTAGGTCACTGGCCGGCCCGATGCTTCGGCGATCCGCTCAATCCGGCGATGCTCGCCCAATCGGTCCTCATGGCTGGCCGCATTCCCGCTTATATCGCCAGCCGCACCGAGTGGAACAACCTGGAAGACCCCGCGCCCGCTTTCGCCCATCGCGCTTGCAAGGCCAAGCATTTCCGCCTCTTCAGCAAAGGTTCCGGGCACATGTTCCCCGGTGCTTGATTTATGCTCAAGAATGCGTGAACCGGAAACGCCGATCGCGCCCGCCGCCATCGACGCGCGCACATGCTCTTTCATCTGTTCGATATCTTCAGGCGTTGCCGGTTCATGGTTGAGAGCGCGCTCACCCATCACGAACAGCCGCAGCGGCGCATGCGGAAGATGCGTTGCCACATCCATGGTGAACTCGTTTTGCGAGACCCGCGCAAGATAATCTGGAAAACTCGTCCACTTCCAGTCGAGCCCTTCTTCAAGCACGATACCGGGAATTTCCTCAACACCTTCCATCAGTTCGATCAGCGGGCGGTGCATATCCGCGTGAACCGGCGCAAAACCAACGCCGCAATTTCCCGCAATTGCAGTGGTCGTACCGTTGGAAAAGCTGGGTTCCAGCTCATCGTCCCAGATGAACTGCCCGTCATAATGCGTGTGGATATCGATAAAGCCGGGTGTCACCAGCGCGCCGTCAGCATCAATGCTCTGCCGAGACTGGCCATTTACCTTGCCGACCTCAGCGATCTTGCCATCGACAATGGCGACATCTGCGGTGAAGGTTTCTCCGCCTGTGCCATCGACAATTGTTCCTCCGCGGATCACGGTATCGAACACGCTGAATTCCTTTCCCGATTATGTTCTAACCGCAGCGTTCCCCGCCCCGCGGCCTGTTTGCGGCATATTATACCACTGCCTCCTGCGAATTGGGACTGCTTTTGCAGCGCACCGCGATTGCCCGGCCTTACGGCAGCGCCAAAAGAACAAAAAACGCCTAGCTAGCTGGCAACAGCCCGGCCTTGGACAGCACTTCGGCTGCACCATCCATATGCCGAAGATGATCATCCAATGCGGCGTAGTCCCGGCCCATCGTCGTCACCGAGAAATGCGTTCCACCAAGTTCCCGCCAGCCCTCGGCTTTTTCGACAATATCTTCCACCGGGCAGCCCAGCTCAACATTGAGGTGGCACACAAACCCCTCTAAATTGCGCCCTTCCTCCTCAAGCATATTCTTCAGCCGCTCGAACAGTTTGGTCGGCCGGCCCAGCCGTTCGGCAAAGATAAAGCCATCACCGATACGCGCGGCACGGCGCAGCGCGACATTTGAATAGCCGCCAAGCAGGATAGGTATGCTGCGCCTGGGCCGGGGATTAAGCGTGACCCGGTCCATCTTGTCAAACCGGCCATCGAAATTCACCATGGGCTCGGTCCAGAGCTGCCTGAGAAGTCCGATCTGCTCCTCCTGACGCTTGCCCCGCGTCTCATAATCCTGGCCCAGCGCGTCATACTCAACGTAGTTCCAGCCGGTGCCAATACCCAGTTTCAACCGACCGCCAGAAAACAGATCAACGTCGGCAGCCTGACGTGCAACCAGCGCCGTCTGCCGTTGCGGCAGGATCAGGACGCCTGTTATCATTTCGATTCGCTTGGTCAGCGCCGCTATGTGGGACATCATGACGAACGGATCATGGAACGGATCATTCTCGGTATAGGGGCCGGTCAGTTTCGGCTCACGTCCGGCATGCTCTGCACCAAGCACATGATCGTAGATCAGCAAATGCCCATATCCATGCTCTTCTGCGCGCAAACAGAACTTACGCACCGCTTCAGGATCACCGCTCAATTCATTCTGCGGAAAGATTATTCCAACTTCCATGGGCTTCTCCTTCAAACCATTGGTTCGCCAAAACCACAGCTGGCCGCGCAATGAACAGGCTGCCTTTACCTGCACGTCCGATCTGGGCGGCGGGCGTGGTAAACTACCAGCTATGCCGTAAAACCAGCGCGACGCAAAACTGCAGAATTGCCATTTGGCGCTCCGGAATGGTATGATGAGTGCGCATAGATGGCGCCGCCAGAGCGCCAAAGTGAACAGGATGTTGTGAAATGGGCAAATTGCAGATTTCAGACTTGCGTGATGATTTAAGCTTCGGCGCGATGGTCCATGGTGTTGATTGGGACACACTAAAAGACGAACAGGCCCGCCAGAAAATGCGCGACCTGTTTGTGGAACGCGGGCTGATCATCTTCAAGGATATGGAGCCGAGCGCAAAGATGCAGGTCGCGCTCAGCAAGGTATTCGGTCCGTTGAAGGACCACCCGACCACCACCACCCCGCGCGACGAAGAAACCGGTGACGATGCCGATGGCGTGATCGACATGCATTATGACCCTAATGAAACCGGCGGCCCCTATGACGGGGGCCTTGTGCGCAAAGACGGGCAAGTGCTGACGCGATTTTCGCCGTGGCATTTTGATCATTGCTACAATGACGAGCTGAATTACGCCGGGGTTCTGCGCTCACCAATCAGCGCGCCCGAAAAGGGGCGCACGGGATTCATGGACGGGATCGAATGTTACCGGCAATTCCCCAAGGATCTGCGCAAGCGGATTGAGGACCGAAAGATTATCTACACGCTCGATACGCGGTTATCCAAAATGAGATACGGCGTGAATTTCGAGCTTGTCGGAGGCGACATGCCGATTGCAACCGAAATGCTGAAGGAAGTCGCCATATTTCCGCGCGCGCTGCATCCGGCGGTCTGGACCCGGCCAACGGGCGAGAAAGTCATGCATGTCGGTTCATGGATGGCCTTCGGAATTGAACATGAGGAAAATCAGCCGGGCGACAAGCTGCTGGCCGATGTCTGCGGCCAGATCAACGAGCTGGGCAAAGGCACAAGTGCTTATTGGCACGAATGGTCCCCCACCGACATGGTGATCTGGGACAATCATCGCATGCTCCATGCTGTTGAAGGCTGCGATCCCAAGCACGAACGCCACACAATACGCTCGACAATCAAGGGCGACTACGGGCTTGGCTATTTCGAGGATGGCAAGAAGATCGGTGAGGTCTACCGCGAGGATGTGTTCGACGAAGCCGTTTGAAAAGCGCGCGGCTGACCGCGCCGCCAAGCCTCTGCACGCAACCGCATTGTGAATGCGGGCACGCAAATTCGGAAATCGAAGTGCACTGATTGAACGGCAATGCCATGATGTTCGGCATTGTGTTCAAACCCGGCTTGCCGCTTGAATAGGGGAACAGAAAAGATGAAAATCTCTTGCGACCTGCCCATCGATTTTACCGACGACAAGGTTGAGTTCAGCTCGATTGACGCAATTACCAAGATGGCGCAGGCGATGGAGGCTGCCGGGTTCAGCGCCACCTATGTGACCGATCACCCCGCCCCCAGCAGTCGCTGGCTTGCAGGTGGGGGCCACCCCACGCTCGATCCCTTCGTGGCGCTTTCGGTGGCGGCAGCGGCAACAAAGACACTCCAGTTGCAAACCCATGTGCTGGTGCTGGCCTATCGCAATCCCTTTGTGGTGGCCAAATCGGTGGCGTCGCTCGATGCCTTGTCGGGCGGCCGTGTTATTCTGGGGATCGGCACCGGCTATTCCAAACCCGAATATGCAGCGGTGGGCGTGGAATTTGCAGATCGGGGCGAAATTACCACAGAATCGCTCAAGATCATGCAGCGAGCCTGGGCGGGAGAGGTTGTCGAGCATGAGAGCCCGCGCTTCTTCGCGCGTGATACTGTGGTTCGGCCGCTGCCCGCTCGCGAAGGCGGGATCGTGGTCTGGGCCGGCGGCAATGCCAAGCCGGCAATCCGCCGCGCTGTGGAACTGTGCGATGGCTGGTGCCCCTTCCCTGCGACAGGTATCCTGACCAAGACCACGCGCACCACTGACCTTGCGAATTACGAGCAGCTTCAGGAAAAAATCGAATTCGCGCGCGACTACGGCGAAGAAATTGGCCGTAAGAAGCCGTTGACAATCTGCATGGGGCAACTCAAGCCCGTAACGGGCCAGCCGGGCGATCCCAGCTATGCACAGCAGTTAATCGAAACCTATTCGAAGAACCAGGAAATGGGAATTGAATGGGCAACGACAGGGCTGGCGCATCCCAGTCTTTCAGCATTTATCGAGAATATTCAATGGTTTGGCGAAGAAGTCTTAGCAAATATCTAAAATTTGAACTTGCTCACACCGGCCTCGGTCAGGCTGGACAGGTCATTGCGGATCAACAGGATCGTTCCGATGCGCCTGACACTAATCCTGGCACAGCCGATGCCATGATCGTGGAAACCCTTGGGAATTATACTGAGCGGTGCGGACCCTCAGCTGGGAGTTGCTGCTGATGCCTGAGAGTGATGCAACCGATACACAGCTGATACTTGATGCGATCGGGCGATTGCTGTCCAATCATGTCGCCCCACATGTTCAGCGGCTGGAAGATGCCGATGAATGGCCGGAGGAAATCGTCTCACGGATGGCCGAAATGGGCCTTTTCGGTGCTACCATCGATCCGGAATATGGTGGCCTCGGACTGTCGGCCAGCTCATATGCGCAGATTGTTGAACGCGTTTCGCAAGTCTGGATGTCACTGTCCGGGATTTTCAACACGCATCTGATCATGGCTAACGCGATCCAGCGATTTGGAACCGATGCGCAGAAGCAACGCTACCTTCCACGTATGGCAAGTGGAGAAATGCGCGGCGCGCTGGCGCTGACAGAGCCGGATTGCGGGACCGACCTTCAGGCCATCCGAACAACTGCAAAGGCGCAGAGCGATGGCAGTTATCTGGTGAACGGCAGCAAGATGTGGATCACCAATGCTGCCAGGGGCCACGCCGTCGCCTTGTTGGTCAAAACCGATTCTGCTGCCAATCCACGCCACAAGGGCATGAGCCTGCTGATCGCCGAAAAGGGTGACGGCTTCATCGTCCATCGCGAGCTGAAGAAGCTGGGCTATAAAGGCATCGACACTGCCGAGATTGAATTTCGCGATTACAGCGTGCCGGGCGATTGCCTGTTGGGCGGCGTGGAAGGACAAGGGATGCAGCAGGCCTTGCAGGGGCTTGAGCTGGGCCGCATCAATGTGGCAGCGCGCGGCATCGGCGTGGCTCAGGCTGCTCTGGATGAGGCCATTAGCTACAGCAAAGCCCGCCAGACCTTTGGCAAGCCCATTTGCGAGCATCAGGCGATCCAGCTCAAGCTGGCCGACATGGCGGTCAAGGTTGAAGCATCCCGGCTGCTGACGCAGGCGGCGGCAGCGGCATTCGACAGGGGCGAACGCTGCGACATGGAAGCGGGCATGGCCAAATATTTTGCAACAGAGGCGGCGATGTTTTGCGCTGACGAATCCATGCGGATCCACGGTGCCTATGGCTATTCAAAGGAATATATTGTCGAGCGGCTCTACCGCGATGCACCGCTACTGGTGATTGGCGAAGGAACCAACGAGATGCAGCGCATTATCATTGCGCGCAAACTTATCGAACGCAGTCGCCAGTAGCGGATCGAAACAGCCCGCACCGGTTCTGAGCAGGCGGATTAGTCAGCCTCGATCTGGTCGGCCTTAAATGAACGATTCTCGAAACCCTGTTGCATCCAGTCACACATGAGATCGGAACAACGCCGAGCCAGCAATCCGGCTATATCCCCGTCGCCGTCTGCAATCGCGCGGGCAACCTTGGCCCGCAACTTGCGATACACCGCCATATTGCCCAGCTGGCGTAGCATCCCTTCATCGTTTCGCTGCGCATGGGCGGAAAAATCCGCGGTGATCTCAATCATCAGTTCAAGAACGTTATTGCCCGCGATTTTCGCCAGATATGTGATAAAATCGCGCTCACTCATGAGGAAACCAAAGAACCCTGCATCATCCAGGCTATCAACTATCGTCTCATCTTGCTCGGCCAGCTCTTGCAACCGCGCCATCTGGGCCGGATCGCTATTTTCCGAAGCTAACCGGGCAAGTTCGACATAGAACAGCGGCACCAGATTGATCAGCTCAATGTAGCTTGCATCGCGTGACTGCAAATAGACCGCCGCCATTCTGCTGACGCTCTGGCTGCCGGGCCTGCGCGCAAAATATCCGCCCCCCACGCCGCGCCGAACGCGAATGAGATGTTCCTGTGCAACCTTGGCTGAAGCTTGCCGAAGCGTTGGCTTGCTCACACCAAGCTTGGCGACAAGCTCGTCTTCCGAACCAAGAAAATCCCCGTCGGACTTTGACAAGGCCACGTCCCGCAGCGAATTGGCCGCGGTATCCACCGCGGAATTCCCCTTCCCGTCATCACCCTGTTTCTGGCGTGTCGCCAATTCAGCTGATCCCAATGCAAAGTGCCATGTATGACGCCGAAAGCAGCAAGCCACACAGCAAGTTAGCCTCAACTATAGCAAGGCTTTGGCGTTGCACTAGTGAAATTTAATGCGCCGCTGCGAAGCGGTTGGAGATCGGAATTCCGGTCTGGAAACCTTGCTGATGGCCATAATTCGAATTTGAAAGCGAACACAGTGCATCAGGATCGGCGCGATCGCATCACTGCACTGGTCGTGTATCTCCCAATGTCAGAATAGCCCACAGGCATCAGGCGCTGGAAGCGGTTTACGGCTGAAGTTGGCCATTTGAACCGTTCCGCCCTTCTGCAAGATCAACCGCCTTGCGCCTCATCCGCCGCCGGCTGCCGGACAAGCCTGAAAGCCTTGCAATTGGTCAGATCCCGCCAGAACGCCATGTTCTGATAGCGCTGAAACAGATCAGGGGGCAGGATCGTCTCGCGCGGGCGCGGGGCGACATTCCTGTGCACAGTATGCAGGCCGCGCACGCCAAGCTGCGTATCGAATGCCGGGGCATCATATTCAACGTCTTCAAAATTGTGCGCGTATGGTTCTTCCCCGATAAAATCATAGAGAAGTTTCATCACATCCTGCGGCTGGGCAACGAGCAGATCATAGTCAACAATCAGCAGATGCTCGGCGTGGTCGCTCCAGCACGCTTCGCGCAAGGCATGATACGGGAAACCAACCAGCCGGTTGGCATGTGCCAACGCCTCCAGCCGCGTATAGACGGTCGCGCGCTCACCTGGATTGTTGAACAAGGCTGTGTTCTCGAATGCATCAGCGCGAAACTGCCGCTCAATCGAATCCATGATCCAGTTGATGTCGCGCACGCAGCAAATGATTTTGGCGTCGGGGAAAACCTGCAGCAGCGCAGAAAGCTTGCCAGTCCACGCCCGGTTCGTGTCGAAGACGATGTCTTCCTGATGCTCGCCATAATAGCTGTCGAACAAGCCCTTGAGCAGCCGGCGACGTTGATCGGTATTGACCATGGTAGAAAGTTCGGAGCCGGCCGAAACCTGGCCAACCATCCCTTCGAACAGGCTCGCCACGGGAGAGGACATGCCAGCGTGAAATCGTGGATTCTGCCGCAGCAGGGCTGCCAGAAGCGTAGAGCCCGACCGCGGCAAGCCAGATATGAAATGAAACTTCGTAGGCATGGATACGAGCCTCTTGTCGATCTTCCCGTTCAAGCTGGTGATGGCCTGCCGATCAATTGCAACCAGTTCAAGGCCGTTAAGATGTCTTGGACACGCCGCTGGCGATGAACATAACCGCAAAAGCGGTATCGAAAGGCGGTTCTTCCGCCGGTGCGGAATTGGGAGAAAGCCTTGCAAATTGCGCAGAACAAGCAAGCCGGAGCAGCGCAAGATCACCGATGGGCTGCCAGCATCAGCGGCCGAGGCAACGATGTTTGCCAGCAATGTGCCCGCCCAGGAAAACCGCATGGCAGCCAGCAGCGCCCCTGAAGGCTGCCTAACCCTTTGGCCCGGCCAGCGGCGGCATCTGGCTTGGCGCTTCCACTCCAATCAGGTGGCGCTGGAAGTCTTCCATGGACTTTTACGCGGGGCATCCTTCGCGTCGACGCCGAATTCGCGTTCTGACAGGCTGACACGAAAAGATACTGCCGGCGGATTTTTTTCGCGCGCAGCCAATGCCGCGCTAAGCTGGCCGGGTGCATCCGAGTCGCCAAGCCCTGAGCGATGATGAATTGGGAGGAACAGGAACGTGCGTTTCCACTATGCGGAGGCGATGACCTCGCCCGACTATTATATCCCGCTGGCCAAGGCAGCCGAGAAAAATGGCTATGCCGGTTTCCTGATCCCCGACAGCCTTATTTACCCCGAACATTCGGACACTGAATACAGCTATAATTCGGATGGCAGCCGCGATTTTCTGGAGAACAAGCCGTTCATCGAGAGCTTCGTTCTGGCCGCTGCGATGGGCGCGGCCACACAGAACCTGGAACTAACCACCAATGTCGTGAAGCTGCCGGTCCGCCCGCCGCTCTATTCGGCCAAACTGGCATCGTCTATTGCCGCATTGACGCACAACCGTTTCAATTTCGGGGTGGGGCTGAGCGTCTGGCCCGAAGACTATGAAGTTATGGGCGTTTCCTATGAACGGCGCGGCAAGCGCTTCGATGAATGTATTGAAATCGTCAAAGGGCTCTGCGCCGGCGGCTATTTTGAATATCATGGCGAGTTCTACGATATTCCGTCAGTCAAGCTGACCCCGGCCCCAAGCAAGCCCCTGCCGATCCTGATCGGCGGGCATTCCGACAAGGCATTTCAGCGCGCGGCGCGGCATGATGGATTTCTGGTCGCAGGCGGCGGCATAGATGTGGTGCGGCCGATGGCCCAGGCTATCCAGGGTTACCGCAAGCAATTCGGCACCGCGGATAAACCGTTCCGCATCTTTGCACCGTTCATGCCGGACATGACGCCTGAGACGTTTTCGGAGATGAATGAGCTTGGCATTACCGACTATGTCATCGGATTTCGTGACCCCTATGTGGTCGAGGAAGATTCCGAACCGCTGGAACAGAAGTTAGACAATCTGGCGCGATTTTCCGATGCCGTGATCGGAAAATTCTGAAATCATTTGCAGGAGCGTACCTTGACTTCCAATAGCTTCCCCCACCTGTTGTCGCCCGGGAAAATCGGCGCGATGGAATTGAAAAACCGCATCGCCGTTACCGCCATGGGCGTCAGCCTTTCTGAAGAGGACGCCAGCGCGGGCGAGAAGTTGATCGCCTATCACGAAGAGCAGGCGAAAGGCGGAGCCGGACTGATTATTCTGGGCGCAACCGGTGTGTCCTGGCCCGTCGGCGGCGTGGCCTGGCAACAGACCGCAATTTCCGATGACCGCTTCATCCCCGGCCTGCGCGAACTGGCCGATCGCGTCCATGCCCACGGAGCCAAGATCGCAGCACAGCTCCACCATGGCGGGCTGAATGCCAACTATGCTTATCAGCTATGGGGGCATCCGCTCTGGACCCCATCAATTCCGCCACCGCCAAAAGGCAGTTTCACCGATTATTTCCTGCCAGAGGAAATGGCGGCAATGGCGAACATGAAAATGCCCGAACTCAAAGTTATCGAACAGCCGGACATTGACCTGCTCGTTGAACAATTTGGGCAGGGCGCGCGCCGTGCAAAGCAAGCCGGGCTGGACGGTGTAGAGATCCACGGCGCACATGGATACATCCTGTCCGCCTTCCTTTCACCTGCGGTCAACACCCGCACAGACGGCTATGGCGGGAGCCCGGAAAACCGCGCAAGGCTGCTGCGCGAAGTCATCGCCGAAGTGCGCAAGCAGGTGGGGCCGGACTTCCCTGTGTGGGTCAAGCTTGATCTGCGCGAGGAAGGGCGCGAGAACGGGCTGACTATCGAGGATGCGCTGTTCAACGCCCGCATTTGCGAGCAGGCAGGCGCGGACGCCATCACCGCCACTGCCTACCACGAAGTGGGTGAGGCCAAGCTCCATTCGCAATCGCACACGCCGCATACCGATGGTTTGAACCTGCCCGGCGTTGCCCGGTTGAAAGAAGCGGTTTCAATCCCGGTCATTGGCTCTGGCAGGATCGAGCCCGAATTGGGCGACCAGACCATCGGCAAGGGCGAAATAGATTTTGTGTCAATGGGCCGCAAATTGCTGGCCGATCCGCACTTGCCGCGCAAACTGGCCGAAGGCCGCCGAGATGATGTGCGGCCCTGCATATACTGTTACACCTGTATCAGCGCGATCTACGCTGGCGAACAGACGCGCTGTGCCATCAATCCTGAACTGAGTTTTGAATTCGACCAGCGCCCGGCAACCGCATCGCAAAAGCACATCGCAATTATCGGCGGCGGCCCCGGTGGGATGGAGGCAACGCGCCGCCTGTGCGCACTGGGCCACAAGGTTACGCTGATCGAAGCGAGCGACCGGCTGGGCGGCACCTTGCGGTTTGCAGGGCTGGCTTACGAGCCAAACCAGCGCCTGCTTTCCTGGCTGATCCGCGAGGTTGAGGAATCAGGTGCCGACATTCGCCTGTCCACAAGGGCAAGCGCGGACATGGTGTCGCTGCTGAAAGTTGACGAAGTGATCGTGGCAACAGGTGCGATCCGGGCCATGCCCGATATTCCAGGCAGCGGTCAGAACCATGTCCTGTCAGGAGATGACCTGCGCCAATTGATGTTCGGCCAGACGAGCGAAGACCTGAAGCGCAAGACCGGGCTGGTCACGCGGCTCGCCACAAAGATTGGCGCAGCGACCGGTGCAACTGCCAATATCGATCTCGTGCGCAAGGCCACGCATAGCTGGATGCCGCTTGGTGACCGCGTCGTGATTATCGGCGGCGAGCTTGTCGGGCTGGAACTGGCCGAGTTCCTGCATGAGCGCGGGCGCACTGTCACCGTGGTCGACGAGGCACCGCGTTTCGGAAAGGGCCTTCCCCTGTTGCGGCGCATGCGGCTGGCACAGGAACTGGCCGAAGCCGGTGTCAGGCTTGAGCCGGGCGCGCAGGATATTGCCATCGGCGCAGATGCCGTCTCATGGAGCGACGGCAACGGCAACACATCACAGGCCCCAAGCGACACCGTGATTGTTGCCAAGGGCGCGGCGGCGGAAACGGGGCTGGCAGATTTGTTGTCCGATGCCGGATTCAATGTGCGCACAATCGGCGATGCAACCGGCGTGACCTATATCGAAGGCGCCATGCATGGCGCAGCTGCGGCGGTAACCGAAATTGCCGCCAGCTAGATCGAATTGACATGGGAAAAGGATCACAAGGGCATGATACTTAAAGATAAGGTTGTGATCATTACAGGTGCCGGCCCCGGCATGGGCCAGGCCATGTGCCGCGGCGGAGCGCAGGAAGGCGCAAAGATCGTCGTCACCGCGCGCTCGCAGGATCGCATTGACGAGATCGTCAAGGACATCACCGACAAGGGCGGCGAAGCAATGGGCATGCGCTGCGATGTTTCGAACAATGATGACTGCCAGGCCACCGCCAAAGCCACGCTCGACAAGTGGGGCAGGATCGATGGCCTCGTCAATTCCGCCTATTATCACCCGGACTGGACCCCGCTCGAAAGCCACTCGATAGAACAATTGACGACAGCATTTGACGTTATTGCAACCGGCTCGCTGCGCATGGCACAGGCAGTTATCCCCGCTATGCGAGAGCAAAGGGGCGGCTCAATCGTCAATGTCTCAACGCTCGCCTCGCGCAAGCCGATGCCGTCCGAAGGCGGCTATGCCATGGCCAAGTCCGCGCTCAACCAAATGACCCGCCATCTTGCGGTCGAACTGACGGGCAGCGGCATTCGCGTCAACACCGCGCTGATGGGCTGGATGCTGGGTGCGCCGTTGCTATCCATGTTTGAATCGATGGGCGAAGAAGGCCAGGCATTTCGCAAGCAGCGCGAATCCGAAGTTCCGGTTGGCCATATCCCGCCTGACGAGGATTGCGCCAAGGCAGTCTACTTCCTGCTTTCGGACTATGCCTCCGAAGTGACCGGGGCCGCGCTTGATGTCAACGGCGGTGATTGGGTCGCGCCATAAGGGAGGGCTGCATGGCTTATACGCTACAGCAATTGAGCGATATCGAAGATATCAAGATGCTCAAGCATCGCTATTTTCGGGGCATTGACACTGCTGACAACGCGCTACTGGAAACGCTGATTGCAGATGACATCACAGTGGACTTCCGCGGCGGCGGCTACCGTGCGCAGCTGGAAGGAGCAAAGGATTTCCTGATATTCCTGGCCAACAGCTTCCATTCAGAAGCGGTCGCCATGCATCACGGCAATATGCCTGAGATCACTTTGACCGGCAGCGATGAGGCCGAAGGCATCTGGTATCTGTTCGACATCTTCATTCAGTCAGACACCCGGTCCCAGACTGTCGGTTCCGCGATCTACAAGGATCGGTATCGCCGGATCGATGGTGAATGGAAAATGGTGCATACCGAATATGACCGCATTATCGAGCTGGTCGGCCCGATGGATTCGCAAACCAGTGTCACGGTGCAATATCTTGCAACGCGTGGCATCAAGGCAGACGAGCGACAGGACATCCGGCACCTGATTTCATTCGACGAAGGGAATTGAGCACAGCCCGGCGGCGCAGGAGACAACATGACTGACTTGAATGGCAAAATCGCGCTGATCACCGGAGCGGGACAGGGCGTGGGATTGGGCATCGCTCTGGCTATGGCCGACAATGGCGTCAATCTCGTGCTGGCGGGGCGAACGCTCCAGAAGGTTGAGGATGCAGCGGCCGAAATTGCCAAGCAGGGCGGCAAGGCCGTGGCCGTGCAATGCGACGTCAAATCCGCCGATGATCTGCAGGCCGCGCTTGATTGCGCGGTCAAGACATATGGCGGGCT
>JGI24723J26617_10002705_pt1 | contig 13677 bp, 15 predicted proteins | sample Cruoilmetagenom6_FD_26617 | JGI IMG/M metagenome (IMG submission 26617)
GCAGATGCCTCGGATATTTTCGCCGAGTTCCTGCGCCAGAGGACCGGCGATGGGGCGCAGCATTCCCGTCATTATACGCAACAGGGATTTCAGGCGCGCGGGGCTGACAGTCACTTTGCGTTGGAAGTTCCGTTTCTGGACGCCGTCAAGGGTGGGAAAACGCAGATACAACTGCCTGATGGCTCTGCCCTTGAGGTGAAAATCCCCGAAGGCGTGGCGGATGGCCAGACAATCCGGTTGCGCGGCAAGGGCAACCCCGGGATGGGTGGTGGCCCCTCCGGCGATGCGCTGGTCACCTTGTCCGTGCGACCGCATCTTTTGTTTCGCCGCGACGAAGATGACATTGTAATCACCCTGCCGATCACGCTGGACGAGGCCGTGCTGGGCGGTAAGGTGGCAGCCCCGACCATTGACGGCAAGGTCAGCCTGAGCATTCCCAAAGGGGCCAGCAGCGGTCAGATCCTGCGTCTGCGCGGGCGCGGGGTCAAATCCCGCGGTGCCAAGAAACGGGGTGATCAAAGGGTGGAACTGTCCATCGTATCACCGCCGCGAATTGACGATGGCCTGGCGGAATACATGAAGGAATGGCGCAAGGAAAACGCATATGACCCACGCAGGGGGATGAAGATATGAGCCGGCATTTTTCCGAAGATCATGTCGTTTCGGTCGTGGCGCGCCTGACACGAAAACAGCTGATTTCCTTCGTCAAGGCAGAGATTGTTATCCCGCTTCAATCCGACACCGGACCGGTCTATCGCCAGATGGATATCGCGCGAATAGAGCTGTTGTGCGAGTTGGCAGAACAGTTCGACTTGCAGAATGACGCGCTGGGGATGGTGATATCTCTGGTAGATCAATTGCACGGCGTCAGGGCGGAATTGCGTGCCGCACTGGCGGCAATCGAACGGGAAGAGGCCGATGTGCGCAGCCGCATAGGCGAGGGTCTGGTTCAGGCACGATCCGGGCGGTAACGATACCGGCCGGGGAAGATGCTCCACCAGCCCTGACGGGCTTTGTTTGCAGGTGTCAGGTAAAAACCGGCACGTGAGGCCCGGCGCTTTTGGGGAACTCTCCGCTCAGGCGAGGATCGTCGTCAATCTCGATCTGTTGACGGTAAGGGATAAAACCGGAGCGGATGTAGAACGACAACGCGCCCGGATGGTCCAAAGTACAGGTATGCACATGGAACCGGTCAATCGGCTGTGCCCAGGCGCGCGTGATCGCCTTATTCATCATATACCGCCCCGCGCCGGTGCCGATCAGCGCCGATGTCACTCCGAAAAATGCCAGTTCACAGGCGCGTTCGGCTCGAAAATCCAGCTCCAGAAGCCCTTCGGCCTGCCCATTCTGAACCAGTGCAAAGACCTCTGTCTTTGGGTCGCCCAGAATGGTTGTCAGGTCCGCGTCGGTCATTTTCAGGCGTGAGAACCACAGCCAGTCATGCCCGCCGACGCGGGTGAACAGATCGCGATACCAGCCCAGATCCGGGCTGGGGAATGGCGCAAGCGTGACCCCGTCCGGTGCTTTGCCGGGGCGCAGAGGGGCAGGGGCGCGCATCTCGAGATGGGTGACAACCGTGGCCAGCTTTCCCGGCGGAACATCGTAGAATCCATTGCTCAGAACAGGGACGCTCATGGGTTTACAAAAGCCTCTCGGATTTCAACAGAGCGACCATATCGGCTTCCGGACGCGGCCCGATATGAGAAATCACCTCTCGGGCACAGACCGTGCCAATCCGCGCGCAGGTTTCCATGTCGCGCCCCGTGGCCATGCCGTACAGGAACCCTGCGGCGAACTGATCGCCGGCACCGGTTGCATCCACCGGCACGATCTTTTCAACCGAGACGTCAATGCGCGACGTGCCTTCCATCACCGATACGCCGTCACCGGACCGGGTACAGACCACCAGCGGGCACAGAGCCGCGGTCAGCATCAGAGCATCATCCAGGTGGTCATTTTCAAACAGTGATTTGATTTCGTCTTCGTTGCCGATGACGAAATCCATTTCATGTTCGATCAGCGACAGGAAATCGCCACGGTGCCGGTCGACGCAGAACGGATCGGAAATGGCGATGCCCACCTTGCCACCCCCTTTGCGACAGGAGCGCGCGGCCTCGCGGAATGCAGATTTGCCTGCATCATGGTCAAACAGATAGCCTTCGAGGAACATCAGTTTGGCATTGGCGGTAACGTCTTGGGGCACATCGTCTGAAGTCAGCCCGGTTGAAATACCCAAGTAGGTGTTCATCGACCGTTCACCATCGGGCGAGACAAAGATCATCGACCGCGAGGTCGGCACATCCGATCCGCTGACCGGTGGATTGACGAAATCTATGCCGGTGTCCTTCATGGCATCGGCATAGAAATGCCCCAGCGCATCGTCTCGCACACGGCCTATAAAGGCGGTGTCCAATCCCAGCACTCCGGCACCGGCGATGGTATTGGCGACCGATCCGCCCGGTGTCTGCACCCGTCCCTCCATAGCGGCATATAGCACCTCTGCGCGGTCACGCTCGATCAGCTGCATGATGCCCTTTTCGATACCCATATCGTCCAGAAAGCTGTCGTCGCCTTGGGTGATCACATCGACAACCGCATTGCCGATCCCGACGAGTTGATAGGTTTTCATGGTATGTATTTTTCCTCAAATTGACACAGATCCCGGATGAGGCAGGTGCCACACAGCGGTTTGCGTGCTTTGCAAGTGTACCGGCCGTGCAGGATCAGCCAGTGATGCGCGTGTTGCTGGAAATCGGCCGGAATGTTGTCCTCGATGGCGCGTTCCACCGCGTCCACGTCTTTACCCGGTGCAATGCCGGTGCGATTGCCGACCCGGAAAATATGCGTGTCCACCGCCTGCGCGGGCACCTGCCACCACATGTTCAGGACAACGTTGGCGGTTTTCCTGCCCACACCGGGCAGTGATTGCAGCGCGGCGCGTGAATTGGGCACCTCGCCGCCGTATTCATCCACCAGAATGCGCGCCATTTTCATGACGTTCTTTGCTTTGTTGCGATAAAGACCGATGGTTTTGATATATCCGATCAGCGCCTCTTCGCCCAGATCAAGCATCTTCTGCGGCGTATCGGCGATCTTGAACAATTCACGCGTTGCCTTGTTCACACCCACATCAGTCGCCTGCGCACTCAGCGCCACGGCGACCACCAGAGTATAGGCGTTCACATGCTCCAACTCGCCCTTTGGTTCGGGTTCGTTTGTCTGAAACCGTGTGAAAATCTCGCGGATCGTGTGATAGTCAAGTTGCTTTGTCATTTCGTGCATATGCCAAGAATTGACCCGCCGGGCAACCGGATGATGTTCGGTTGCACATAACGACCCCAAAAGGCAGTTTGGCCCCAGGATGAGATCGAAAGGAACGGCATGCTGACCGCGTTCGCAGAGGGGCTATGGTATGGCGAGGCTGATATCCGGTTTTACGGGGTAACCCTTCAAACGCGAATGGCTGTCATTCGCCTGCCCGATGGGGCTTTGGCGGTGATTTCGCCACTGGTTCTGAACCATGCCCTGGCGCACAGCTTGCACGAGCTGGGGCCGGTTCGTCATATCCTGTCCCCGAACAAGATCCACAATCAGGGACTGAAAAGCTTTGCACAGGCCTATCCGCAGGCCAGGATATGGGCCGCACCGGGGCTGGTTGAACGGCGTCCCGACATTGCCTTTTCCGGCACGCTGGATGACACGGCGCACGATGACTGGGCCGGGGTGATGGATCAATTGACCACCAAAGGCAACGCCTTCTTCAGCGAAGTGGTGTTCTTTCACCGACCCGGAAAAACTCTGATAGTCGCTGATTTGATCGAAAATATTTCATACGACACCGTTAAGGGTCGGTTCGCCCGGGCCGCAGCCAAAGCCGGGCACATTTTTGGCCGCCCTCTGCCATCGCCTGAATTCCGCGCCTATACGACAGACGCCAGTGCCGCCGCCCAGCGACTGGACCAAATCGGNAACTGGCCGTTTGAACGAATACTTCTGGCACATGGTGACCTGATCACGGAAAATGCCCGTGATGTGCTGCGATCGGTGCGTGACTTTTTGGTGGCCGAAGTCACGGATCGCCCGAAATACAAGGCNGCGCTTTATCGGCTCATCGCATCGAAACAATAGTTGCATTGCGCAGGTTACGGGTCGAATACGTGGCACAGCAGGGTTAGTTTCGTCCCATGAAGCAGGAGAGTGCAATGAACATGCAAACCCCCGAACAAGGCTATCACTACAACGTCATGCGCCGGGCNATCGACCTGATCGACCAAGGCGGCGAAGGNNTGACGNTGGATCAGCTGGCCNCNCAGATGGACATGAGCCCGGCCCATTTTCAACGCCTGTTCTCGCAATGGGTCGGCGTGTCGCCCAANCGCTATCAGCAGTACCTGACCCTTGGCCACGCCAAGGCGCTGNTGCGCGATCACTTCACCACACTNGANGCNTCGCTTGCCACTGGCCTGTCGGGGGGCGGGCGCCTGCATGANCTGTTCCTGCGCTGGGAATCGATGAGCCCCGGCGAATTCGCCCGNGCCGGNGACGGGCTGACGATCTATTGGGGCTGGTTCGAAAGCCCCTTTGGACCGGCCCTTGTTATGGGCACCGCCAAGGGCATCTGCGGTATCGGCTTTGCCGGTGAAACCGGAGCCGAACCGGCGATGGCCGACCTCATGTCGCGTTGGCCCAAAGCGCATTATGTCGAAGACCCGATGATGCTGCGCCCNTGGGTGCTGGCGGCGTTTGGTGCGGATGGCACCTTAAGCGCTGCTCCGCTCTACCTGATCGGCGCGCCATTCCAGATCAAGGTCTGGGAGGCACTGCTGACCATCCCCTCGGGCCAGGTCACCACCTATTCCGAAATCGCCGGCGCAATCGGCGCGCCCCGCGCCGCGCGGGCTGTCGGCACGGCTGTCGGGCGCAATCCGATAAGTTGGCTGATCCCCTGCCACCGTGCCCTNCGCAAATCGGGCGGTTTGGGGGGGTATCATTGGGGCTTGCCCGTAAAGCGTGCCATGCTGGCCTACGAGGCGGCAAGGGCGGACGGATAGGCGATATCACGCCGTTTGTAAAACGCCAGTCCTGAGCATAAACCGCCTTGTTGTATCGNAATATCCCTTCGCCGCGCAGACCCTTGGCGGGCCTCAACAGCGCCCGGCACCAAAGGGGATTCAATGTGAAGGCGAAATGCGTTACAGTAAAGACAATAGCTTCCGGGCAACGGGGCACGAGCAAAAAAGGCAGATCCATGATGACCCTCAAGATTCCCGCAATAGCGGCGCTGTGCGCCGTGGTCGGCCTGAGTGCCTGCAATGATCCGGCCCGACTTAGTGCCGACAACACCACCAAGACCGAACAAGGGGCGTTGTTCGGCGGCCTTTTAGGTGCGGGGATCGGTGCTTTGACATCGGACGACAAAGCGAAAGGGGCAATCATCGGCGCAACGGCCGGGGCCATCGCAGGTGGTGTGGTTGGCAATCAACTGGACAAACAAGAGGCCGAGCTGCGGTCGCAACTGGCCAGTGACGGCATCACAATCCAGAATACCGGTGATCGGCTGATCGTCTCGCTTCCGGAAGATATCACCTTCGCCACAGACAGTTACACAGTGCGCCCGGCCTTACAGTCCGATCTGAACGCAGTGGCGGATAACCTGCTGCGCTATCCGGATTCTTCGGTGCAGATTATCGGCCATACCGATAGTGACGGCGAGGCGGCCTACAATACGACGTTGTCGCAACAACGTGCCAGTTCGGTGGCTGATGTGCTGCAATCGGGCGGTGTGACCTATGATCGGCTGCAAACAGCTGGCCGGGGAGAGGCACAGCCCATCGCTTCGAACCTGACAGAAGAGGGCAAGGCCCTGAACCGCCGGGTCGAGATTGTGGTGATCCCACGTAGTTCCTGATCTGCAAAAGGCGGTCTTAGATACGTTTGCTTTTGCTGAAGTGAAAAAAAACGACCGAAGAACAGCCCGGCGCTCATGGCTTGTTCATCTTATGATGCCATGAGCCTGAATAACACGACATGGAACAGAGCGATGACTTGTACATTCGCCCGTACATTCGCCTGTGCCATTGCGCCCGCCAATCAGAGCGCTTAGCGTATGCGTCAAAGCATGAGGTGAGGCATATCCATTGGGTTTCTTAACGTTTAGACAAGCAGCCGGGGCTGTGATCGCTGTCGTGATGTCCATTCCGGGCGGCGGGTTTGCTCAGACCGAATCCGGGGCTTATCTGGCGGCCCGACAAGCTGCCAGAAACAGTGATTTTGAATCCGCTGTGCAGTATTTTACCCGCGCTCTGGTTCAAGATCCTGACAATCCGAACCTGATGGAAAGTGTGACCGCATCGCAATTGGCGCTGGGCCAAATTGACCAGGCCTTGCCGGTGGCGGAAATCATGGAAGACCTTGGCCTAAAAAGCCAGGTTGCCCATATGGTCGTTGTGGCCAACCTGATTTCAGCGGGCGATTACGATGCGCTGTTGGCGCGCGAAACCGACGTCGATGGAATTGGCCCGTTGGTGGATGGGCTGGTAAAGGGCTGGGCCTACATGGGCGTGGGGTCCGTGGCCAAGGCGCTTGAGCAATTCGATGCCGTTGCCGACGAAAGTGGCCTGCGGGGCTTTGCACTGTACCATAAGGCGATGGCCCTGGCGATGGTCGGTGATTTCGAGGGCGCGGATGCAATTTTTGTCCAGGAAGAAGGCCGGCTGACGACAATGTCGCGCCGTGCAGCACTGGCAAGGGCACAGATTCTGTCGCAACTCGGGCGCAATGAGGATGCGCTGGAAATGCTGGCCGATACGTTCCCGGGGGTGTTTGATCCCGGCGTGACCAGTGTTGCCGACAGGCTTGCTGCGGGCGAGATGCTGCCATTTGACCACATCACTTCTGTGCCGGACGGGATGGCCGAAGTTTTCTTCCTCATAGGTGCTGCCCTGAGTGGCGAAGCCTCGGGCGACTATGCCCTGATCTATGCGCGCTTGGCCGGGTTCCTGCGCCCGGACCATATTGATTCATTGCTTTTGAGCGCCGAAATTCTGGACAGTCTGGGGCAGTATGACCTAGCGGTGGAGACTTACAAACAAGTTCCGCAAAGCAGCCCCGACCGTCATGCGGCCGAGCTTGGCAGGGCCGAGGCACTGCGTCGTGCGGCCAAGCCGGATGCGGCGATTGAAGTTCTGGATCGCCTGGCGCAGGACTTTCCAAATCTTCCCAGGGTGCATTCTGCTTTGGGCGATTTACAACGCCAGGAAGAGAATTATCTTGCGGCTGTAAAGGCTTATGACCAGGCGCTGGCGTTTACCGAGGAAGATGCACAGGGCAGGTGGTTTCTGTTTTATGCACGCGGCATCAGCCATGAACGTCTGGATCAATGGGACCGTGCCGAGGCGGATTTCCGTGCCGCTCTCGCGCTTAAGCCGGACCAGCCACAGGTTTTGAATTATCTGGGTTATTCCCTGGTTGAAAAGCAAGCAAACCTTGATGAGGCCCTGGAGATGATCGAACGCGCCGTCGCGGCGCGCCCGGACAGCGGGTATATTGTCGACAGTCTGGGATGGGTTCTGTTCCGGCTTGGCCGGTATGACGANGCGGTTGGGCACATGGAACAGGCTGTTGAANTGATGGCCGTGGATCCGGTGGTCAANGATCATCTTGGGGATGTCTACTGGTCGGTGGGGCGTCTGCGCGAGGCCGAGTTTCAGTGGAAACGCGCCCTGTCATTTGTTGACCCCGAAGATAAGAACGCCGAGGCTGATCCGGATCGTATTCGCCGCAAAATCGAAATCGGACTCGATGGTGTTCTGGCCGAGGAAGGTGCGCCACCATTGAAAGTGGCTGATGACGAACGTTGAGGTTTTCGCGCCGGCCAAAATCAATCTTACCCTGCATGTGACCGGCCAACGCCCAGACGGATATCACCTGTTGGATTCGCTGGTTGTTTTTGCCGATATCGGCGACCGGATCACGGTGTCACCAGCGCAGCGCACACGCCTCGCAATCAGTGGCCCAATGGCCCAAGGTGTTCCGGCGGATCGGGGTAATCTGGTGTTTCGGGCCGCTGAACTGATGGGCGTTACGGCAGATATTCACCTAGAGAAGAACCTGCCGTCCGCTGCGGGGCTTGGCGGCGGGTCATCTGACGCCGCTGCAACCCTGAAGGCACTTTCCCGTATGACCGGCAAACCGGTCCCGGATCCGGCCGAGATCCTGACATTGGGCGCGGATGTGCCGCTTTGTATGGCCGATGGTCTGATCCGGATGCAGGGAATCGGGGATCATCTGGAACGTTTGGGGCGCGCGCAAAAGCTGCCTTTGATTCTGATAAATCCAGGCGCTTCAATGCCAACTGGGGCGGTTTTTCAGGGGCTGGAACGCAAGAACCTGGCCCCGATGGACAGACAACTACCCGACCTGCAAGGCGCGGACTGGATCACCTGGCTCGCGGCGCAGCGCAATGACCTCGAAGTCTCGGCGATTCGGCTGGTGCCCGAGATTGACCGGGTTTTGCAGGCGATGCGCCAAAGCGACGGTTGTTTGCTGGGGCGCATGTCCGGGTCTGGCGCGACCTGCTTTGNCATAATGCGGGACGATAAAACGAGGGATGAAACCGTTANGACCCTGAAGNCGGGTTTTCCTGATTGGTGGATAAAACCCTGTAACCTGCATTGAGTGACACAGATCGGCCCGGCCGGTTTCCTCAGTTCAGGCGCGCAACCACATAGTCAGCCAGATCATTCAGCATCGTCCGGATCGGGTGTTCGGGCATTGCCGAGAGCGCGGATTTTGCCTTGGTGGCCCACAAAACCGCATCTGCTCGGGTTGCTTTCAAAGTATCATATTTGTGCATCAGCTTCAGAGCGCGCTCCAGATCGCCCTCTTCCTGCCGGCCTTTGCCAATTGTCTGTTCCCAGAATACCCGTTCGTCTGGTGTGGCCTTGGCTACAGCTTTGATTACCGGCANGGTCAGCTTNCGCTCGCGGAAATCATCACCGATGTTTTTGCCAATGGACGNAGCATCGCCTTGGTAATCCAACAGATCGTCGGCGATCTGAAAAGCAATGCCAAGTGCATCGCCATAGTCGAACAGTGCTGTAACCTGATTTTCAGGGGCTTTGGCAATNACCCCACCGACTTGCGTGGCGGCGGAAAACAGTGCTGCNGTCTTGCCGCGCACAATCTGCAGATAAATGCCTTCATCCGTATCCAGATCGCTTGCGGCGGTCAGTTGCAGCACTTCGCCCTCGGCTATGGTCGCCGAGGCATTTGCCAGAATATCAAGAACCCGCAGCGACCCGGTTTCCACCATCAACTGAAAACTGCGGGCAAACAGATAGTCGCCCACAAGGACGCTGGATTTGTTGTCCCACAACAGATTAGCCGTCGGTCTGCCCCGGCGCTGGCCGCTTTCGTCGACCACATCATCGTGCAAAAGCGTCGCAGTGTGAATGAATTCGACGGTTGCCGCCAAACGTATGTGGTGCTCGCCCGAATAGCCGCATAGCTCTGCGGCAGCGAGGGTCAGCATCGGGCGCAGACGTTTGCCGCCAGCTCCGACCAGATGCGTGGTAACCTGTGGGATGCGGGGCGCGTGTTCGGACGCCATACGCTGAGCGATCAGCGTATTCACTGCGGCCATTTCATCGGCCAGCGCCTTGGCCAGCTGCTCGTGCGGTTTGGTAATCGTGCCGGTTTGCATCACACTCCTGTCACAAGGCTCGACATATTGCCCGCCTTGCCCTTAAACCCATCCCATGAAGGAACTCTTGCGCAGCACCGACCCTACGATCATGGCATTTGCGACCGCCCTTCTTCAGGGCGAGGATATAGACTGCTTTCAGATAGACGTAAATATGAGCATCCTGGAAGGCGGGATAGGAATTTTCCCGCGTCGCATGATGGTGCGTGTAGATGATTATGATCGGGCTGTACGGGTCATGCGGGACAATGAGATCTCTTTGGGGCAATGAGTTTTGCGCAGGACGATCTGACGCATGACGCGTTTTTGGGTGGAAAGTTGCGACTTTGGCAACCTCGCGCCGGGTATCGCGCCGGGGTCGATCCGGTGTTGCTGGCTGCTTGCGTTCCGGCAGTGCCCGGCCAGACGGTGCTTGAACTGGGGTGTGGCGCGGGGGCGGCGGCCTTATGTCTTGCGGCGCGGGTTCCGGGGCTGGCGCTGACCGGGATTGAGATGCAGCCGGAATATTCTGATCTGGCGCGACAGAATGCGGTGGAAAACGGGGCCGCTTTGGAGGTTATCACCACCGACTTGACCGCCTTGCCCATGGGCGTGCGGCAAACCAGCTATGATCATGTGATAGCCAACCCGCCATATTACCGGGAGGGCGCGCACACTTTGGCGCTGAATGTCGGCCGTCGCATGGCTCTGGGTGAACAGACACCGCTGGGCGACTGGGTGGAGGTTGCCGCAAAGCGGTTGGCCCCCAAAGGCTATTTGCACTTGATCCAGCGCGTGGACCGGTTGCCGGAACTTCTGGTGGCGTGTTCCGGTCGGCTTGGCTCGCTTGAGGTTCTGCCACTCGCGGCGAGGCCGGGGCGATCCCCTGACCTGGTTGTTTTGCGTGCCCGCAAAAACGGGCGGGCGGCCTTTATTTTGCATGCGCCTGTGATCCTGCACAAAGGGGCTGAACATATGGCTGACGGTGACAGCTACACCGTTGAAATCGTGCAGATTTTGCGAGAAGGCGCGGCGCTGAACTGGCCCTGACCGACCAGCGGAGTTTGGCGCATGCGTCAATTCGATGACAAAATTTATGCGCCTGCGACGTGACAGGTGGGCAGAGATATGCTCAACTCAAAGGGCAACTAATTCAGAGGAGGATTGCCATGAGCTTGAACACGCACCTGACGGAACTGAAAAAGAAGCATCAGCACCTGAGCCTTGAAGTCGAAGAAGCCCAGCGTGCCCTTGGTGTGGACGGGTTGCAAGTTGCTACGCTCAAGAAACAGAAGCTGAAACTGAAAGAAGAAATAGAACGATTGTCGGTTTAGCGGCTCACGCTAGACGGCCTTCAGGCTGGCGCGCGCCGCAATAAGCGCGCCACCTGTGATAAGTGCGGCGGCGATGGCCAGCGCCCATGACGGCGCGGCAAACCCGGCCATCACAAGGACCAATGTCGACAAGAGCGGTGCCGCGTAAGAGCTGATGCCGAGAAGTTGGATGTCCCCGTGTTTCACGCCGACATCCCAGACATAAAACGCCAATCCGACAGGGCCAAGGCCAAGGCCGATTGTCGACAACCAACCTGTAGCACCCTGCGGCCAGATCGTTTCTTCGATTGTGAAATGCAGGCCCCAGGAGGCAATGGCAGCGGCCCCGCAAAATACCGCGACCGAGGAGGTCGGAGCATCTCCCACACGTCGCGAAAGCACCGAGTACCCGGACCAGGTAAGGGCGCATAGCAAGGCCAGCACGTATCCCGGCAGGTATTGGCGGTCAAACCCCGACCCGCCCCCGGTGATGATGAAGGCCGCTCCGGCAAATCCGAGAGCGGCACCAATCAAGTGTCCGGCGTGCAGTTTTTCGCCGGGTAGCAGGCCGGAAAACAGAACAATAAGCAACGGCCAGAGATAGGCAATCAGGCCGGCTTCGGCGGCCGGTGCCAGTCGCAGGGCGGAAAAATAAAGCACATGATAGCCAAACAGACCAAATGCGCCAAAGGCATAGACGCGCAGCGGCACAATGCGCAGTTGTGAAAGCCCGCCCGTCGTAGCGGTCCAGACCAGCCCTAGCGTGCCGCCGATGGAAAAGCAGATCGCGTTCAGCAACAGGGGTGGGGTCGGGGACGAACCGACAGTGAACAGCGCCAGCAGGGACCACAGTAATACGGCAACAAAGCCAATGGCGGTGGCACGTGTTCTGGTCATGCGGTCGGGACATCCTCGACAGGAATGATGGGACAAGAAAAGGGCCAGCCCTTTGACGAACAGGCCCTTTTCCCATGTTTGCATTTTTTCTCGTATGATTGGACGCTGATCTTTGCGTCAGACGAAAAACTGACCGCCATTGGCTGAGATGGTCGANCCGTTGATAAAGCCAGCGTCGTCCGAGGCAAGGAATACCACACAGCGGGCTATCTCTTCCGGTTCGCCCAAGCGGCCAGTTGGAATTTGCGCAATGATGCTTTCGCGGGCCTTTTCGGGCACGGCCATCACCATGTCGGTGGCAATATAGCCGGGACAGATGGCATTGGCGGTAATGCCGGCGCGTGCGCCTTCCTGGGCCAGCGATTTGACGATCCCCAGATCGCCCGCCTTGGAGGCCGCATAGTTCACTTGCGCGAACTGGCCTTTCTGACCGTTGATCGACGAGATGATGATGACGCGACCAAATTTTCGCTCACGCATGCCGGGCCAGACCGGGTGGGTCATGTTGAATACGCCGGTCAGGTTGGTGTTGATCACATCGTGCCACTGATCCGGGGTCATCCTGTGAAACGGAGCATCACGGGTTATGCCGGCATTGTTGACCAGAACATCAACCGGGCCCAGGTCGGCCTCGACCTGGGCGATACCTGCGGCGCATTCGTCATAATCGGCCACGTTCCATTTATATGTCTTGATGTCATTTGCTGCGGTGAATTTGGCGGCGGCATCGTCATTACCGGCATATGTGGCGGCAACACTGTATCCGGCGTCTTTCAGTGCAATCGAAATGGCGGCACCGATTCCACGGCTACCTCCGGTGACGAGGGCTACTCGGGACATGTGAATCTCCAAACGTTGGGTCGGTAACTTCGTTACCAAATAAGTGGTGTGCGCGCAATTATCTTGCGCACACACTTTTGTTAGTCGCGTTCAACGCAGAGCGCAACACCCATACCGCCACCTATGCACAAAGTAGCGAGTCCCTTCTTGGCGTTACGGCGCTGCATTTCGAACAACAGGGTGTTGAGAATGCGGCATCCCGAGGCACCGATCGGGTGGCCGATGGCGATGGCACCGCCGTTCACGTTGACGATCGAGGGATCCCAACCCATATCCTTGTTCACCGCACAGGCCTGGGCCGCAAAGGCCTCGTTGGCTTCCACGAGGTCCAGATCACCGGGTTTCCAGCCGGCCTTTTCAAGCGCCTTGCGCGAGGCAAAGATCGGCCCGACACCCATGATCGACGGGTCCAGACCAACGGTGGCGTACGACGCGATGCGGGCCAGCGGCTGAATGCCACGCTGTTCGGCGTTCGCTGCAGACATCAGCAAGGTTGCCGCCGCGCCGTCATTCAGACCTGAGGCATTTGCCGCCGTGACCGAGCCGTCCTTGACAAAGGCCGGGCGCAGCTTGGCCATGCTCTCCATGGTCGCGCCGTGACGGATGTACTCATCGCTGTCCATTGTGATGTCGCCCTTGCGGGTCTTGATAACGAATGGCACGATTTCGNCGGCAAATTTTCCGGCCTTCTGTGCCGCTTCGGCTGTGATGTCGCCCTTGCGGGTCTTGATAACGAATGGCACGATTTCGTCGGCAAATTTTCCGGCCTTCTGTGCCGCTTCGGCCTTGTTCTGGCTGGCCACGGCGAATTCATCCTGCGCTTCGCGGGAAATTTGCCATTTATTGGCCACGTTCTCGGCCGTCTGGCCCATGTGGTAGCCATTGAATGCGTCCCAAAGCCCATCACGAATCATCGTGTCGATGTATTTCATGTCGCCCATCTTG
>JGI24723J26617_10002706_pt1 | contig 13676 bp, 15 predicted proteins | sample Cruoilmetagenom6_FD_26617 | JGI IMG/M metagenome (IMG submission 26617)
ATTGCCCGCTGTTTCGCACAATTCTTCGAAACAGCTAAGCAAGCCCTTGAGATGCCGGCCCTGCGCCAGAAAATTGGAACCTATCAAAGCGATCCGCAGTGTCGGAACATACCTTCTTTCCTGCGGCAACGCCCGCAGATAGCCGAGCTCCACCATTCGATTGATCAGCATTGAACAACTCGATTGTGGCCAGTTGAGGGCCTGTTGAACATCTTTGAGGCGGACNCCTGCCGTTCCGGTGTCAGACAAATACTCAAGAAGTTCCAGCACTCTCTCGGCTGATTTTACACTTCTACCCATTTCCAATCCCTAATGTTTCCACGTAGATCAAAACGCTGGCAGTTTTGCAATCTATTTCGTAAAAGAATTATGACAAGCACGAACACTCCAACCAATACAGACAAATCCTTCCAACTGATAAGCTGCCCGTCGTCAGAACAATTGGCACAGATAGCTGCATAGATTAGCGGAGCGCTTGCCTCGTCTTGTTGGTTTATTTTAGGCGGCTAGACACTCGTAGAGACGGACCAAAACTCGATCATCTATAAGGCGACAGGCAATCTGAGAGCGATCCATATTTTGCTTGGGCACTCTAAGATTGAAAACACTGTGCGCTATCTTGGTGTTGATATCGAGGACGCTCTGACTTTGGCCGAAAAGACAGAAATCTGACGCATAAGCGGTAGCTCAAGGCTGCTGGGCGGCCGCCGTCAGCTCAAATTGAACCGCCAACCAATGGCAACGCTTGGGCGTCAAGCTGACGTTAGCTCAAAGGTGCGATTGCACATGATCGCTAGGAGAAGCGAACTATGGCAATCGACCAAACAGGCGGCTAGTTGTTTGACATATGCATATTCAAGACGATCATCCCATTATCATCTTCGATGCGGCATGCGTGCTATGTACAGCCAACGCGCGGTTAGTCCTCCGTTACGATAAGGATGCCTACTTTCGTATGGCATCCATGCAAGGCGCAACGGGTGCTTCCTTGATGCGTGAGAACGGCGTCGATCCAGAAGATCCATCCACGATTATTTTGGTCGGCAGATACTCTGTGCAAAGAGATAGTAGTGCCGTTCTGGCGATATATGAAGGATTGGGTTTTCCTTGGTCACTGATTTCGATGCTTCGCCTGGTACCTGCGATGCTACGCGATCCCGTTTATCGATGGGTGGCGCGAAATCGCTTTAAGCTGTTCGGCAAGATGGAGACTTGTTGGGTCGCTCCACCAGAGTTGCAGGATCGATTTTTGTGACCAACTTGGTTGATTTGGGTCAAACATGGCAGATTGAAGTCATGCGTTGTATCTGTCGGCCAAGTCTTGTCCAGCGCGCCATCTCGCAAACAACTCAAAGACCTAAAAGTACATAAAAATGCCTATTTGGGAGCAAGATGTACAAGCTATCTAACAGCAAAATCAGATATGCACCGCTCAAGTATTTCAGGTAATTTATTCTCATCAAAACAAAAATGCCGATATGGAATGCAGCGCCGAAAATCAGGTAGGCTGGGGTTGTGATCGGGATTACCAAAACGATCCAAAATGTCGCTTGAAAACATAGCGTTGCAAATGAAATCGGCTTGTAGATATGCGGCCTGGAATTGAGCTTGCGAGCCCACGGATTGTCTTCGTACAAGTCCAAGCGTAAAAGATATACTCCGAGCGACGATTGGCTGAACCAGCCAACGCCATGATTTCTAAGCTTCTGAAAAGCTGCGGAAACATAGATCTGACAAATCAGTAATTTCAGCGCCCATATGGGCCAATAAACACTCTCACTGTGCCAGTTCCCTCCCGAATTTGGGGCCGCAATGAAAACAACCAAAAACAGGGGTATCAGGTAGGTCTTGCGAGCGTTGGTTTCCAGCCCAGCCACAGCAGAAAAAACAGGGAAATACGCTACTAAAGCGGTAATCAGGCTGAGTTTATGCAGGAGGCCATCTGCTATTACTGCGCAAACTAATGCGGATACAAATACGACTTGAAATGCAACAATTGTCGTCGGTTTCATTGGGGGAACTTGGAAACGGCCCAGTATGCGTGGAGGCCGATTATAAATCGCCGTCGGTGGAAAATTTAGAAAGCGCCAATGTACCGGCAAGGCGAAGGCCACAACCACAGCGATATACAAAGCATATATGTCGGCAGCGATTGCGACCAAATTTACGGTGGTCGCGTCGAAGAAGTTTGGGCTCATGGAGAATGTCTCAATTGAGCAATCGGAACCCGTAGGACAGGTATTTCGTCGAGAGAATAGATTCCGCTGCTGCCGCGCTGGAAACGTCGTCGAACCAGCATTATTGCCTCAGTTTCGCGAGTTTCGTTTTCATCCAGCCCTGCCGCGATCATCGCAAACAACGCACGCTGTTCCGTCGAAATACCGCCTTTACCCATGGCTTCAAGCTGTGATTTCGCAGCTTGGCTCATTGTTTCGCGAAACGCTTTGTCAAATGCTCTTGGCAAGCGGTGAAATTCAGGCTTCCACCTAGTGATACCGCCCTCGCCTTGATCCAAGGCAACGCTGAAAACCGACAAATGTCGATCATCCATTTTGATCGAAAACATCGGATAGCAACTGAAAGGCCATCGATCTCGGCCCACGACGCTAATCCAAACTAGCACCGCAAGTAAGACCGCGCAGAAAGCCGGTCCATAGAGATTGGACAGCACATCAATACTCATAGCACCGGCCCAATTGCTTCATGATATGTCTCACGCAACTTATCGATCAACTCCGCATTGGCATGATAGAAAGTTGCCAACATCTCAGCCGAGACTGGTTGGTAAGGCAATTTAGCAGCTTGGCGTTCTTTGGCCTGAAATTCTGCGTTCCAAGTGATCGAATTGTTAACCGGTTCGATTTCAAGCAGCTTCAACAAATCAGCAAAAAACTCCGGCAGCTTGCCATAGTCAATATGAACAAGCCCTTCATTGAGCGCATGCCCGATATGTGTGACTGCGGTATTATACTCATGCGCCGCCAAAGTAACAAAGGACTCATCACAGTTTCGAGTCTTCGCAAGCTTTTTTTGTAGATAACGTGAAGGATTCCGCGACTGGGATTCAATGACGGGCAAGGGATCGCGCGTAAGCGCAACAAGCAAAGCACTGGGATAAAGCTTGCGATATTTGGCGATATTACGGCAATCCTTGCTCGATAATTTCACCACAAGCTGCTGGCCTCGATCAACCGCCCATCGCTGCCACGCTTGGATGATCTGCGCTGGCACCTCATCCAACCGATCATCAAAAGCTGTTCCCCCGCATCCGGACCCGAGGAAGGCTGGTTCACCAAGAACAAGACATTTCCCATTGGATTTCAAGTTTTGACATAAAAGCGTGGAGCCGCACCGGCCAACGTGGAAAATGAAGGTAGTGTTTTTGAAGTCTGCGGTGCCAGACAAAGCGTATTCAGCCGCCCGCCATTGATCCAACGCCATGATCTGCGTTGCCTCTTTACGTGATACGATATTGCGCATTGCCTGATGAAAAAACCCTGGCGCGAAGTTCACCATGTCTGCGCGAATAAGCTCCACCAACTGATGATTGCCAGCAGACATGAAATTGACAGGGAGCAGGTTTTTCAGGCTGATTCGCATTGTTGCTTTAGGTCAAATCTCTTGCCGTCGAGCCAACAATTGAAAGCTTGATCGACGGTATGGATATGTGCTTCGCGGACCGCGCGCATATCAACTTTTGGACCAATCGCAAAAAAGGAATGCTGGTCTGTTTACAGTCTTGCTTTTTCCGCTAGTGCTTGCATCGTATACAGAACGCTTTTGACACAAGGTATTGAGATGACCGAATTCCAAGATAAAGATAAGACTGTAAGTGAAAGCTCACCGAAGCAGGAATGGCGAACCCCGGTTCTGACGTCGCTCGACACAGAACAAACTGCCGGAACATTTCCTGGTGGTGACGAAGCTGACTTTGGAATGACATCATAGCAGGCGGACAGGCTTGCAATGATCGGCGATCGTAGCAAATTTGCGTTCGCGGGTTGGGTTTTTCTAACACTCATGCTGCTGGCGTTTGCCAAAGCAATTATTGCAGCAATCCATTTTGAAAATCTGAGCAAGGGATTTGGTGTCCCGGCGGGCGGAAATCCGGTATGCACGCTAGTTAGCCGAAAGCAGTTGCGGAAAGCGCGGCGAACAAAGCGGGTAATTGCTTGCGCAGTTGCGATTTGCCCATGGGATGTGAATTGTTACCCGCAAGCTATTGTTGCGCGTGTCCTGCTGGGCATCCACGGAGTTCCATACACTTTGAATCTGGGAGTGCGCAAAGCGGGCCCGCGTAATGAGCTGGAGGCTCATGCCTGGCTGCACGCCGGCTCTTGCGCGGTTACGGGCGGTGGATCCTATCGAAGTCATGTCTTGGTCAATTGTTATGGAAAACAATCTTGGAGGCCTTTGGTGCCAGCATTGCCCCCAACATTAAGCAGGGCGGCAAAAGGCCAGGCAGTGCGATGACTGAGTTTTCTCAAAAAGACATTTACGAGAAATGCGCCGGTCTGGTTGAGACGGAGATGGATGGGGCTGTAATCCTGTTGTCTGTGAATCAAGGTGCCTTTTTGGAGCTTACTGGCGCAGCTGGTGCTATTTGGAATGCGATTGATGGCAGCAAAAATGGGGATGCAATAGTCGCAAGCCTGCTCAATCAATTTGATATCGATGAAAAAACCTGTGCCGAAGAGACACAGATTTTTTTACGGCAGGCTTTGCAAAAAGGGCTGATTAAACTTGCTAGGTAAGCTCTCAGCAGAAATTGACGCCGATCACAAAGGCTCAGCCGATATTGCAGCCAAATTCGCGTCGCTCAGACGACAATCTGATCCCGAAATTAATCTGAGACTCTTGGCGTCCGCCGACAGGATGATCGATGCTGCTCCGGAAAGCCCTGAAAGCTGGAAAACGAAAGCGGCAATTGAATGTAGATTGGGCCGGTTCGATGCCGCGCGAGATAGTTATCAATATTATCTCGCTCTTATTGGGCGCCCCTGGCAAGCAGATATGTCAGCGGGTATCGTAACGCCGCCGGATTTCTACAATCGAGCTGAATTTCAACTACCTACGTTGGCTGTGCTCGATGATTTCCTTAGCACTACGCAGATGGAAGGCCTTCTGGCAGATGCAATTTCGGCTGCGCCACTGATGAGGGATGCGGCAATTTCGGCTTCGGAAAGAGATGTTCTGGATTTTACCAAGCGGCGTACTTCTGTTGTAAAGAAATTCACCGCAGGTAGCGACTTATTGCAACATGCAGTTGAGGCAAAGCTAGAACGATTGCGGCGCAGTTTCCATATTGCTCCCTTCAAAATCGGTAAGCACAGTATCAAATTAACGTATCATGGCGATGGCGGCTTTTTCTTTCCCCACCGCGACAGCGACGAAATCCTGAAGCCGGAAAGCCGGGTTATGACATGGCTGTATTATTTCGGCAAAACGCCCAGAAAGTATCTAGGCGGCGATTTGTTTCTTTTTGAGACCGACACACAGCGGGGGCGCTATGCAACGCCCTCATTCATCAAAGTGGAGCCTTTAAGCAATCGATTGGTGATTTTTCCAAGTTGGTTCTTCCATGCAGTCTCGCCGCTTGAAATGTTTCCTGATGCTTCTTTCGCTGATGGACGATTTGCAATTAGTGGGCATGTCCACGTCCACAAAAATGCCTAGAACATAGCCAACATGTCGATAATTTTTGGCGTTTTTGCGAGAGATGAAACGGTGCTACCCGAAAAATGGGGGGCGGCGATGGCCCAGGCGAGCCTGAAATTTCCTTGCGATCATTTGGATATAGTTTCGACGAGCAGTGCAATTTTGGGTTGCCGCCAGAGATATAACACACCGCAATCACCATTCGCCAAACAGCCGGTCAAAGCGGATGATCAAGATATCTATCTGCTGTTTGATGGACGGCTGGATAATCGAGAATCATTGGCAGCAGAACTGATGCTACCTTTGACCAGTGACACCAGCGATGAAGAATTGATCTTACGATGCTACCAAAAATTCGGTTCTGAGGTGGCGCATCATTTGCTCGGTGATTTTGCAATCGCATTGTATGATGCACATAAGCGAAAATCGCTGCTGGTTCGCGATCATATGGGAGTCAGGCCGTTACATATCGCCCACAACGAGCACTATTTGGCGTTCTCCTCACATCAAGGAGCGTTGTTGGCGCTTCCCTGGGTGAATCGCGAAATCAACGAGCAATGGATTGCCGACTACCTTGAAGTGTGTCCGGTCAGCCAAACCAATACGATCTACCAAGGGATCACGGCTGTTCGCCCGGCCCATTCGATAGAGAACAATGCCGGAATCGTTACACAGTCAAAATATTGGGAATTGCAAGCCAATCGGGCTTGCGAAGAAAAAAGTGAGGCAGAAAATGTCGCCGATTTTCGGGCCATTTTGGAAAAGGCCATAGCATGTCGTTCACGTTGCTATGGGGAGCTAAGTTCGGAATTCAGCGGCGGTTTGGACTCATCAATGATCACCGCCTTTGCGAAGCAGCACGAAAAGGAGAATGACCGAAAACTGGTGGCATATTCGCAAGTTTCCCCGCCCGAAGCGATTGAATATGCAGTCCATCCCGAAGAGGAGGTGGAATGCCTGGAATCGTTTCGGCAAATGCATCCCGACATAATTTATAGCGCCCATCACGGTGAACATTTGAGCGTCGTCGACGCCTATCGGTACAGTTGCGATGTTCATAGCGCACCCTCGCTCGGCGATATAACGCTCTTAGGTAAGGATATTCACGAGCACATGCAAAAGCATGGCCGGCGCGTAGTTTTCTCCGGTTGGGGAGGTGATCAATGCGCCACATTTAGAGGAAATAACTGGATCCTTGAAGCCACTAATTCGCGGGATTGGGACTATCTTCGCAACGAATTCAGATATTATTTCTCATCTGGATTGCTGCGATTGGCAATGTTCCAGATACTTCGGAATTCGTTTTCGCGATGGATATGGAAGGGCTATCGAAAACTGAAGAAAAGCTGGTCGCGGGCAACGTTCAAATTGGCCACCCGGCCAAGCTTCCATCGTAAATTTGGATATCCGCAAAGATCATACGGCGCATTCTCTCCCGATCCGGGTCTTGGTGCAAAAGCGCGGTTAAGGCACCTAATCACCAAGCCGAGCATTGCATATCATGCCGCCAATTCGAACTTAGGTGCCGCGTCATATGGTGTCGAATACCGCTATCCTCTATTAGACATACGACTGCTTGAATACTGCCTTGCCTTGCCTGTCCGGATGCACCGCAAGAATGGGATCAATCGATTTATTTCAAGGGAGGCGATGGAAGGCGTTGTGCCGGATCGTATCCGGTTCGGGATTCCTAAATCCATACCGAATATTCCATCATCTTTGCATTGCGAACTGCGCGAGCAGGAGACAATCGTGAATATTCTAAAGCAGTGGCAGAGCGATAGCGCGATATTGCGTTTTATTGATCTGAACGAAGCGATCAATGCGGCTGTCCAGATCAGTCCAAAGCAGAGAAACAACGTGGGCGGGAAGGGTAATTTAAGCCGCAGAATAATGATGCTGGGCCATTGGCTGGACGTATATTATGGTCGAAGCGCCTCGTAAGTTATCAGTTGGCCGGACAGTTCGAAACTAACTGATCTCAATGAAGGTGTGCTTATGAAGCTGCGTTATCAAAGACATCACTTCAGTGTGACAAACATCTTCAGAAACATCATACTCTTCTAGCAGCGTAGAAGTGATCGTTCCGATACCAACTTCGCTGCAAATCAGTTCCCAAACACGGCGACCAGTGTGACTAAGACTAAAAAGGACGCCGTCATCCAGCCGCATGAGGACAACTTCCCCATCGACTTCTGTCTCTAAACAATTACCCGATCTTTTAACGATGCTGTATTTGCAAATATTATCCATATGAAACGGGCCTTTTGTGGGATCGCGCAACTTTCTTAAGCATAGCCAAGCTCTCTCATGAGTTGCTGATGTTTTTTCAGCAGCGCTCGTTGAAGGTCGATGTCGAGGCTCTCTACCCCCTCTCCCGTTCGTCCAGACCGAAAAAACCGTGCTGCTCTTTCCGGCTTTTCCTTGAAGCCGGTCGATTGTTCGTTTTCTTGGAGTTTGTGAAAGCGAGTTTGTTCGACAGCAGTTTTGATGCGCTGCGGCAATCCTTCGCCGGACAAACCGATGAATGTCGCCATCTCCAACAAGCAGCCAGCAGTATTTTCAACCATATCTTCGTAACGGATGGTCAAGACGGGAATGTCACTTTGATCATGCCAACTGCGATAGTGACCACTCCAACTAGAGACTTTTTGCCGGATCTGCGTGTGCGAACCGCCTGCTATCGAGTGGGTCGGACAGTTCATTCTTCTGACTACCTTTGCGAAATCTTGATGCCCCTGATGATAGGCATAAGAGACGGCGATATCGAGCGGGTTACGAACCAAATATATTGCTCCATACGAACAGTCCAAAGGGAAAATCGGCTCGCCATTACCGCAATCATAGTAGCTATCATGGGTCTTAATGAACTCAATCTTATCTGCATTTGATGCTATCATACGACTGATTTCAGGCCGGAGAAGATCGACTTCGTCATCAGTTAAATCTGAAGAGGATAACCCAGTGATGTGGTCAAACGTCGGTCGATTGCTTGAAATCGAACCCACCGGGTCAATTTCGGTATGATCGTCGTGATCGCGCAGGAGATGGGCCAGCAAAAGCCGCGTCCAAGTATTTCCTGATTTAGGGTAGGAGGCAAGCCAGCATATCTTCTGATCTGGTTTTCTTTGAAGGCCCAAGCGACTTAATCCTCCGATGCGTTACCATTGGCAGATGCCATCCGCCACCGTTCGATCCAAGCGTCCATATAGGAAACACTGTCCTCGAAATGAGCCGTCACTTTGGTTCTGTTGAATTCGTGAACCTCAACGTTCTTGATCAGCTGCGCTAAAGACATAAACAGCTTCTGCTTGCCCCAGATCGCATGAGCAAAGCGCGGTCGATATACACTATTTCGTAGCTCGTGAATTGATTTAGCCCCATCGATTTTCTCGATTGTCGAAAGTCGGCGATCTAAGCGTGTAGCGTCATTTTTCAAAATCGTTAGGCTGGCCAACGTCCCCCGGCTTTCGGTCGATAAATTTGCTGGCGCAGCAAAGAATTTTTCGAAACCTTCGACGTCCCTGATTGCGAGTTTCTTTTTGGCCTGCGTCAAAACAAGAGCGTCTTTCCAGAGTTTCAAATCCTTTTGCCCACTGTAACAGATCGTGCCCGTGCCAGGTGCTTCTGGGTCGATGATGAGTATGTCGTCGGTAAAAAAATGGCGTCCGCACTTTGCCAATGCAGCTGTAAGCGTAGATTTCCCCGCGCCCGATGGACCTGTGAAGGCGTGGACGGAGCCCTGATGGAGGATAGCGCTGGCGTGCAATGGCAGGAGTCCTCTTTGGTAGCACAGCGCGCCCCAAGCCGATCCTAACAAAAACAGGGCAATCTCACGGTCGGAGGCCTTGCCGCCATCATACGTGATTGTCGCACCGTCACTAACAAGGATGCGGACACCGTTTGGCACTTTCAGCAAGAATTGTGATTTACTCGCCGAGAAAGCTGGACTTACTTCCACTGGTTCGAGGATTTCCGTTGGCACAGCCCCTTTGCGAACGGTCACGTCCTGACCAGTCTCTACCAAAAAAGGGGCGATCCGGTTCCCGAGATTCAAGTCAACGGAAACAGTAAAAGGTACAGCGGACATCAAGCTTTATTCCTATTCAATTCGCAGCAGAGATTCTGCCATCTTCCAACGCAAGCACGCGATCTGCATGACACAAAATGTCCGTACGATGAGTGACCAGAAGGATTGAGAACCGGTGGGTAAGCGTAGTAAGACGAGTTAGAATTTCATCTTCCAAATACGCATCGAGCGCATTTGTAGCTTCATCGAGTATCAACAGACGTGGTTGGCGAAGCAGCGCGCGCGCAATGCACAACCTCTGTCGCTCTCCGCCCGATAATGCCTGTCCACGTTCTCCCGCCTTCATTTCGAGACCGAACCGGTGCCGGTCCAGAAAGCGGTTGACCAAGGTGATATCGAGAGCTTCAGCTATGGCATGCTCATCTTTGGTCTTAGCGCCCCAAAGTAGATTCTCGCGCAAACTTGCATCAAACAGGAAAGGGTCCTGCGGAATATAGGAAATTTGATCACGCCAAGCGCGCATTGCAGTTCGGCCTTTTGACGTTTTTCCATCAATCGACAATTGGCCTGTTTGCGGATCAAGTAATCCCGAGACGATATCGAGCACGGTCGTCTTGCCGCTTCCCGATTCCCCTTGCAGAGCAACAATCTCGCCCGCTGCGACGCTGAAACTCACATCGTTCAACACAGGTTTGGGCAATGTAGGATAGGCAAAGCCGATCTCTGTTAGTTCGAAAGATACGGGACCAGATCTTGTTGCCTGAGGTGTCGAAGTCGACCGGTTGAATTCCGCTTTCTGCAATTCGAGGTCGAGCTTCCGCAATTCTGCAAAGGCCGGCAGCGTATTGGACAGCGATTGCGCGGTTCCGGCAATCAATTGGATTGGGCCCGCCAGACGGGCGAGAACCAGCAATGTAACCGCCAAGATCGCGACCGGCGTTTCGAACACAAAGAAGCCTATCAACAACACAGTTAAAACAACCGCACCTGCTGCAAACTGAAACCAGCATTTAGCTACAATTTGCGATGAGTAGAATGCCAGTTGGACTTGCCTGGTATCGGCTATCGTTTTTCTGAAGCGATCGGCGAATTCCTTCTCCGCATTATTAATTCGAGCGAGCTTTTGGCTCGACATGAACCCCCCAAGTACGCCGAACAGAAGACGACCCGAATGGGTAAGTTTATGGCCCAAAATATTGGCCCGACGGATAAGTGGGCCGGTAAAAAAAAGTGCGGTCACGAGCAGAGCTATAACCAACAGCAGTAATTTCGGTGACAGTGCCGCGACAATCAACAGTTGAACTAAGCTGAGCGCCACAGCGGCACTGGTCTTTAGCATTTGAGACGTACCTCGCGAGAGACGCGCCACATCATTGGTAATCGCGTGTTCTAAATCACTTCGCCGGACAGTGCTGACCGTCAGCCAGTCAGCTCTGCCTACGGCTTCGAACAAACGATTTCGCCAATGATCGACATAGGACACGCCGATCGCAAATAGTTTGTAATCGCGCTGCCAGACCACGAGATTGCGTAAGGCAAGCAATAGCAAAAAGCCGCCAGCCATTGCCAACCCCCGCGACAATTCGCTCGTCAATCCTGCACCACTCATTGCCTGAAGAATCGATTGACCAACCTCAGTTCCAGCATCGCCAGTAATCAGCGCAATGAAGGGGATAATCGCCACAATCCCAACGCCTTCTAACACGGCGCCCAGAACGACAAGTAGGATTGCCAACGGCAATTTTCTGCCGCTGGTTTGCCATATGTCTGCGACGTATGAATGAAAATGCGCCATTGCCAGTTCGCACTTGCCAGAACGCGACATAGGCAGCAAGCAGCACGGATCATGCAGGATCGATTTTTGGCTCAGGGATTAGATACAGAGCAGCGGCTCCTGACAATGCTGATTGCCGCTAAGCCAACCCATTCACCTTTCTTTCAAGAATTTTCGCAAAGCCTCGGAGAGATTGACTGGAGCGCATTTGAAGATCTGATAGCTCGGCATCGCGTAGCAGCGCTGGTCCATGCAGGGATCGCAAGCCTTCCGTACATTGAAATTCCAGATCAACTATCGGCCCGGTTGATCCGTGCCAAATCAGCCAATGCGCTGAAGTTCCTGCAATCTGTCGGCCTTGCAAGCAAGGTCACACTGGCACTCGACGAAAAGGGCATTGCCTGTGTCATACTCAAGGGCTTTATGGTCGCTTCGCAGTACTACGAACACCCCTCGGATCGTCAGATGATCGACATCGACATACTGGTAGCAGAAGATCGCTATGACGATGCAGAACAGGTCGTAGCATCATTAGGTTTCAAGAGATTCTATCCAGACTTTACACTCCAACCATCATCAAAAGACAGCTTTAAACGCCTTCACAACGCTTACAGCTTTTGTCGGCCGGGCGACAAATTGCAGATCGACTTGCATTGGCGAACGGTCAACAATCCCGCGCTGTTTCCCCATATCGATCAGAACTGGACGCACATGATCTCATATTGCACCATTTCCGGTTTAGCATTTCCAACGCTCGAACGAGCTCCTCATGCGTTGTATATCATCGTTCACGGAGCAAAGTCTGGTTGGGTCCGGCTCAAGTGGCTTGCTGATGTTGAGCGCATCATACGAGCACTAACCGAGCAGCAGGTAGAAGAATTTGTCCGCTTGGTACAAATTACGAAGCTCGAAAAATTGGTTTCGATGTCACTTTCCTTGGCAGAACAATTGCTCGGTGCAACACTGCCTGATCAGCTCGCGCAACTCGTGCGGAATAACCCTGCCAACGGCTTGGTGAGGCTTGCAATGCCATTGATATATGGTCCAATTGCAGAAAAGAAGCCTAGCCCAAGGGAATGGCGTCGCTATCTGAACCGGATGCGATATTCCTTTAGCTTACATGGCGGGCTGGGTTACCGATCAAAGTCCTTACTGCGCGAACTTGCAAGCCCTGCAGATCTAAAAATCGTGCTACTGCGACCCGAAGCAGTGTGGCTGCTTGCAATCATTTCACCCGTTTTAGGTATTTGGCGTAGTTTGCGGCGTTGAACATTGGGATTGGTGCTGTCGGTCAGGGTCGCAACTTTCCTCCGATTTGCAAGAATTTCCTTCTGCAACGACCTCTGAGCAGTCAGGTTTTGCCACTCAGCCATTTTGGAAGAAATGGTGGTCTTGCGTCACTGCTTCCATCTGGGTCACGTCCTTAATCCGAATTACCGCGATTGGGTCGCTAGCGAGCTGTCCGCTTTCACATCATTTGTATCCGGAAGCAGGCCGTCTCGAACCGGCCCAAATTCAGACCAGCGGTATTAGACTGCTACTCCAACAAGCTCGCCGAGGTTAGATTACGGGCTTTTCTAGGGATTGCAACGCGTTGCAACAAATGTGGCGGAGAGACAGTCCGCCATACTAATCATATATCTTGTTGAATATATGTCCATTTTTTCGACGTTATGCCGCATTATCCCACATTACTTACCACACATGCAACTTCTCAACGATACCTAACCAATGGAGTTGCCTGCGAGTAATTGAGCTAGATCGCGAAACTGGCACTGCAACAATAATCGATTCCATGATACCACTACGCACTTGGCATGGAGAACTCTGGGAAAACGCATGACACGTACGGAAAACTCGCATTATCTTAATCAAGCGGCATTGGCGATTGCCTTCGTGATACTGGCAAGCTTGGCCTACTTTTTCTTTGGCGATTCAGATGGAGGGCTAGGCCTATTGGTCGCTGTGCACACGGTAATCGGTGTAATAACACTTCGCCTACACATGCTGATTTGGGATACAAATCTAACTACAGTTTGCTCCGGCGATTCACCTGTCGCTTCAATTCTCTTGCCTGTCTTTCTTTGGCCCCTAACGATGATGGCGGGGATTCTTTGGCGAGTAATGAGATTTCTTCTTGGATTGGCTGGGTAATGCTGCCCCGCAAAGGCAGATTGCACAACCTGCTAACGCCAGCCCTTTTTAGTCTGCACA
>JGI24723J26617_10002716_pt1 | contig 13653 bp, 14 predicted proteins | sample Cruoilmetagenom6_FD_26617 | JGI IMG/M metagenome (IMG submission 26617)
TATTAATGGAGCGGCAATTTCGTTATGCGCCGCAACGCGATTTCCTTGAGCTACCTGCCGGAAAAATTGAATATGGCGAAGATATTTTGCTTACCGCGCAACGCGAATTATTGGAAGAAACTGGCTACATTGCCAGCAGTTGGACGCATTTGACCACTGCTTGGCCGGGTATAGGTTTCTCCAATGAACGAATGGAATATTATGTGGCGCGTGGTCTGACCTACCAAGGGCAACAACTAGACGAAGGGGAGTTTCTTGAAGTATTTGAGCTATCGCTTTCTGATGCACTGGACTGGATAAGACAAGGGAAAATCAATGACAGCAAAACCATGGTTGGCATATTTTGGCTGGAAAAGATGTTAAACGACTGGAAATAATATTATTTGTTTGTACATCTTCACATGGTTACGTCTGAGTGATGCACCAATATCAAGTATGAATGAGGTGAAAATGCACCAAATTGGTGAGTATAGTCATTTATGAATATTGATTTCATGAGAATACATATACAAATCAATTTATAGGAAAAGTGGAACGAAATTTGCTTGTAACTTATGGATTGGTTCGTATATGGAGTAAGAAATGGAAAATATTGGAAGCCTGAAAGCTGGCAGTGACGCGTTGTTTATCCTGCTCGGCGCTATCATGGTTCTTGCGATGCACGCAGGATTTGCATTCCTTGAATTGGGTACGGTACGAAAAAAAAATCAGGTGAACGCGTTGGTGAAAATTATCACCGACTTCGGCATATCCACACTGGCATATTTTTTTATCGGCTACAGCATCGCTTACGGTGTCAATTTTTTCACCGATGCTGAACATCTAGCGCAGAAAAATGGATATGAACTGGTCAAATTTTTCTTCCTTCTTACCTTTGCTGCGGCCATTCCTGCGATTGTTTCTGGTGGGATGGCAGAGCGTGCCAAATTCCATCCGCAGTTAGCCGCCACCTTTCTACTGGTTGGCTTTATTTATCCCTTTTTCGAGGGTATCGCCTGGAATCATCGCTTTGGCGTACAAAACTGGTTGCAAACTCAATTCGGTGCTGAATTTCATGATTTTGCCGGTTCTGTTGTGGTGCATGCAGTGGGTGGCTGGATAGCACTGGCAGCCGTGATACTGCTCGGTGCGAGGCGAGGACGCTACACTAAAGAAGGACGCATCTCGGCGCACCCACCTTCCAGTATTCCCTTTCTTGCGCTAGGCGCATGGATTCTCACCGTTGGCTGGTTTGGTTTTAATGTCATGTCAGCGCAAGAAATTGGCAATATCAGTGGCTTGGTTGCAGTTAACTCACTGATGGCGATGGTGGGCGGCACACTGGTTGCACTTTTTGTTGGCAAGAACGATCCCGGTTTCGTACATAATGGCCCGCTGGCCGGGCTGGTAGCCATATGTGCCGGCTCGGATGTGATGCATCCCCTTGGCGCATTGGTGACAGGCGGCGTTGCGGGCGGGCTATTTGTATGGATGTTTATCCTGACTCAGAATCGGTGGAAAATCGACGACGTACTTGGCGTCTGGCCGCTTCATGGATTATGCGGCGCATGGGGCGGTATTGCAGCAGGCATCTTCGGATTGAAGGCATGGGGGGGGCTTGGTGGAGTCAGTTTTATGGCGCAGATTTTCGGTACGCTGCTAGGTGTCGCCATTGCATTTGGCGGTGGCTTTGTAGTTTATTTTTTGCTGAAGAAAACCGTGGGTATTCGTTTGAGTCCTGAAGAAGAATTCAAAGGCTCGGATTTAAGCATACACAAAATTACGGCAACATCGGAACGCGACTCGGGGTGGTAGCTTCGAATCTGTTTCAGGCATAAATTGCAAGTGAGCTGAAACCCTATGTAATAATTTTAAAGCTGAGAATATAGATGTACCGCAAAGCAGGCAGAAGGAAGTGGAGTGCCTGTTATGACATAAATCTCAGAATCCTTCAGAAAATCCAGGTGGCAATTAAATTTTGCGCGGTGTGTCATAACTTGTAGCGGTGCCTTTATTTTTTCATAATGCTCTGTATTATTTGGCAAAGAACATAAATTATGAATGCCGATCTTTTTGATGCACAGCCAGACTTTAGTCTGCAACAGGTTCGTCTTGATAATGGCGCATTTTTATTGCGCGGCTTTGCCGAAAATATGGATGCTGAATTGATGAACACGCTAGAAAATGTCATTGCTCAAGCGCCTTTGCGTCACATGATTACCCCAGGCGGTTTTCGAATGTCGGTGGCAATGAGCAATTGCGGTCAGGTCGGTTGGGTAACAGATCGCAACGGATATCGTTATGATGCTTTCGACCCAGAAACAGGACGTCCATGGCCGGCTTTGCCTGAAATATTCATAGACATGGCGAGCAGGGCGGCGACGCGCGCGGGGTATGAAGATTTTTTGCCCGATGCTTGCTTGATTAACTGTTACGAACCAGGCGCTCGGTTATCTCTGCATCAGGATATGGATGAGCGTGACAAGTCGGCCCCGATTGTCTCAGTTTCCCTCGGCTTGCCTGCGGTGTTTTTGTTCGGTGGATCAAGCCGTACCATTCGACCAAAGCGCTACCAACTTGTACATGGAGATGTAGCAGTCTGGGGTGGCCCCGCCAGATTTAATTTTCACGGCATTGCGCCACTCTTGGATGGATATCATCCTGTCCTCGGTCGCAAGCGCATCAATCTGACGTTCAGGAAAGCTTTGTGATTGTGGCAGTAGACACTACTGATACGATTGCTGATCCATTTGGCCCTGCAGTTGAGCATCTGACAGCTTCAGATCCAGATTGGACAAGTTTAATTGCTCGTGTCGGCAAATGTGGATTGCAGCCAAAACCGGAACGTGAACCCTATGAAGCATTGGTTCGGGCAGTCGCCTATCAGCAACTCCATGGGCGGGCCGCCGAAGCAATACTTAACCGATTTCTGACGCTCTATCCAGACATATCCTTTCCGTCGCCGACTAGTATCCTCACGACTGACGAAAACATACTACGCGCCTGTGGTTTCTCTGCTGCGAAGGTAATGACAATTCGAGGAATTGCGGAAGGGACTCTGGATGGAGTCGTGCCCGTCAGACGCGCGGCGTTGGCAATGACGGATGAAGAACTTATTTCTCGGCTAGTTTCGTTACGCGGTATTGGCCGTTGGACGGTAGAGATGTTTCTTATCTTCACGCTGGAACGCCCTGATGTTTTGCCCATTGATGATTTTGGCGTGCGTGAAGGGTGGCGAGTAATGAAGTCACTGTCCAAGCAGCCCTTGCCCAAGGAACTGTCCAAAATTGGGCTAGCTTGGAGTCCTTACCGTTCAACCGCTGCCTGGTATTTGTGGCAAGCAGCAGATGAGTTTAAGCGCTTGAAATCCAAGTAGTTCATCATTAAAAATAATATCACTTATAGGCCCCTTTAAAAATTCAATTTTGCGAGCAGCCGCTTCGCAGCTTGCCTGCTTAACCCGTTGTTAGGCAAGACAAGACGCGAAAACAAAATTGAACACAGCATATATTTGATATGTAAGTGATAATTTTTTCGAGAAACGCGGTATTGTGACGAAGGTTAGAGTTTTAGAGGTGCCCAATACAGGAAAAAGTTAAAAAAGCCTTTTACACGCTCGGTTGAATTCTACATCTTGCTCATGTGGCTGGTAGTCGTCTTGAGAAGTTGGCCATTTATTCGGGTAGATGCCTTGGATATTAATGGTTCAAACTACCGACGTCGCTACAAATTTTTTGAGTGACAACGCCAAATAGAAATGTCTGTCATCTAAAATTTTCTCTTACCACAAAGTGATGCACTTAGTACGAAGTCCTGGCTGGCGCTGATCTGCAATAGTGGCATTGAATTGAGTGTTCTCGAGTACCTAAAAATGTCGAAAACATTTATAAAATGTTGAATTTATATATATTTTTTCTGCTAAAGCTCAATAAGGCTGGAATCTAGCCGAATCGGCCTGTAATGTAATCTTCCGTTTCCTTGCGCCTAGGATTGGTGAATACTGTGCTGGTATCGCCGAATTCGATCAAGTCGCCCAGGTACATATAGGCGGTGTAGTCTGACACGCGCGCTGCCTGCTGCATATTGTGGGTGACGATGATGATGGTGAATTCTCCTTTCAGCTCATCGATCAGTTTTTCAATGTGTGCGGTTGAAATCGGGTCTAGCGCAGAGGTGGGTTCGTCGAGTAATAATATTTGCGGTTTTACAGCTATGGCGCGCGCGATACACAGTCTCTGTTGTTGACCGCCAGACAGTCCTGTGCCGCTCTGTTTCAGTTTATCTTTCACTTCTGTCCATAGCGCTGCTTTCTTCAACGCCCATTCCACGCGTTCGTCCATCTCACGGCGGGTAAGATTTTCATAAAGCTTCGCACCAAAAGCAATGTTGTCATATATAGACATGGGGAACGGAGTGGGTTTCTGGAACACCATGCCGATCTTGGCACGGAGTGTGTTGAGATCTTGTTTTTTGTCAAGAATATTGTTGCCATCCAGCAAAACTTCGCCGGTAGCTTTTTGTTTTGGATAGAGCTGGTACATGCGGTTGAAGGTGCGCAGCATGGTGGACTTGCCGCATCCGGAGGGGCCGATAAAGGCGGTCACCATTTTTTCCGGAATGCTAAGGTTGATGTCCTTGAGGGCGCGTTCAGCCCCGTAGTAAAAATTCAGATCGCGTACGACCAGCTTTGGAGTAACCGATTGTTCAGTGCTCATCATGCCTGCGTCCTTAATAAGTCGTTGAGCTCTGGCGGAATAAGACTCGCGCCATTATATTGAGCGTGAGCACACTGATAGTGATGAGCAGTGCACCAGCCCAGGCGAGACTTTGCCAGTCTTCGTAGGGGCTCATTGCAAATTGGAAAATTACTACGGGAAGGTTGGCCATGGGCTGATCCAGATCGCTGCTCCAGAATTGATTATTCAGCGAGGTAAACAGTAGTGGTGCGGTTTCTCCGCTAATGCGCGCCACAGCTAGCAGCACACCGGTAATGATGCCAGCTCGTGCAGCGCGCAGAGTAACCAGGTTGATCACCTTCCATTGTGGAGCGCCCAGCGCTGCCGCCGCTTCACGCAAGGTATTCGGCACCAGGCGTAACATATTTTCGGTGGTGCGGATGACTATCGGGATGACTAAAATGGATAAAGCCAGCGCACCGGCCCAGCCGGAGAAGTGCCCAATCTTGAGGACATACATTTCATAAATGAACAGACCGATTACGATAGATGGCGCCGAAAGTAGTACGTCGTTAATGAAGCGTGTGGTCGGTGCCAACCAGCCGCGCTGGCCGAATTCCGCCAAATAGGTGCCTGCAAGTATGCCGATAGGCGTGCCGATCAGTGCGGCGAGAAAGGTCATCATCAGGCTGCCGGCAATGGCGTTGAGCAAGCCGCCACTGCTGTTGGGTGGTGGCGTCATCTGGGTAAACACTGCCGTGGTCAGGTGAGGCAGGCCGTTTGCCAGTAGCGTCCATAAAATCCAGCCCAACCAGAATAGGCCGAACAGCATGGCCACGGCCGAAATTCCTAAACCCATGGCATTAATCAGACGGCGTCGTGCGTAGAGTGTCAGCATAATCAGGCAGTGGATCCTTCGCGTTTCGCCAGCATGTACAGCATGTAGCGTGCCAGCGACAACACGATGAAAGTTATTAAGAATAGAATTAGTCCGAGTTCGATCAGCGCTGAGGTATATAACTCGCCCACTGCCTCATTGAATTCGTTGGCCAGCGCGGAGGAGATGCTATTACCCGGCATCATCAGTGAGGCACTCAATTCATGTGCATTGCCGATGACGAAGGTGACCGCCATAGTTTCGCCCAACGCACGCCCCAGGCCGAGCATAATGCCGCCGGCTACACCGATCTTGGTATAGGGTAACACCACATTCCACATCACTTCCCAAGTGGTCGCGCCCAAGCCATATGCCGATTCCTTGAGCAGGGTGGGCACAACCTCGAATACATCGCGCATCACCGAGGCAATAAAGGGAATTACCATGATGGCCAGAATGATGCCAGCGGTGAGCACACCTATACCCATAGGAATACCCTGAAACAAAGGCCCAAATATCGGTAGTGGGCCAAGCTCTTCAATGAGCCAAGGCTGAACATGGTCAGCAAACAGCGGAGCAAATACGAACAAACCCCACATGCCATAAATAATGCTGGGGATGCCGGCCAGCAGTTCGACGGCAATTCCCAGTGGACGACGTAACCAGCGCGGCGATAGTTCAGTGAGAAAAAGCGCGATGCCGAAACTTACCGGGATGGCGATCAGCAGGGCGATGGCAGATGTTGCCAGCGTGCCGACTATCGGTACGAGCGCACCATACTCGTCCGCGACCGGGTCCCAATCTGTGCTAGTTAAAAAATTTAAACCGAACGCCTTAATGGAAGGTGCGCTGCCGATTATCAACGAAACGATGATGGCGACAAGCAGTAAGAGCACGGCAAACGCAGACAAACGAGTGATATTGCGGAACAGAGTGTCCAGCAAATTATGTCGCTTCATATGTACGTCACGTAAAAACGTCGCCATTATTTTTTAAAAGATGTTCAAAATCTGAGGGAGCCGGGCTCCCTTAAATTTTATCCAGCAAGAATTATATCTTGCAAATACACGCTGCCAGTGAACTTAAGCAGCATATTATTTCCAGATCGCCTTGCCCTTGTTGTCCTTGATCTGTTCTTTCCAGGCGGTGCGTACTAATTGCTGAACTTTTTCCGGCATGGGTACATAATCCAGAGCCTCAGCCATTTTGCCGCCATTGCTGTAAGCCCAGTCGAAGAATTTTAGTACTTCTTTAGCTGATTCAGATTTGTCTTGCGTTTTGTGCATCAGAATGAAAGTGGCACCGGTGATGGGCCAGCTTTCTTTACCTGGTTCGTTGGTCAGCAGCTCATAAAAACCTGACGTTTTTTTCCACTCAGCGTTGGCAGCTGCTGATTTGAACGAGGTGTCATTTGGTTTGACAAACTGACCGTCATGATTCTTTAGTTGTGCGTAAGCCATTTTGTTCTGTAGAGCATATGCATATTCTACATAGCCGATAGAGTTTTTTATGCGCTGCACATAAGATGCCACACCTTCATTGCCTTTGCCGCCAGTGCCCGTTTTCCAGGAGACGGCAGTGCCTTCTCCGATCGCAGATTTCCAACCTGGGCTAACCTTGGATAGGTAGTTGGTGAAGATGAAGGTGGTGCCTGAACCATCGGAGCGATGCACTACGATGATGGTTTTATTAGGCAGCTTAATACCCGGATTCAGTGCTCTTATCGCTGGGTGATTCCACTTGGTAATCTTGCCTTGGAAAATATCGGCCAGCGCTTTGCCGTCCAGTTTGAGCTGCCCAGCTGCAACCCCAGGTATGTTTATGACAGGCACTACACCACCCATCACAGCCGGGAATTGCATCAGGCCATTCTTTTTCAGGTATTCGGGTTTCAACGGCATATCTGATGCGCCAAAATCTATTGTTTTAGCGATAATTTGTTTGATGCCACCGCCGGAGCCGATTGATTGATAGTTCACGCTGATATCGGTTTGGGTTTTATATGTGTCTGCCCATTTGGCGTAAATTGGATAGGGGAAGGTGGCGCCTGCGCCGGTGATGCTGCCAGCAGCGAATGCGTTACTTGCGGCAAACAGCGAGACAGCCAGGCTGATGCAGCAGAAGAGGAGGGTTGATTTGTTCATGGTCTCTCCAAAATTGAGTAAGTGTCGCTGAAAGCCTGTCGGACTTCGCTTGTAAGCAAGTAGTTGTATTAATGCGTCTGTTACGTGTGAATGTTAGTGTGTTATTCAGTATGAATACCTGAAACAGACAGGCTGTTTGTCAGCGCGAATCATTATGCCTGTGCATTGTTACATAATTATTACACAAGGTAGGGGAGGGTGGTGGTTTCGGATAATTCAGTCAATGCATGACCAGAAATTAAGTAGGCGAAATCTGTGGAGTTGATTGTTTATAGCCGAGCAGGGTGTAATTATTCCGTATTTTTTCGTTTTTTTGATCAAAATAATACGTCACAATAATGTCATATTGTTCTGGGGTGTAAAATTCCTGGATGAAAAATATTTCCACCTGCAACGCTTAGGATTTACTGATGCAGCCTTGATTTCTCCACGCCGTCTGGCAGACGGGATTTGGCAGTGAATAAATCTCAGGGCCTGTGCCATGCAGTATTGACTAAATTTGGGTATTTCGGTTTGCCTAGACTGCCGTTATAGCGTCCTAGAGCGCGGTATAGGTCACCCTTTTCCATGTCGAGGTAGTGGCGCAAGATGGTGCAACCATATCGTAGGTTGGTGCGAAGGTGGAACAAATTGCCTTTACTTTGGCCGAGGAGGTTCAACCAAAACGGCATTATTTGCATATATCCTCTCGCTCCTGCGCTGGATACGGCATATTTCTTGAAACCACTTTCTACTTGAATTAGTCCCAATACCAATTGTGGATCTAACCCGGCGCGCGTGGCTTCGTAATAAACAGTCTTGAGAAAGTCCGCGCGATAGTCCGCGTTCGAAATACGTTTCTCCAAGCGGCGCGATGCGTCATTCAACCAAGTGTCGTACTCCGGTTTCGATGCAAATGTCAGTTTGGGCGGCGCTTGATCCGAAACAGCACGATTTAACGAGATTTGTACGCTAGCGGATAGCGGTTTATAGATTTGTTCGCCGCCATGTGTTGCGTGGGAGAATAACAATCCCGCCGCCAGCATGGGTAGCAAAATATAATTTGAATAACCTACTTGAATTGATCGCATAATTTTAAGGGTGCTTATAGAAATCCATCTGTTGCATCTCACGGCCTCTAAGATATTTTCTTTACGGCAAATTACAGACATACTTTAAGGTGATGCTTGTGTTGCATCGACTATCCTGAATGTCGCGTACAATTTCTTGCTACTGTAGTTTGGACTTGGTCAGATCGCGGGTGAGGGCAGTGGTAGTGACAAGCGGATTTTTGAGTAACGGGTCAAATCGCTTGATAAGTAAATATAAGCAAGGGTATCGAATTGTCGTATGAAATAGACGAGGTCTGGAGATAACAGGCCAAGCAGATTAAATAATATTAATAAAGTGATATGACCCATTATTTCAATACGATATTTTGACATTTGGTGATTGATGTCGTCAACAACTCCAGGTCTTGGTATGATCGGGTCTGAACTTTTAAGCAAGGCAGACTCATGACCGACATCACCATCTATCACAACCCTGGCTGTGGCACTTCGCGCAACACGCTGGAGCTGATCCGCAATAGTGGCTTTGAACCGCTAATTATCGAATACCTGAAAACGCCGCCTAACCGCGCCGAACTGGTGGCCTTGATTGCAGCTATTGGTAAGCCAGTGCGCGATGTGATGCGCCGTAAAGACAGGTTGTATGAAGAGCTTGACCTGGATAATCCTAAATGGAGCGATGACGAATTGATTGACTTCATGATCGCGAACCCGATTCTGATCAATCGCCCGATTGTCGTAACACCCTTGGGAACGCGGCTGTGCCGACCGTCTGAATCTGTACAGGACATCTTGCCGCAGTCTTAGCAGGATATATCTTAGCCACCCAAAATCTAAAAAATTATGTCTACTATCCCAGCTTGCCCTCAATGCAGTATGGAGAACACGTACCCGGACGGCGATAACTATATTTGTGCCGATTGCGGCCATGAGTGGCCGATGGAGAAGGCCGCGCACGCAGATGACAACGCAGAACCGGAGGTAAGAGATGCCAATGGCAACGTGTTGGCAAATGGCGACTCGGTGGTGCTGATTAAAGATCTGAAAGTCAAAGGGTCGTCTACCACACTTAAAATGGGCACCAAGGTTAAGAGCATTCGCCTGGTTACAGGAGATCACGAGGTGGACTGTAAAATGGACACCGGCAGCTTTATGCTCAAGGCGTGCTATTTGAGAAAAGTTTAAATCTGGGTGGATGGTGTCAATGCCAAATAGAAATGTCCGCTCAAAAATGCATGTCTGCAAGATCTCGTATTTTGATTAGGACTCCTTGACAATAATTTTGATTTCGTGAATACTGCAAACATGGAAACGAATCCCCCTTCTCCTTGGCAAGACACACCTGCGAAAAGCGAACGTATTGTCTGTGCAATTACGCGGATTGCTTCGGTGTTGCGCAGCGGAGCATGGCAGTTTGCGACGACTGAAGGGATCAACCCGACACAAGTGGATATCTTGGAAGCGCTTCGGTCAAGGCGGGATGGTGTACGTCTGTCATGGATAGCCCAACATTTGGGTGTAACGGCCGCCAGCGCGAGTGACTCCATCACTTCGCTCACAGCTAAAGGGTTAATTGAGAAGGGACGTGACTCTGCTGATGGTCGCGCTGTGGCATTGAAGCTGACAGGATCAGGGCATGATTTGGCTGCAAGGATTTCCAACTCGGTCAGTTTTGCGCACGAAGCTGTTTCTGATCTTCCTCCGTCCACTCAGGAAGCTTTGTTCGAATCTCTGCTGGTATTGATAGGCAAGTTACAGCAGTCGGATCGATTCCCTGAGATTCGCGCCTGCGTTACATGCAAGTACTTTGCTATTAACAGGCATCCTGGTTCTGAAGCACCACACCACTGCACATTGGTTAACGCGCCGCTTTCTGTCAGTTTATTACGGCTTGATTGTCCCGAACATGATCCGGCCCAAACAGCCGTTGCAGTTAAAAACTGGCAGGAGCTTGAAAGTGTCTAAATGCCGTACTGCTTTTTTTTAACTATTATATTTAGGAGTCCTACATGAATGAGCCGCCTTGAAATAACAAAAACGATCACCTAACCCATCTTATCGAATGTTGTTGTTAACCATACCTAAAGGATTGTTTCATGAAAAAACGTTTATTTACTCTCGCTGCATCTGTTTGCCTGAGTTCAGTCGTTACTGTCGCATCTGCACACAGCGGATCAGCTCACAGTCCGCAGACTCAAATACCCGGCTACACCTATGGCCAGAAATCGGTTGCGACCGCACCCTATACTCTTAAGGATTTAGAGTCATTAAAAAAGACACTTCTCTTTACCGATGACGATGTGCGATATTTACGTGTGAGCAAAGAAATTTTGGTGGATCAAACAGATGCAATTCTGGATGTTTGGTATGGTTTCGTCGCATCTATGCCGGAACTTGTCGAGTATTTCAAAAATATTAAGACAGGCAAGCCAGATGGCGACTACCTGAATGCAGTTCGTAAACGATTCAAGCAGTGGATATTAGATACAGCTGATGCGAACTATGATCAAACATGGCTCGACTATCAATACGAAATTGGTCTTCGCCATACCAAGATCAAAAAAAATAAAACGGATCACGTTAAAAGCGTGCCTCAAGTTAACTTCCGCTACCTGCCAGCACTCACGATCCCTGTGACGACAACACTTAAGCCTTTCCTTGAGAAAAAAGGTGCGAGCACGGCCGACGTCGAGAAAATGCATGCCGCTTGGGTGAAATCTGTTTTATTGCAAACCATTCTATGGAGTTATCCGTACGTCCGCGATGGTCAGTTCTAACTGTCAGATTGCATTGTTAACACGGCATGTGCTCCATCTATTGGAGCAGTGCCGCCAACTTATCTAAACTGATTAATAAATTAAGGAAAACGTATCATGTCTCGTGTTCAACTCATCAATACCAACGAAGCTACCGAAGATCGCAAGGCTATTCTGGATCAAATCAACGGAGCCTTTGGCGTTGTGCCAAACATGTTCCGCGCAGTGGCAAATTCATCCGCAGCGCTCAAGAGTATGTGGGACTCATTTGGCGCACTTGGTTCCGGCGTTCTGGGCGCCAAGCTGGGAGAAAAAATTGCAGTCGCAATTGCTGACAGAAACCGCTGTGAGTACTGTCTTGCGGCTCACACTGTCTTGGGACAAAATGCTGGGGTATCAGAACTAGAGATGGCAGCCGCTCAAGCAGGCCAATCAGATGACGTGCAAACCGCTGCCGCTTTAAGTTTTGCTCTGAAGCTCGTTGCTAACCGTGCGCAAATCACCGATGCCGATATTACTGAATTGAAAACGGTGGGGTTCAATGACGAACAGATCGTCGAAATTATGGCTCACGTCGCATTGAACATTTTTACCAATTATGTCAACGTAGCTTTTAATGTACCGATTGATTTTCCTAAAGTAAATCTGCGCGCAGCTTCCTAGCAGCAATGCTGGGAGTGGCCCAGGTCCTCCCAGCAATACTTAACCAAAATCAGGATAATCGTATGACTAACATCAACTCAGTAGCACCAGAGCTAGACGTAACACAATGGATCAACACACTACGTAATATTACGCTTGCGGAATTGCGCGGACGCGTGGTTGTACTGCACGCATTCCAAATGTTATGCCCCGGTTGTGTGTCGCATGGACTGCCACAGGCTGCGGCTATCCATGAGGCCTTTCCGGCAGAAGATGTTGCCGTGATCGGCATTCACACTGTCTTTGAACATCACAATGCAATGACGCCCGTCGCGTTAGAAGCGTTCATTCATGAATACCGTATTCGTTTTCCAGTTGCGATAGATCGTCCATCCACAACAGGCAGTATTCCGCACACGATGGAGGCATTTGGTATGCGTGGCACACCCACGCTGATTCTTCTTGATAGGCAAGGGCGCATCCGACTCAATCACTTTGGTCGTATGGATGATTTGCGTGTTGGCGCAACGATTGGCCAACTGATGAGTGAGACTGCAATCGATCCCAATAGCAATCTGAATCAAGAGCAGCACATTACAGGGCATGGAAATTGTGACGACGAAAAATGTGCTACTTCTTAAAATATGGGATAGATAAATATGGGATAGATGAGGGTATGAAATGCCCAATGTTACGCCTACACTAGCTTGATCGTTCCAATAAATCCGTTACCGTTCGCGGTGAGCTTGTCGAACTGCTGATCACGCACCAATGCTGGCCTTCGACAGGTTCAGGCTGAACGGTTTATTTGTAGGGTGCGTCTAAACTTCAATTTGCAGCCGATTTTATTTAAGTTCGACAGGCTGCTACCCCCCCTTTCCCAGAGATAGGGACAATACAGTAGATGCTGTGCGTTATCCCGAACCGGTAAACGGCGCACCGTGGTGTGTGTGGATCATCCAGTAGCAAAACCATCGACAACGTGGCCTGAAGTCGGGGTGATCATGTTGGCGGTTATCATCAAGGGTGCCAGAAGTGGCTAAAAGGACGTAAGGAGCGGCATTTCCCTGCGCGACCTGACTCACGATCGCGGGATCGTGGCGACGCTGGCGCACGCCAGCGAGCTTCAAACTGAGATCGATGAAACAATAGAGAGTGGCCGCTGTCATTGTCTTCAGCAAAACATCCTCAGCCGGGTTCGAGTGCTATCAAGTGTTATTCCGACAAGAAAGTATACGTTATTTCAAAAGGAGATCTTCGTAGCCCACGACGGATCATCTTATGGGCAGGGTGGTTTGAAATTGATGTCCTTCTTGTCGAAAAATTTTACACTTTCTTGAAATTGTCCGGGTTGGGTCGCATAATTAATCAGTAATTTATTGAAAAATAATGATTAAAAAAATTAAGGTATGTTTTTTGCTTTTTTTCTAAAATTTTTAAATAAATTGGAGACGCGGATTCAAGTTCGAAGTGCAACAGCCGGAGGTTGCTTGGTGTAGCGTAATTCCACCCCGAAGAATACCTCATGCG
>JGI24723J26617_10002718_pt1 | contig 13640 bp, 15 predicted proteins | sample Cruoilmetagenom6_FD_26617 | JGI IMG/M metagenome (IMG submission 26617)
GCTTTCCGGTGATCCGAAAGCTGCTGGGCGAAGAGAATTTTGCCGCCATAAGCGGGGTCTTCCTGCGCCGGCACCCGCCGGTTTCGCCCGTGCTGTTCCTCTACGGCGAGGCGTTTCCCGCCTTTCTGCGGGATTTCGAGCCGCTGGCGCATCTGGGCTACCTGCATGACGTGGCCGCACTGGAGATGGCGATCCGTCGCTCCTATCACGCCGCCGACGCCGCGCCGATCGCTGCCGAGCGGCTAGCGGATATTCCGCCCGAACAGCTGGGCGAGCTGCGCCTGACTCTGGCACCGGCCCTGCGCCTGCTGCGGTCCCCTTGGCCGCTCTACGATATTTGGGCGTACAACACCCATGAGGGTTACCCCAAACCTGCCGCCAAAGCGCAGGATGTGCTGGTGACACGGCCCGAATTCGATCCCGAACCACAGGTGCTGCCCGTGGGCGGCGCAGAGTTCATCACCGCCTTGCAAGCCGGTCAAGCGCTGGGTGCGGCGGTTGAAACAGCGCAGGCGCAGGCGCCGGAGTTCGACCTGTCGGCAGTGCTGGCCCTGCTGCTGTCGGGTGGCGCAATCATCTCGGCTGAACTTTAGGATATTCACATGACACAACTTCTCTCGCTTTATCAATCTCTTACCGCGAGGCTTGAACGTCTGGGCTGGCTGATCCCCACATTGGCGCGGCTGATCTTTGCCGGAGTGCTGTTCTACTACTTCTGGCAATCGGGTGTTTCGAAAATCGCCTTCGATCAGGGCCTGACCGGGCTGTTTACCCCCACCGACGGCGCATTTGCGCAGATTTTCCCCAAGGCTGCCGAGGCGGCGCTTTATGACGTGAGCCAGATGACAGCCCTGCAAAAGCTGATCGCCGTCGCCGGTGGCTGGGCCGAGATCGTGCTGCCGCTGCTGATCGTGCTGGGCCTGTTCACACGGCTGACGGCTCTTGGCATGATCGGGTTTGTCATCGTGCAATCGCTGACCGATATCTTCGGCCACGGGGTCAAGCTGGGCCTGGCGGCGAATGACACCTGGTTCGACCGCTATTCCGACGGGCTGCTGCTGGATCAGCGCGCCTTCTGGGTGTTTGTGCTGGTCGTTCTGGTGATCCGGGGGGGCGGGCCGCTGGCGCTGGACCGTGTGCTGGAGCGCAAGAGCGGCATCGGCGGGCTGGCACCCCTGCCCAACTGAGGCCGCTGCAAAACAGGTTCAGCCCGCCAGCGCGGTCTGAACATCCTTGCCCCACCCAAGATAGAGCGTGTCGCCAGCGACGATCAGCGGCCGCTTCATCAGGGTGGGATGCCGGGCAAGCAACTCCAGCGGGTCAGAAGCGCGCTCATCGGCGTCCAGCCCGCGCCACGTTGTCGAGCGGGTATTGAGCAACGCATCGCCGAACCGGGCATGAGCCGCTTTCAACACATCTTCGGGCACGCCGTCGGCGCGAACATCTACGAATTCCACAGCCTCTATAGATTTCAATGCCTTGCGGCAGGTATCACACGTCTTCAGCCCGTAAAGTTTCATGTCGGCTCCGCTGGATTTTCCTCTTCCCTACCTCGGGCCGGGCGAAAGTTCACGCTGTTTTACTTGCATTTTACGAATCCCGTGCAATCATCAAAGGTGTAGCGGGGGCAGAATTGTCCGCGCGCACCGACTGCGCTCGAACCCCTTCTACATGGCCCGGCATTGTTTCCGGGACGAAGAGCAGAAGGAGAAGCGGAATGCCGACTGGCACCGTGAAATGGTTCAACACCACCAAAGGTTACGGGTTCATTGCACCCGATGATGGCGGCAAGGATGTGTTCGTGCATATCTCGGCCGTGGAACGATCTGGCCTGACTGGCCTGTCAGATGACCAGAAGGTCTCATTCGATCTTGAGGAAGGTCGTGACGGCCGGCAGATGGCGGCGAATATTTCACTGCTCTGACGTCAGCCCCCAAAACCTGATCCAAAGCGTTTCGCGTCTTTCGAATGCGAAACGCCCAACGCCCGTGAGGAATGCGGGTGTCAGGGGGTGAACGCGTGCGTCGGGCCTGTTCAGACGCACCGTTACGAAACACCGTGATGGGATCGCAATATTCGGTCCCTCCCCCGGCGCGGCATGTGCGCCGGGCAAGGCTGCATCAAGCTGACAGAACGCTCACCGAAGCCCCCCAAGACCCAGAAGTTGACAGCCCGAAGGCGCGACCACGAACAGCAAGGGGCGCGCCCGCAAGCACGCCCCTTGTGATCCACGTCATCCACGTCGATGTAGCTGCCGGGCGGGAGGACGGGCGGTAAACGATGGGTTACGAACAGCCCTTGGTGCCCACCGGGCAATGGTTGACGCGTGCCGAATAATGCCGCTTTTTCGCGGGGCGGGGATGTTTCATCACCTGCTGGTAGGTCACGTTCGTGGTCGGCTGGCCGCAGCAGATCACGCCATTCAGTGCGATAGGCTGCAGGCCCGCCGGGCAGTAATTCTCTTTGGCCGCGTAAGGGTACAGGGTCGGCCCCTCGGCGGCTGCGGGCGACGCCGCGAGAAAAGCCAGGGCAATGCCTGTGGAGAGTGTTGGCAGGAGGCGCATCGGATCCCTCATCATATTGTTAGCATGGCGCATGTATTCACTATGCATGGTATACGAGCCTGCCCGCCTGTCAATTTCTTTGCACGGCAGTAACGGGTTCGTCCGGGCGTTTCACCCGGACGGAACGGCCACGCGCGCAAGCTCACTTGCGGCGCGAGATCTGCCGGGCCACGAGCCATGTCGCCGGCACTGACAGCACGAATCCCGCTGCCGCCGCGGTCAGTACGCCCCGGAGCGTGTCATAGCCCAATACCAGCGCCACGATCACGCCGACCCCGGCCAGCGTGGCCCCGACCAAGAGATGAACGACAAATGTCAGCCAAGCCATTGGCGCCTCCTTTGATGTGTTCACGGGAGCCTAGCGTCAGGCGGGCGGTGCGGCCTTGATCTGGGTCAGAATGCCAGCAGCCTACCGCTTTTTCACGAACTCGGTCAGGATGATGATCTGCTGGCCTTCGACGCGGCCCTGGATCTGCCCCGCGTTGTCGGGCACCAGCGAGATGCGATGCACCGCCGTGCCGCGCTTGGCGGTGAAATTGGCACCCTTCACCGGCAGATCCTTGATCAGAACGACGGTATCGCCCTGCGCCAGAAGCACGCCGTTGCTGTCGCGGTGCTCGGTCTGTTCGGGCTGGTTGTCGACCCAGGCGCGGGTGTCATCGTCCAGCCAGAGCTGCGCCGTCAGGTCACGCGCCCAGTCGTGCTCGTCCAGCACGGCCAGCAGCCGCACCGCGAGAACCTGAGCCGCCTTATCCTCCGACCACATCGCGGTCGAGAGGCAGCGCCAATGGTCAGGGTTGGTGGTGTCGGCAATCTGGCTGGCGCAGGTTTCGCAGATCTGGGCGCTTGCGCCGTCCGGGCCACCGGGGACCGGGTGCTCCACAAGGGGTGTATCGGCGGAACAAAGGGCGCAAGTCATGTTGGTTCTCCGTAGGATAGGCGCGCAGCAGGGCGGCGGGGATTGGGTATATTCATCGCTTACTCCCAAGCGCGCGAGATGGAAAGCCGGTGAGCGCAAAGAGCATCGATCTGGCCTACACCGCCCGCCCCGGACGCCAGCGCCCGAACCGAGGGGTGGGCGAGAAGCGCCCGCCCCGTGGGGGCGGTTCGGGCGCTGCCAAATCGGAGATTTGGCAATGGAAAGCACAAACTGCCACGATGGCATAGCCCGACATGTTCCGGCGGCCGAAGCGCTCATAAAACCTTTATAATTGTGCATGAAACTGGGGATAACCCATTGACAGACACGACATGCTGGGTGTAGTAGTGGTATAAATAGCTAAATATTGTGCAATATCACGATATTTAGCGCCCTAAGCATTGACACCCATAGGTGTTTGCGCAAACATTCCCAAGACAACCGGACGAATCAATGACGCCGCCAAGGGTTGTGACCAAGGCGGCGTCGGCTGTCCGGCACTGCGTAGACCCGAAGGTCGCTGCAGTCGTTCGGATCGCAATTGGGACAATTTCAGCCCACGAACATTGAGTCAAGCGGCCTTCATTGAAGCTAACTAAGGAGCTCAAATGATGGCTTATCATTACGTGAATAAGAACGCTCAGCCAAACGGAGACCATGAGGTTCATAAAACTGGTTGCAATTGGATGCCGCAGCCGGAAAATCGAATTTTCCTCGGCGATTTCTCTACGTGTAGTCCTGCGGTAACCGCCGCAAAGATCCACTACAATCAGGTCAACGGATGCTACTACTGTTCACCCGCTTGCCACACACAATAGGGTGAAAAAAATGGCTACCAATCCTCCCACCGGTGACGGACGGCGTAATGGCATGGTCAAAGGAAGGTCTCAGACAAAGACGCCCTCTGGCAACTATGTAAAACGTGACACTTCGACTGGAAGATTCATGGACGTGAAGACGTCAAGCAAAACACCTTTCAAAGGCGTTCGTAAAGAAAAGTAGTAAAGGTGAGCGCCTGAGATGGCGCTCATCCACTCATCTTAGGCGAACCCGCTCACACACTCGCCGGGGTGCGGCCGCAATTGGCTGCGCCAATCGCTTACCCGCACTGCGCGCTAAAAATGGACAGCTTTAGCTGTCCATTTTTAGCGCGCTTATGAAAGCTTCCTGCGGAATATCCACCTTGCCGAACTGGCGCATCTTCTTCTTGCCGGCCTTCTGCTTTTCCAGCAGCTTCTTCTTCCGCGTGGCGTCGCCGCCATAGCATTTGGCGGTCACGTCCTTGCGCATGGCAGACAGGGTTTCGCGCGCGATCACCTTGCCGCCGATGGCGGCCTGGATCGGGATCTTGAACATGTGGCGGGGGATCAGGTCCTTGAGCTTTTCGACCATGGCGCGGCCGCGCGTCTCGGCCCGGTCGCGGTGGACCATCATCGACAGCGCATCGACGGGTTCGTCATTCACCAGGATCGACATTTTCACCAGGTTGTCTTCCCGGTAGCCGATCATCTGGTAATCGAAGGATGCATAGCCCTTGGTCACCGATTTCAGCCGGTCGTAGAAATCGAACACCACCTCGTTGAGCGGCAGGTCGTAGACCACCAGCGCGCGGGAGCCTGCATAGGTCAGGTCCATCTGGATGCCGCGCCGGTCCTGACAGAGTTTCAGCACATCGCCCAGGTAATCGTCCGGCACGAGGATCGTCGCCTTGATCCGCGGCTCTTCCAGGTGGTCGACGGTGCTCATGTCGGGCATGTCGGCGGGGTTGTGCAGCGGCTGCATCGTCCCGTCCTTCATGAAGATGTTGTAGATCACCGACGGCGCGGTGGTGATCAGGTCGATGTCATATTCCCGATCGATCCGGTCGCGGATCACTTCGAGGTGCAACAGCCCGAGGAAGCCGCAGCGAAAGCCGAAGCCAAGGGCGGCTGATGTTTCCATCTCGTAGCTGAAGCTGGCATCGTTCAGCGCCAGTTTCTCGATCGCGTCGCGCAGATCCTCGAATTCGTTGCTGTCCACCGGGAAGAGCCCACAGAACACCACCGGCACAGAGGGTTTGAACCCCGGCAGCGGCGTGGCGCAGGGCGCCTTGTCCAGCGTGATCGTGTCACCCACCTTGGTGTCGCGCACCTGCTTGATCGAAGCGGTGATGAACCCGATCTCGCCCGGTCCAAGCTCCTCGACCACAGTCATCGCCGGGCGGAACACGCCGATGCGGTCGACCTGGTGCACGCTGCCGTTCTGCATCATGCGCACCCGGTCGCCCTTTTTCAGGGTGCCGTCCATGATCCGCACCAGAACGATCACGCCCAGGTAGGAGTCATACCAGCTATCGACCAGCATCGCCTTGAGCGGCGCGTCCCTGTCGCCCTTGGGCGCGGGCAGGTGTTCGATGATCGCTTCGAGCGTCTCGGTGATGCCCTCGCCGGTCTTGGCGCTGACGCGGATGGCGCCGCTGGCGTCGATGCCGATGACATCCTCGATCTGTTCGGCGACGCGGTCACATTCGCTGGCCGGCAGGTCGATCTTGTTCAGGATCGGCACGATTTCATGATCCGCATCCAGCGCGTGATAGACATTGGCCAGTGTCTGCGCCTCGACCCCCTGGGTGCTGTCGACCACCAGCAGCGAGCCTTCGACCGCGCGCATCGAGCGGCTGACCTCGTAGGCAAAGTCGACATGGCCGGGTGTGTCGATCAGGTTCAACACATAATCTTCGCCGTTCTTGGCGGTATAGTTGATCCGCACCGTCTGGGCCTTGATCGTGATACCGCGTTCGCGCTCGATATCCATGCTGTCGAGCATCTGGGCCTTCATGTCCCGCTCCGCGACCGTGTTGGTCTGCTGGATCAGGCGATCAGCAAGCGTGGATTTCCCGTGGTCGATATGGGCCACGATCGAGAAATTTCGGATATGGGAAAGCGGTGTCATGACAGAGGGATATGGTGGGGTTTTGGCACTTGGTCAAGATGGCATGGAGGCCGCGCGGCAATCCGTGCGTACATGCGCCGCAATTGCCCATTTCCGCCCCGCGTTCTGGCAATCGCGCGGTGCGGTGCGAGGCAGTCTGACCGCACCCGGCCACCGAATTGCCATCCGGCCGATGTTGTTAATTGAAAAATCCGGCCGGTTCAGGCAAAGATCGTCGCGACGCGCACCAACACCGGGGGCCAGCCCCGGGGGCGAGCAGGCAAACGAGGCAAAGGCGATGAAAAACATCCTGATCATGGGATTGATATTGGCGTTGGCCGGATGCGGCGGCGTGCACAGATTCGAGTCCAAATCGAAGCGCGCGCCCAGTCGTGCCACACAACCCGCCCAAACGGTGCTGCCCACCCGCAAGCCGCGCGCCACAGGTCCGCTCAGCAAGGCCTGTCTGACATCCGACCGCAAGGCGCGTTCGCCGGAACTGTGCGGCTGCATTCAGGCAGTCGCCGACCAGACGCTTTCCGGCGCGCAGCAGCGCCGCGCCGTGACCTTCTACAGCGACCCGCAAAAGGCGCAGGACACCCGCATGTCCGACCGTGCCAGCAACGAAGTGTTCTGGGACGCCTATGTGGAATACAGCAAGCAGGCCCAGAGGATCTGCGGCTAAGCGCGCATGGCTCGGGCGCTCTTGAGCGCCCCGAACCGCTATTGTGCTGCGCTGTCGCCTTGGGCAAAGGCCGTGATCGCCCGCACCAGACAATCGAGCGTATCTGTCACCGGGCCGTGTTCGCCGAGCGCATCGGTCATCAGGGACAGTTCGGTGCAGGCCACCAGCAGATGATCGGCCCCCTGCGCCCGCAACGCTGCACCGCAGGCGGCCAGCCGGGGGCGCAGCGTATCCGCCCCCTCGCCCGCCTTGACCGCGCGAATGATCGCCAGCAGCGCCGCCTCGTCCTGCAGCCACACAGGTGTCAGCCTGTGCGCGGCGAATGGTGCATCGAAAACGCCCGTGAGGCGCGTCGCCGGTGAGGCAAGCATGCCGATGCGCGTGGCACCTGCCGCCTGCAACGTCTCTGCCGACAGCGCCAGCATATCCAGGAAGGGCAGCGTGCTGGCCGCCCGCACGGTGTCTGCGTAGTGATGCGCGGTGTTGCAGGGCATCGCCAGCGCAGCCGCCCCTGCGGCCTGCAGATCGCGCGCCATCTGGGCCAGAGCCGGGCCGGGGTCTGCCCCCTGCCCCTCGATCAGTGCGGCGATGCGGCTGGGCACCTGCGGATTCTGATGCACGATGAGGGGGATGTGATCGGCGTCATCGCGCGCCTGCACCGCCCCCAGCACCTTTTGCATCAGCAGGATGGTGGCCTCTGGCCCCATCCCGCCCAAGATGCCGACCGGTCTCACTTTGGCACGTCAAAGCAGTGGGTGTAGCCGGTCAGCCCGATGGCGCCGCCGGTATGCACGAAGACGATGTTCTCGCCCTTCTTGAAATGCCCCTTGCGGATCAGGTCAATCAGGCCCGCGCCCCCCTTGGCAGAATAGACCGGGTCGAGCAGGATCGCCTCGGTGCGGGCGAATATGTCGATGGCCTCCAGCGTGTCATCGCCGGGCATGCCGTAGCCGGGGCCGACATAATCGGTATTGGCCACAACGTCCTCGCGCGCGACCACGCCGGGGCAACCCAGTTTCTCGGCGGTTTTGACGGCCAGATTATAGACGTTCTCTTCCTGCTTGGCCTTGGGCGCGCGCACGCCGATGCCCAGCAGCGGGATGTTGGCATTCATCGCTTTCAAACCTGTGATCAGCCCGGCCTGCGTGCCGGCACTGCCGGTGGCATGCACGATATGATCGACATTGAGGCCGGTGGTCACGAACTGGTTGAGCATTTCGAGCGCGCAGTTGACATAACCCAGTGCGCCCGTCGGGTTCGAGCCGCCACCGGGGATGGTATAGACCTTCTTGCCATCTGCCCGCATCTTGTCGGCTACGGCTTCCATCTCGGCGTTCATGTCCAGATCCGGGCCGCGATGCTCAATCGTGGCGCCGTGCAGATGGTCCAGCAGGACGTTGCCGTTATATTTGTAGTTCTCGTGGTTATAGCCGGTCCGATCCTCCAGCAGGATGTGACAGGCAAGACCCAGCTTGGCCGCCGCCGCCGCCGTCTGGCGGGCGTGATTGGATTGGGTCGCGCCTTGGGTCATGACCATTTCCGCGCCCTGTGCCAGCGCCTCGGCCATCAGCCACTCCAGCTTGCGGGTCTTGTTGCCGCCGGTGCTGAGCCCCGTGCAATCATCGCGTTTGATCCATATCTCAGGCCCGCCCAACGCGGCGCTGAGGCGCGGCATATGCTCCAGCGGTGTGGGCAAATGCGCAAGGGAAACACGGGGAAATTTGGCGAGGTTCATATGGTCATCCTTTCAAAGTCATTGTTCTTGGCACTTCCACACCCGCGCCGCGCCGCAGATCGGCAGAGCGGGCATGCCCCTCCATTCGTTCCGCGCGGCTGATACTGGCCGTGACCCGCGCCAGATCGTCCAGAACCGGGCCGGTGACGCGCTGCCAGGTGACCGTCTTGAGAAACTTGTGCACCGACAGGCCCCCCGTATAACGCGCCGCGCCGCTGGTGGGTAGAACGTGGTTTGGCCCGGCCGCCTTGTCACCGAATGCGACCGTAGTACCCGCGCCCAGAAAGAGCGACCCATAAGCCAGCAACCGCGCCCGCCACCAGTCAGGATCGGCGGCCTGCACATGCAGATGCTCGGGCGCGCGGCTGTCGGCATGGCGTGCCATCTCTTCGCGGTCGGAGCACAGAACCACCTCGCCCAGATCGGCCCAAGCCTGACGGGCGGCACTTCGGTTCGGCTCCGGCAGATCGGCGATCACGCCGGGAATGCGCTCCAGCACAGCTTCGGCCAGCGGGCGGTGGGTGGTGGCCAGCCAGACCGGGCTGTTGCCGCCATGCTCGGCCTGCCCGACAAGGTCCATCGCAACGAGGTCCGCATCGGCGGTCTCGTCAGCCAGTATCAGGCTGTCGGTCGGCCCGGCGAACATGTCGATCCCGATCGGGCCGAACAGCTGCCGCTTGGCCTCGGCCACATAGGCATTGCCCGGCCCCACGAGGATATCCGCGGCGGGCGCACCAAACAGGCCGAACGCCATCGCCGCCACGCCCTGCACCCCGCCAATGGTCAGGATGCGTGTGGCACCGGCCAGATCCATTGCGTACAGCATCGCGTCGGGAATCCCCTCTGCGCCGTTGGGCGGCGAACAGGCGGTGATATCCGGCACGCCGGCCTCGCGGGCGGTGGCGATGCTCATCAAGGCGCTGGCGATATGGGTATAGCGCCCACCCGGTACATAGCAGCCCGCCGCCTGCAGCGGGATCTGCTTTTGCCCCGCGATCAGGCCGGGGCGCAGCTCGATCTCCATGTCCTGCGCGGTGGCCCGCTGTGCGGCGGCAAAGCGGCTGATATTGTCATGCGCCCAGGCGATATCGTCTTTCAGCGCCTGCGGCACCCGCGCGGTGGCGGCGGCGATCTCGGCGCGCGTCACCATGATCTCGCCCTGCCAGCCGTCGAGGCTGCGGGCATATTCAAGCGCCACCTGCGCACCGCCGGTGCGCAGCCGCGCAAGCATGATCGAAACGGTATCGCCGATCTCTGCCGCCGTGCGGGGCGGTTCGCCGGGGGCGGATTTGAGCACTGTAATCGTCATGGGCGGGCCTCCTTGTCCTTCAGTCCTGCGCCGGACTCCGCCGTCGCGCAAGGCTCGCACGCCTTCCGGCTTCGGCTTTTTCAAACGTCGAAAACATCAGTTCGGAATTCCCGAAATGTCTGTGGGTGCAAAGGTCTTGAAATATGCGACGCGGCGACGGCGGCCTGCGCACTGATCGCTGTCAGAGCGCGGCGCGTAGCCCCTTGATGCAGGTTTCGATCAGATCAAGCGCCGCGTCGAAATCGCGGGTGAAATAGGGATCGGGCACGTGATCCGCGCCGGTGTCGGGCGCGAATCCGGTCAGCAGCCGGACCGGGGCGCCGCCCTGTCCGGGCCGCAGCGCTTCGAGCGCCGCGTGATTGTCCGCATCCATCGCCACGATCAGATCGAACTGCGCGAAATCCGCGCCGGTGACCTGACGTGCGCGCAGCCCGCTCAGGTCATAGCCGCGCGCCCGCGCCGCCGCCTGCATCGGCGCATAGGGCGGCTCGCCCACATGCCAGTTGCCGGTGCCGGCGCTGTCCACCGTGACCCCGGGCAGCAGCGCCCGGGCCACAGCCTCGGCGGTGGGGGACCGGCAGATATTGCCGAGACAGACAAATAGGATACGGTTGGCCATGTCCCGAAGTGTAGAGCATGCCATGGCCCCCGAAAAGATCGTGATTCTCACTGGCGCAGGCATTTCCGCCGAAAGCGGGCTCAGCACCTTTCGCGACGCAGACGGGCTGTGGGCCCAGCACCGGATCGAGGATGTCGCGACGCCGGAGGCATTTCAGCGCGATCCCGCCCGCGTGCACGCCTTCTACAATGCCCGCCGCGCAAAGGCCGCGGAGGTCATGCCGAATGCCGCACATCACGCGCTGGTGCGGCTGGAGGCCGAGCACCCGGGCGCGGTGCTGATCATCACCCAGAATGTCGATGACCTGCATGCGCGCGCGGGCAGCCGCAATCTGGTGCACATGCATGGCCGCCTCATGGGCGCGCTCTGCCACGCCTGTGGCCACCGCTGGCCGGCACCGCCGGAAATGCACGCCACCGATCCCTGCCCGGCCTGCAGCGCGGCGCAGACCCGGCCCGATATCGTCTGGTTCGGTGAAACGCCCTATGGTGCCGAGGTGATCGACCCTGCGCTGGCAGCCGCCGATATCTTTGCCGCCATCGGCACGTCGGGCAACGTATATCCCGCAGCCGCCTATGCGCAGCACGCCGCGCGACTGGGCGCGCGGACGGTGCAGATCAACCTGGAGCCCGCCAGCAACGCCCGCGATTTCGACGAAAGCCATATCGGCCCCGCAACGGAGCTGGTGCCAAAGTGGGTCGAGAGCATTTTGAATCGGTGACCTGCGCAAACGGAAACAGCCCCGCCGGTTTCCGGCAGGGCTGTAAAAATCTTGTCCGTATGGATCGAATCAGGCGTCGAGAGCTGCCGCGGCATTCTTGCCGATCTTGGCGATCTCTTTTTTCACCTTCAGCGCGGAGGGCGACAGTTCAACGTCTTTCGCCTTGGCCAAAAACGCGTCCAACCCTCCACGGTGGTCGACACTGCGCAAAGCTGCGGCACTGATGCGCAGTTTGATACCGCGGCCAAGGGCCTCGGATTGCAGCGTGACGTCGTTCAGGTTCGGCAGGTACCGACGCTTGGTTTTGTTGTTGGCGTGGCTAGAGTTATTGCCAACCATCGGGCCTTTTCCAGTCAGTTCGCAGCGGCGCGACATGGGATCATCCTCATCTTTTCATGAGGGCCTTGGCGGCCCGTCTCAAAACAAACGAACGCCGCCCCAGGCAGCGTTCCGAATTCCGTTGGCGGTGGATAGGCGGAATCAGTGGGGGCGTCAAGGGGCGCGGCGCGGAAATGGCAAGGCTTCTCACTCTGGCACCGCATCCCCCAGGAAACCACCCGACTGGCGCGCCCAGAGCGCGGCATAGGTGCCACCGCGCGCCAGAAGCTCGTCATGAGTGCCATCCTCGATGATGGATCCGGCCTCCATCACCACGATTCGGTCCATCTGCGCGATGGTGCTCAGGCGGTGGGCAATGGCGATGACGGTCTTGCCCTGCATCAGGTCAAAGAGCGTGTCCTGTATCGCCGCCTCCACCTCGCTGTCCAGCGCCGATGTCGCCTCGTCCAGCACCAGGATCGGCGCATCCTTGAGGATCACCCGCGCGATCGAGACACGCTGGCGCTGGCCGCCGCTGAGTTTCACNCCGCGCTCGCCCACCTGCGCGTCATAGCCGGTGCGCCCCTCGGAATCGCGCANGTCCATGATGAAATCATGCGCCTCGGCCTGTTTGGCGGCCGCNACCATTGCCGCCTCATCCGCATGTGCCGCGCCATAGAGGATATTGGCGCGAATCGANCGNTGCAGCAGCGCGCTGTCCTGGCTGACCATGCCGATCGCCTGACGCAGCGAGGTCTGGCGNACGCGGGCGACGTCCTGCCCGTCGATCAGGATCTGCCCTGCTTCGGCGTCGCGCATCCGCAGCAGCAGGTTCACGAGGCTCGACTTGCCCGCGCCGGACCGCCCGACGAGGCCCACTTTCTGCCCCGGTGCGATCACCAGATCGACCCCGTTCAGCCCGCCATGGCCGCGCCCGTAGTGGTGGGTCACGCCGCGAAGCTCGATCCGTGCCTCGCGCACCTGCAGATTTGGCGCGTCCGGCACGTCCACCACGTCATGCGGCACCGCAACAGAGCGCAGCCCTTCGCGGATCACGCCCGCATGTTCAAACAACCGAATGACAACCCACATGATCCAGCCTGACATGCCGTTCAGCCGGATGGTCAGCGCGGTGGCGGCGGCCACCTCGCCCACGCTGACCTCGCCTTTTGACCAGAGCCAGATCGCCGGTGTCAGCATCCCGACGATGAGCAATCCGTTGATGATGTTCAGGCCAAGGCTGAGTTCGGTCATCAGCCGCAGGAAGCGCTGGAAACGCAGCCGCAATCGGCGCATCGCCGAGAGCACGTAGCGTTCTTCGGTGTCGTCGTCGGCGAAAAGCTTGATCGTTTCGATATTGGCATAGGCATCCACCACCCGCGCCGTCACGGTCGAGCGGGCATCGGACCATTTTTCTGACGCCACCGCGACGCGACGCGCGATGTAGCGGACATAAAGCGCGAAGATCAGCGCCCAGAGCAGCAGCGGCACCGACAGGATCGGATCGACCCCGGCCAGAATGACAGCAGCGCCCAGCACGTAGGTCAGCGAATACCACACGCCCTCGAACGCCATGTAAGTGCCGTCCTCGACTGCCTCGCCCAGTTGCATCACCCGGTTGCTCAGCCGCCCGGCAAACTCGTTCTGGAAAAACCCAGAGCTTTGCCCCAGCAGATGTTTGTGCGCGCGCCATCGGACCTGTTCTTGCATGTTGGAGGCCAGCATCTGCTCCAGCAGCAGATGGTTGAAGGCGATCATCACCGGCCGCAGCGTCAGGATGAACACCGCCGCCACGATCAGCTCGCCCCCGTGCCGCGCCATCAGCCCGCCCGGCTCGGTCGCGCCCAGCAGGTCGATCAC
>JGI24723J26617_10002720_pt1 | contig 13638 bp, 13 predicted proteins | sample Cruoilmetagenom6_FD_26617 | JGI IMG/M metagenome (IMG submission 26617)
CGCGCTGCCAATGGTGCGACAAGTGCCCTTGATGGCGTCGCCCAGTCCCTGCCAGCCTTGATGCGAGCGGAAAAACTTCAGAAACGAGCAGCGCGTGAAGGGTTTGACTGGCCCGATNCGGACGGACCGACAGCAAAAGTCAGNGAAGAGCTGGACGAACTGGCCAATGCGCGCGGTGTAGACGAACAAATTGAAGAGGCAGGCGACATGCTGTTTGCGGCTGTGAATGTAGCGCGCGCGTACGGTATTGCACCTGAAAATGCCTTGCGTCAGGCCAATGCAAAGTTCGAGAGGCGCTTCAAGGCGATGGAAGACCTGGCAAGACGCGACGGGCTTAACTTTGCCGAACTGTCTCTGGAGCAGCAAGAAAACTATTGGCAGGCGGTCAAGGCTTCAGAGCGCGGAGAAACGACCTAGTTCGCGCGGGCTAAGGCGCACAGACAGACGAATTTGCGGCCCATCAACCCCCTCGCCTGCGTCCGTTGACTCGAGCACTTCGCCGCGTGCGTGCAGGAATGCGAGGCGCTGGCCGTCAGCTGCGGGGAGCGTAATGCTGTGAACCTTGGCATCAGCTGTCAGCTCGCGCCCCAGCATTTCCAACAATGATTCGCAGCCTTCTCCTGTAAGTGATGATACCATCACGATTGTTTCGTCGGCGCGGCTTTCTGCAATCTTTCGAAGTTCAGCCCTGCGATCGGATGGGATCAGATCCCATTTGTTCCACACCTCGACAATCGGGACCGCAGGTTCTCCCCCTTCCCCATCAAGCAACCCGAGATCGACGAGCACTGACAGGACTTCGCGCTTCTGCTGGTCGGTATCCGGATTGGCCATGTCTCGCACGTGCAGGACGATATCAGCGGCAGTCACCTCTTCAAGCGTTGCCCGGAATGCGGCCACAAGCTGCGTCGGAAGGTCAGAAATGAATCCCACCGTATCGGATATGATCGCCTTTTCGAGGCCCGGCACGCGGATTGCCCGCATTGTCGGATCCAGAGTAGCGAACAACAAGTCCTCGGCCATGACATCTGCACCGGTCAAGCGGTTAAAAAGCGTTGATTTACCGGCGTTGGTATAGCCTACCAGGGCGACTACCGGCCACGGGGCCTTTTCCCGTCGGTCACGATGAAGACCGCGCGTTCGGCGCACTTGCTCCAACTCGCGGCGGATACGGGCCATGCGATCACGGATCATTCTGCGATCGGCCTCGATCTGGGTTTCGCCCGGTCCACCCAGGAAACCAAAACCGCCGCGCTGGCGTTCAAGGTGCGTCCAGCTGCGCACAAGTCGCCCAGCCTGGTAATCGAGATGGGCCAGCTCTACCTGAAGCCGACCTTCGGCAGTGGCCGCCCGCTCTCCGAATATTTCAAGAATCAGGCCTGTCCGNTCAATNACCTTGCGTTTGAGCCGCTCCTCCAGATTGCGTTGNTGTATTGCNGACAAGGCACCATCGACAATCACCAGCTCTGCTTCCGATTGCTCACAGGCGACCGCGATATTATCGACCTGGCCAGCACCGAACAGCGTTGCCGGGCGCGGCACACGCAGTGGCACGACAAAGGCGTCTGCAATTTCGATCCCGATTGCGAGTGCCAAACCTTTGGCTTCTTCCAGGCGGGCGTCCGGGTCCTGTTCCGTCCGGCCACGAACATGCGGACAGACGACAAGGCCCCGCGCGCCGCGGGTTACTTCGCCAGAGAGTTCATCGTCGAGTATCGGCTTTTCCTGCCTTATTCTGCCTGATCCAGGGCATCTTCATGCGCCTGTAAGTCAACCGGCGTCACTGGCTGGATTGTCGAAACGGCATGCTTGTAGGCAAGCTGCACATACCCCTCACGCTCAAGCAGTACGCAAAACAGGTCATAGGCGACGACGCACCCCTGCAGCATCACCCCGTTGACCAGGAACATAGTCACCTGCACGCCTTCGCTGCGTATGCTGGACAGGAATACATCCTGGAGTAGCCGGACTTTCTTGCCTGAACCATCAGCGCAGGGAAACTGTGCAGCATCGACTGGCGCCGTTGGCATGATCGTCGAAACGGCGTGCTTGTAGACCAACTGTGATTGACCATCGCGGCGCAGGAGAATGGAGAAATTGTCGAACCACGTGATGATGCCCTGCAACTTCACGCCCTTTACAAGGAACATCGTGACCGGGGTCTTGTCCTTGCGTAGCAGGTTGAGGAAGTGATCCTGAAGGTTTTGCCCCTTGGCTCCCCCGGACCCTTGCGATTTTGGTTCCTCAGTTGGAGCCGGTATTGATCGTACTGTGAGAGTCTGTTCAGCCACTTGCTGTCTCCATTTTTATTGGCGGCCGCTTGTGCGGTCCGCGATCTGGCCAAGGACATAACCCTGGCCGCGTCATTACACGTTATCTTACCGCTCTGTCTTACCGCTTTGCTGCAGTGCGGTAAACGTCTAAAATAGTTGTGGCAGATTAACCTTTGCTGTCGGACTGCGGCTCAAGTTCACGCCTGTTTGTCATCCCGAGCAACTTGAGCTTGCGATGCAAGGCCGACCTTTCCATTCCGATGAACTCTGCTGTCCTCGAAATATTGCCCGAAAAGCGGCGGATCTGTACCTTGAGGTATTCGCGTTCAAAGTTTTCGCGCGCCTCTCTCAGCGGTACGCCCATCAAGACCGTAACGCCTGAATCGCCCTGGACTTCGTTGTTGACAATTTCCGGTGGGAGCATGTCGGCGTCGATCACACCCAGCTGGTCGCGCGGGGTCATGATGACTGTCCGTTCCACGACATTGCGCAATTGCCGGACATTGCCTGGCCAGTTGTATGCCTGCAACGCATTCAGGGCTGCCTCGGCGATAACTGGCGGGGGCACGCCTTGCTCGTTGGCGTAACGGGCAAAGAAATGTTCGACGAGCGCGGGTATATCCTCGCGCCTTTCGTGAAGCGCAGGTACGCAAACTGGCACCACATTCAGGCGATAGAACAGGTCTTCACGGAATCGCCGCTCGGCAATCTCCTTTTCGAGCTCACGCGAGGTTGATGACACGACGCGAACATCGACCCGCAACTCGCGATTACCCCCTACCCGCACGAATGTCTGCTCGGTCAACACGCGCAAGATCCGCGCCTGTGTAGACAGCGGCATGTCAGCTACCTCGTCGAAATACAGTGTCCCGCCATCGGCCATTTCCAACAGACCTGGCCTCACCAAGCTGCCTTCCAGCTCTTCGCCAAACAATTCCTGCTCGAAGCGTTCGGGCGTAATCCGGGCGGAATTGACGCAGACGAATGCATTGCCAGCCCGTGTGCTCCAGCTGTGAAGCAAGCGCGCCGCGACTTCCTTGCCCGCCCCTGCTGGCCCAGAGATAAGCAGGCGACTTCCGGTACTGGCAACGCGTTTAATTGTGGCGCGTACATGATTGATCGCTGTACTTCCGCCGGTAAATTCTTCGCCTGTGGTTATGCCCTGGCGCAGCTGAGCGTTCTCNCGGCGCAGACGTTCGGTCTCGGTCGCCCTGGCCACCAGATGCAAGAGCTTTTCAGCTTCGAACGGCTTTTCGATGAAATCGACTGCGCCCCTGCCAATCGCGGCGACTGCCGTGTCAATATTGCCATGGCCGGAAAAGATTATCACGGGCAGTTCCGGCTCGCGCGCCTTGATCTCGTCCAAAATCTCCAGGCCGTCCATCGCACTTCCATGAAGCCAGACGTCAAGCAGCACCAACGACGGACGCCGCTCATCCATGGCTTCCAGCGCCGTTTTGCTATCGCCCGCAGTTCGGCATTCGTATCCCTCGTCGCTCAGCACGCCGGCGACAAGTTCACGGATGTCACGTTCATCATCGACGATCAGGATATCAAGAGCCATGGTGCCTTCTTCATTCTGCAGCCTGAGCGTCCGACCGTTGTACAACCGGATCGCAGGAAAAACTCATTCTTACGACTGTTCCGCCGCCGCTTTGCGCAGAAGCGAACGACATTTCACCGCCGTGTTCTTCGACGATCTTCTTAACGATCGCTAGCCCCAGACCGGTACCCTTCTCGCGGCTAGTCACATAAGGTTCGACAATGCGTTCGCGGTCCTGAGGCAATCCGATGCCGTTGTCGGAAATCTCCACCTCGACAGCATCGTCGAGCTTGCGAACATCAACACCGATGCGGCCTTCAAAGTCTGTGCCCTCCCGTTTGGCGCGAGCCCGGACTGCCTCGGCTGCATTCTTCAGGACATTGGTCATTGCCTGGCCGAATTGGTGACGGTCACACGCAATCGCTCCAACATCCTCGCTCGAGGAGAATGAATAGGAGATATCTGCTTGCGACACCTCATGGAGGAACAGTGCCTGCCGAGCGAGCGCAACTGGATCTTCGTCCCGAAATATCGGTTTGGGCAGCCGGGCAAATGACGAAAATTCATCAACCATCTTCCTGAGTTCGCCAACCTGGCGAATGATCGTGCTGGTGAGCTCCTCGAACAGTTCAGGATTGTCCTGGATCTGTTTGCGGTACTTTCGGCTCAGTCGCTCTGTCGCCAGCTGGATCGGCGTCAGCGGGTTCTTGATCTCGTGGGCAATCCGCCGCGCGATGTCCGACCATGCAGCTTGGCGCTGATCGACGAGTTGGCGCGTGATATCCTCGAATGTGATGACGTGCCCAGTCCTGTCCCGACTGACCTTTACAGCAAGCGTCAGGAGGTCTCCTGACTTGTTGTATTGAACGATTCTGCTTTCGTCCCCGGTTTCAACCATCCCCGCGATTTGCGGTGCCAGCTGCGCCAACGAAAGGCCGACCGGCCCCGGTGCACCGCGTTCAAGCAATAGGTTTTGCGCTGTGCTGTTTATTAACATGATCTTACCCTGCTTATCGAGAGACACGATACCGGCGGTCACCGATTCGAGCACAGCTTCGATAAAGGCGTGGCGTTCCTGAACTTCCTGGTTCGCGCCAACCAGGTCTTGCGTCTGCCGCTCGATCTGGGCTGTCATGCGATTGAAGGCCCGGTTGAGCAGGCCAATTTCGTCAGCTCCGGTGCGCCCGGCGACCCGCAATGCGAAATTGCCGCTCCCCACTCGCCGCGCAGCCTCGACAAGCTCATAAAGCGGTTTCACTTGCCTGTCCGCAAAACGCAACGCGAACCATACTGACAGCCCGACAAGTGCAAGAGACGCCACGAACAGCGCAACATTGAAGCGCAATTGCAATATCCGCGCCCGGCTCGTCAGGACCTCATATGCCTCTACGATGTTCTCGGCACGTTGCCCCTGGCTAAGAGCAAGCAAGTCAGAGGTACGCGCGGTATAAAGGTATATTCCACTTCGGCGATCAATTGGGATGACTGCCTCAATCTTGTTGGCATCGGCATCGACAACCAGCGTTTCACCTGTTTCAAGCCGATCGAGAATCGCTGGCATGACACTTTCATTGGTGCTCGCTCCTTCAGGATCGACAATTGCCGCGGTGCGGAGTTTGCCATCCTCGCCTTTTTGCAAGATGGCGGATTCGGTGAGCTTGCGATTGATGACCTGGTAGGAATAAAATTCCGCAAATTCCGGACTGGCGATCGATTCACGGCGAAGGAAGCTGCCGATATCTTCCGCCATCGCCACTGACTCGTAGCCGACGTCCCTTTGCGCCTGCTCGTAGTAGCCACGCGCAAGCTTGTTTGCGTTCTCCAGCATCCCGCGCGAATTGTCCGAGAACCAGAACTCGACACCGGACTGAAACAGCAGTGAGGCGAAAATCACAACCAACAGCGTTGGCACGGCAGATATCATTGAAAAGATGAAAACGAGCCGGACATGCATTCGCCCGGTACCGCCGATCGTCTCGGCTGCACGGCGCAGAGCCATCCTGCGCCCCAACAGCACCAGAATTGCCATTGCCGGAACAAGCGTGCCGACGAGCAGAAATGCCGTCAGGTTAGTTGGAAGCAATTCACCCGTTTCAGCCTGGGCATCCAGCGTAATCCAGGTCGTCGCGGTCATGATCAGAAACGCGGCAACCGACGTGACTTCCATCACTGCGGACAGGTTTGACCGACGAGCCGCAACCTGCACACGTCGCCACCATTGCGGCCAACGCCGCCTGACAGGTGTCTCCTGATCCATAGTTGCGCACTTACAACACCACTGTTGCCGTACCGCAAGTGGTTTCAGTCGCGATCCTTCTCATTCCCGCCGTGCGAAATCGTCCGGATCGAGTGCGAGTTCGCCGAGGCGCTTGCGCAGTGTATTGCGGTTGATCCCCAGCGCTTTTGCCGCGCGGAGCTGGTTTCCACCAGTTTCCTTGAGCACTTGGGCAATAAGCGGGCGCTCAAATGCAGCCATCGCTGCGGCGTGAATTGCTCCTTGCGGGGGCCGCGTATCTGCAAGCCACTTGCTGACGGCCAGATCGATGTTCGCACCAGTCTCTGCCTGCATAGTATCCGAGGCGAATTCACCTTCGAGCAGGATCGACACGGCGTCGGCATCCACCAATTCGTCCCGAGCCAGCAGCGCGAGCCTGTAGATGAAGTTCTTGAGCTCGCGCACATTGCCTCGCCAGGATTGCTGGTTAAGCAATTCCGCCGCCTCAGCGGTCAGTTTGCGACGTGGCAAGCCCTCGCTGGCGGCGATTTGCAGAAAATGTAGCGACAACGCTTCGATGTCCTCCCGGCGCTCACGCAGCGGAGGCATCTGGATTGGCACGACATTGAGACGGTAATACAGGTCTTCGCGGAACTTTCCTTCAGCGATCAACGGCGCCAGATCCTTGTTGGTCGCCGCAACAACGCGCACATCTAGCGACACTTCCTCGCGGCCGCCCACGCGCCTGATCCTGCCAGACTGGAGCGCCCGCAATAACCGGGTCTGCGCCTCCATCGGCATGTCCCCGATTTCGTCAAGAAACAGCGTGCCACCTGTCGCCTGCTCAAACTTGCCGATATGACGAGCAACCGCGCCAGTAAATGCGCCCTTCTCATGGCCGAACAGTTCGCTTTCGATCAATTCGGCAGGGATGGCAGCGGTGTTGACGGCAACGAAAGGNCCGACGCTGCGATTGCCAAGTTCGTGTATTGCCTCGGCGACAAGCTCCTTNCCGGTTCCAGATTCGCCAAGGATCAGGACTGTCAGATCATTGCGCAATACGCGCGTAATCATCCGAAACACGGTCTGCATTGCCGGGCTGCGACCGACCAGCGGCAGCCCATCTCCAAGCGGTGCGTCTTCTCCACCGGATGCGGTACCGGCGCTCTTGCCAGNAGCCTGGCGCACGGTTTTTGCCANCTCGTCAATGTCGAATGGCTTGGGGAAATACTCGAAAGCGCCAGTATCGGTTGCGCGGACAGCGGTATCCAGCGTGTTCTGCGCAGAAAGAATAACAATCGGCAGCTGTGGGCTGGACGCCCTCACCGCTTCCAGGGTTTCGATACCGTCGCCATCCGGCAGCATCACATCGGTTACCAGCACGGCGAAGTTTTCGCTGGCCAAGAGTTGATCGCGCCCGGCAATCGTATCGCAGCTAGTGACGGCCATGCCTTCATCCTCAAGCGCGGCAGTGATGACCAACGCAATCGAGGGATCGTCTTCAACCAGCAGAATCTTCACTGTGTCTGCCTCCCTTGCAATTTCAGGGTATCTTCCTCGGACGCCAACGGCAGATAGACCCGAAAGTGCGTAAGCCCGCGGGCCTCGTCCCTCTCGTGGCTAATCCGGCCATTCATGTCGCGCACCAATTTGCGGACCAACGCGAGCCCCAGTCCCTGNCCCGAATTCTTGGTCGTCACGAACGGTTCAAAGATATGCTCGCGCATATTGACCGGAACGCCCGGTCCGTTGTCACTGACGCGGATCTCGAAATGCAGCCGGATTGGCGGACCGGCATGGCTTGTCTGGAGCTGGATACCGGTTGCAAACCGCGTGCCGACCACGATCCGGGGCGCAGCCTCCTCTTCGCAGGCCTCGCACGCATTGGACAGCAAGTTGATCAGCACCTGCACCAGCTGGTTGGGATTTCCAAACGCGGGAGGCAAGGACGGATCAAATTCCTCGCGGATCTCAAAACGATCCCGATTGCCCGCGGCTTTCAATACGGCAATGGCCTGGCGTATCGCCTCATGCGGATTGCAAGGTTCAACCGGAAGCGCTGTCTTGCCGCTGAGCAGCTGCATCTGCCCGATCAACGTCGCAATCCGGTCTACCTCAGACGTAATCAGATCAGTCATGGCACGATCCGTATCGTCAACCTTGCGTGCCAATAGCTGTGCAGCGCCCCGGATACCGGCAAGGGGATTTTTTATTTCATGTGCGAGGATCTCTGGGCCTCTCAAGACGGATTCGCCTGCCCTGCCCGAATCCCCTCCGAGCGCATCGATGTAGCTGTTGTCGTCCAGAGTCAGCACTTGCCAGCCAGGAGCATCGGCAATCGGCGCAGTCGACACATCAATTCGGCGAGAACCTATCCCCAAAATAACGACATCAACTCCCCGCGCAGAAATTGGAGCTTCACCGACACCGATACGCTCGACCAGGTGATCGTCGTCAAATTGCAGGATTTCGCGCAGTTCCAGACCATGCAAGCGTCGCATACTCTGACCGAATAACTGTTCTGCTGCGGGATTTGCATCTGCAACGCACAACCCCGGTCCAAGAATTATCACTGCAAGCGGAAGGCTCGCAAGCTGACGGTCAGCGTCGGGAGCCAGGGATCGGGCACTGCCTTTCATGCAGCCCGGCGCGAGAGAAAAGGCGCATAGAACTCATCAATACTCCGGATAACTTCATCCGCATCATCCATGACATTGACCCGCTGGCGAAACTCGGCGGAATGAGCCATGCCCTTGGTGTACCAGCCCATATGCTTGCGCGCCATTTTGACGGCCACGTCCCTGCCATAATGCTCCAGCATATCGTCATAGTGCTCGCGCATTACCGAATATTGCTCGTCCATGGTGGGATCATCAAGCTGGCTACCGTGTGCCAGCCAATGCATCACCTGGGCCAGCAACCATGGCCGCCCATACGCGCCGCGACCGATCATCAAACCATCGGCGCCAGACTGTTCAAGTGCAGCAGCGCTATCTTCGATTGAACAGATGTCACCGTTCACAATCACCGGGATCGACACCGATTCCTTGACCGAGCGTACGAAGCCCCAGTCGGCGCTGCCTTTGTACATCTGGTTGCGCGTGCGGCCATGGACGGTAATCATCTGCGCGCCGATGTCCTGGGCGATCCGCGCCAATTCGGGCGCGTTGAGGCTATCATGATCCCAGCCCATGCGCATCTTCACTGTCACCGGCACGCTGACTGCACCAACAGTCGCCTCGATCAGGTTTGCCGCGAGCTTGAGATCGCGCATCAGCGCAGACCCAGCCTCACCATTGGTCACTTTGCGAACCGGGCAGCCCATGTTGATATCGATGATAGCCGCGCCTTTGGCTTCGCTCAGCTTTGCCGCCTCCGCCATGGTTTGCGGATCGCAGCCAACCAGTTGCATTGAAACCGGCTCCTCGGCCGCGTCCCACATTGCCTTGCGTACTGACTGACGGGTCTCGCGAATGGCAGCCGGGCTGGCAATCATCTCGGTCACGTTCAGGCCTGACCCAAAACGTCTCACAATCCTGCGAAACGGCAAGTCGGTCACACCGGTCATCGGCGCAAGAATCACCGGTGAGGCAATCTCGACTGGCCCGATATTGATCGGTTTCAGCATTGGAGGCTTGGGAATTTCGCTCATCGGACCGGTTATTGCCTAAAAAACAGGCAGCGCATAGTGGATTGCCCTGCGAACGGCAAGCCGTTACCGGCGATCACGATGTCCNATGCACCCGCCTTCCCCCGCACAGCTGCCGTAATTGTCGCAGCCGGAAAAGGAATGCGCGCGGGGCAGGATATTCCCAAGCAATTCACCATATGGCGCGGCAAAGCTGCGGTGCGTCATTCCGCAGAAGCATTCCGCGATGCCGGAATTACGCCAATCGTGGTTGTCATCCCGGACGGCGCACAAGCAGTTGCAGGGGCTTGCCTTGAAGGGATCGACGGCGTCGAAATTGTCGCTGGCGGTGACAGCAGGCAAGCCTCGGTTTTTTGCGGCCTCAAGGCATTGGAACAAAGCTCCCCTGACCGCGTCTTGATTCACGATGCAGCCCGGCCGCTCCTGCCCCAAGCGGTGATCGAACGCCTGGGCAAGGCACTTGACCAATACCAGGCAGCGATCCCTGCCNTTCCGGTGGTGGACAGCCTGCTCCACGAAAATGACGGAATGATGGGCGAATCCGCAGACAGAGCGCGGATGCGCAGGGTGCAGACACCTCAAGCGTTTCACTACGCTGCGATCCTTGATGCGCATCGCCAATGGTCCGGGGAGCCAGATGCAGGCGACGATGCGCAAGTAGCGCAGGCTGCGGGAATCAAGATTGCACTTGTCGAAGGTGACGAAACATTGCGCAAACTGACTTCGCATCGGATTTCAGTGAGAGCTCACCGCCATACCGGATCGGGACCGGATACGATGTTCATCGCCTCACAAGCGGCGAGGCCTTATGGCTTTGCGGTGTGAAGATCGATCATGACCAAGGGCTTTCCGGCCACAGCGACGCAGACGTTGCCACGCATGCGCTGGTCGATGCCATGCTTGGGGCCATCGGTGCAGGCGATATTGGCCAGCATTTTCCGCCTGCCGATCCGCAATGGAGAGGGGCTGCATCTGAACGCTTTCTGGTCCATGCCGCAAAGCTTGTCGCCGAACACGGCTACCGCCTTGGAAATGCCGATCTTACAATTATTTGTGAAGCGCCCAAAATCGGTCCCTACCGCGATGCCATGCGCAAACAGCTGGCAGCGATTCTCGGCGTTGACATGAGCGTGGTAAGCGTCAAGGCGACTACAACAGAAAGGCTTGGCTTCACCGGTCGCGGCGAAGGGATTGCCGCACAGGCCGCTGTAGGTCTGGTGAAAGTCTGAAGGAACATCTTATGCGAAAAGTCGCCCATGCCATTACAGCATTTCTCACCCTCGCGCCGGGTATGGCGAATGCGGCTGAACCACAATGTCTGACGCAATCGGAATTTTCCATGCTAGTGGGGTATGCGCTGCCCAGTGTTATTTCAGCTGCCGAAAAACGATGTACCCCGACGCTTGCTCCCGATGCCTTCCTTAGTACGAGCGGCTCGAACCTTGTCGCGCGCTATGCTACGCGGAAAGAAGCATCATGGCCCGGTGCCAAGGCGGCTTTTGTAAAGCTAAGTGCGTCACGTGATGACAAGGCAAGCGCGATTTTCCGTGACATGTCGGACGATACATTGCGGGAAGTTCTCGATACCATGCTGCTTGGTATGGTGAGCCAGGAAATTCCGCTCGATGATTGTGGCATGATTGACAAATACTTGAGCTTGCTCGCGCCCCTGCCGCCTGAAAACACAGCCGACCTGATCGGACTTACCATCGGGCTGGTGAGCAAGGGCAAACAGAATAAAGTCGGCAAAATCGCGATTTGTGAGCAATAGTCGCGATGGCCAGCCTCCTGCCCTCCGATATTATCGCGCTTGCCGAACGCGTGGTTTCTGAAAACGCGGCAAGTGGCCGCCGAATCGCATTGGCAGAAAGCTGCACAGGTGGATTGGTAAGCGCTGCCCTCACCGAAATTCCCGGCGCCTCAGCAGTACTCGACAGAAGCTTCATCACCTACTCGAACGAGGCGAAGCAGGAAGTGCTCGGCGTGCAGGAAGACATCCTGGAAGCATTTGGTGCAGTATCGCCGGCTACGGTTTGGGCGATGGCGCAAGGTGCGATCAAGCACAGCAACGCAGATGTTGCAGTCGCGATCAGCGGGATCGCTGGCCCGGAAGGTGGCACAGACCTCAAACCGGTGGGAACTGTCGTCTTCGCGCGGTCAGACCGTGGCAGCGAAGACATCAATGCGGAAGAGCGGTTGATCGAAGGCTGTGACCGCTCACAGATTCGGCATCAGGCGACGCTTGTAGCACTCGAGCTATTGCTTCCGTAAAGCTGGTTCGCACGCTCTTCGAATGCTGCGACCATCTTGCGGAATGCCCGGTCGAAATACTGACCTGCCATTTTCTCGAACAGTGGGCTTCGGAACGTGAAATCGACCGAGAATTCGATCTCGCATGACGCCTCGTCCAACGGCCGAAACAGCCAATGGTTGTCAAGGTCCTTCAATGGCCCGTCGATATAATGCACCAGGATTTCGCCAGGCCGCTTTTTTTCAACGCGCGACGTGAATTTCTCTCGCAGTGCCTTGAAACCGACAAGCATGTCCGCGATCATTTCGGTCTCGCTGTCCGATCTGACGCGCGTTGCTTTCACCCATGGCAGGAATTCGCCATAGTTCGCGACATCGGCAACGAGATCGAACATTTTTTCAGCACTGTAGGGTAGCTGCCTTACTTCGCGGATGCCCGGCATCAGGCCTGACCGCGCCTTTCCAGACCTGATTTTACCAGCTGCGCTTCACGAGCGTCACGCATTTCTGCAAAATCGTCTCCGGCATGATAGCTTGAGCGAGTCAGCGGCGAGGATGCAACTTGCAAGAAGCCCTTGGCCCGGGCAATCGCGCCATAGGCATCGAATGCTTGCGGCGTAACAAATTCAGCCACTTCGGCGTGTTTTTGTGTTGGCCTCAGGTATTGGCCCATCGTCAGGAAATCAATGTCGGCACAGCGCATGTCATCCATGACCTGGTGCACTTCAAGGCGCTCTTCGCCCAACCCAAGCATAATGCCCGACTTGGTGAAAATCGACGGATCCTGCCGTTTGACTTCTTCAAGCAATCGCAACGATGCGTAATAGCGCGCACCGGGACGGATCGTGGGATACAGCCGGGGCACTGTTTCAAGATTGTGGTTATATACATCGGGTCCGGCCATNACGATGGCTTCGATCGCTGCCTGCATCTTGCCGCGAAAATCGGGTGTCAGAATCTCGATCGTGGTGCGCGGCGTCGTACGGCGCAGCGCCTCGATCACTTTCACGAACTGGCTCGCCCCGCCATCGGCAAGATCGTCGCGATCGACTGACGTGATGACAATGTGCTCAAGCCCAAGTTTAGCGGCAGCTTCTGCAACATGATCCGGTTCGCTTGCATCGACTTTTCCGGGCATGCCGGTCTTCACGTTGCAGAACGCACAGGCCCGCGTGCAGGTATCGCCCAGAATCATGACGGTCGCATGCTTGCTGGTCCAGCACTCACCGATGTTCGGGCAAGCTGCTTCCTCGCATACCGTGTTGAGATTGAGCCGGCGCATAAGCGCNCGCGTTTCTCCGAATGCCTCGGATGTAGGCGCGCGAACGCGAATCCAGTCTGGTTTGCGTTGCGGCTTTGGCTTGGGCGGCGTCGAAAGATCGTTCATGGTGCCCAGATAGNCGCATGTATTCTGGCTTGCCAGTCCCAATATGCAAAGCCATGGAACAACAATGACTGACAAANCCTCCAACAGCAAAGCTGACAAGCTCGTCGAAGGCTATCGGCGCTTTCGAGAAGTGGGCTGGAATCCGCATCGCGATCGCTGGAAAAGCCTGCGCGAAGGGCAACAGCCTGATGTGATGATCATCGCCTGTTCGGACAGTCGCGTGGACCCGTCACAGATATTCGATGTCGCCCCCGGAGAGATCTTCGTTGTGCGCAATGTCGCGGCTCTGGTTCCCCCGTTCGAAACTTCGCCAGGCCATCA
>JGI24723J26617_10002726_pt1 | contig 13618 bp, 10 predicted proteins | sample Cruoilmetagenom6_FD_26617 | JGI IMG/M metagenome (IMG submission 26617)
GTTTGAATGGAGTCAATCACCACCATGTCAGGCTTTTTTTGTAAGGTGGTGGCAATGATGGCTTCTACCGAAGTTTCAGCCATACAGTCCAAATCATCGGCCTTAAGCCCCAGTCTTGTTGCTCGCATGGCGATTTGTGACAAGGATTCCTCGCCAGTCACATACAAGGGAGTGATGACTTGAGAAATTTGCGCAGAGACTTGCAACATCAAAGTTGATTTGCCAATGCCAGGGTCTCCACCCAGTAAAATAACTGAGCCAGGAACTATGCCGCCACCCAATACCCGATCTAACTCCTTGATATGAGAAGACGTGCGCTGTTGTTGTTCAGTACTGATTTTGCCCAGTTTTTGAATGCGGTTGTCACCCGAATAATTGGCATATCGATTGACTTTATTGACACCAGTTGTGGCTTGTATTTTGATTTCATCAATACAGTTCCATTCTTTACAAACACTACACTGCCCTGACCATTTACTGCTGGAATGACCACACAAGTTACAGACAAATTGCGATTTGGCTTTAGCCATTGATTAACTCCATCACTTGATCTGTTGTAAAGGGCCAATTCAGTTCTTGCTTACCATTGGAAACAACTGGAATTCGCACATGATACAGTTGAACCAATTCCTCTGATTCATCAATATCAATAACTTCATATTGGATTTGCTCCGCCTGCAATAACTCTTCTGCATACTCACACAACGGGCATTCAATTCTGCTGTATAATTTCAATTTTTTCATTGGTGTAGTTTATCATGGCAGTCAGTGTTTTTGACCTCTTTAAAATTGGTATTGGCCCATCCAGCTCACATACCGTTGGCCCCATGCGTGCAGCTAATATGTTCATCGCTCAAGTGATGTCACACCACTTACAAGATCGNATACACAGCATCACCACAGAACTGTATGGTTCCTTAAGTCACACGGGACGTGGTCATGGAACAGATAAAGCCATTATTCTTGGCTTACTTGGCAAAGAACCNGACACAGTTGATCCTGATACCATCCCTGAGTTACTCGAACAAGTGGAAAAGTCTGAACAAATCAAAGCCAACGATTTAATCACTTTAGAATTTAAAAACAAGAAACACCTGGTCTGGCACAAACGTAAAAAACTTCCGCTACATTCAAATGGTATGCAGTTCACGGCGCTGGATAAAGACGGTAATGAGCTGCTCAAAAAAGCCTATTATTCGGTAGGTGGCGGATTTATATTGTCTCATTCTCACATGGCTAAAGAACACATCATGGAAGATGACTCAGCGTTACCCTATCAATTCACTTCAGGTGATGAATTGATAGAATTGTGTCACCAATACAATTTAACCATCGCCCAAGTCATGTATTTTAACGAACAGACATGGCGTTCTTTAGATGAAATCAATACCCAACTGGATACCATTTGGCAAGCTATGGAAGCCTGTGTACAAAGNGGCATTAAGTCAGATGGCGTTTTGCCTGGTGGACTAAAGCTTGCACGAAGAGCACCCAAAATTTTCCGCGATCTTGATTTAAAATCTGAAAAAGACTTGACCGACCCTTTAACCACACTTGACTGGATCAACATGTATGCTTTGGCCGTCAGTGAAGAAAATGCCGCTGGTGGACGCGTGGTAACAGCACCCACCAATGGTGCNGCGGGTATCATTCCAGCTGTTTTACACTATTACAAACACTTTGTNCCTAACAGCAGCCAACAAGGCATCCGAGACTTTCTGATGACCGCAGCAGCGGTGGGTATTTTGTACAAAACCAAGGCCTCCATTTCTGGCGCTGAAGTCGGATGTCAAGGTGAAGTGGGTGTGGCCTCTTCGATGGCAGCCGCAGGCTTGGCCGCCGCTTTGCACTTAACACCTGATGAGGTTGAAAATGCAGCGGAAATAGCCATGGAGCACAATTTAGGTCTGACCTGTGACCCCATAGGTGGTTTGGTTCAAATTCCATGNATTGAACGCAATGCCATGGGCTCTATAAAAGCCATCAATGCCGTTCGAATGGCTGACCGAAATGATGGCGCCCATACGGTTTCNTTAGATAAAGTAATCAAAACCATGAAAGCCACTGGTGATGACATGAAAGAACACTACAAAGAAACTTCCAGAGGCGGTTTGGCTGTCAACATCATCGAATGTTAACAGGCTGTTTTAAGTGGAACTCATAACAGCCTAAACATCACATTGCCATGATTCATGTATTTGAATCATGGCTAAAAGCCNAACCCCGGTCTGGNTTTGTATATCAAACTGTTTGGCTATTCAAAATCATCAGCAAAAATGAGGTCATTCCCAGCCAGTTCTGCTGAACCTGTAATCACATCTAAATTATTATTGAGGCTTAAATCATCTTGGTCAGCACTGACATGGGCACTCAAACTGAATTCACCTTCACCATCAATTCGATAAACCAACACCATATTCTCTTCGTTGAAACGTTCCATTTCGGCGATGTCACAGCTCTCAGTTTGACATAAATTCCCTGACATCCACACCAATGATAAATTATCTGGAACCACATCAATTTCGACACCGTTGGCATGATTCAAGCCACCATTAACCACACGCAGATGAAACTCTAATTCTTGTCCAGTGTAATAAGGTGGAGCCGCATTTAAACTTAGCTGTGCCACCATATCAGATACTGCATTGATATTGAGGTTGACACTGTCCTCATTGTTTTGCATATCAAGGTCAGTTTCTCCTGGAGTGGCAAAAACACTGAATGTAACCTGTTGCTGTGTGCTTGAATTGGTGACTGGATTAAAATAAGAAAAAGTCAAAAACTCTGAAGATTGAGCGGCTATAAATGGCACTTCACAATAACCATCAAAATTCCACAAATGACTGCAAGAAATAAACGAACCACCTGGATAGTTTTGCCAAACCCTGATGTTACTGGCCGATTGATTGCCCGTGGATATTTTGACCGTAAACTGCATGTAACCATCTGAATGATAAGGCGGGTTAAATTCAGGAAGTACACCTACACTGATATCGGTTTCACCCAAAGCACCATTATTTCCTTGTAGATCAATGTTATTCTCAGGATAAATGTCAATTAATGAAGAGCTGACTTCTNCGCTGGCATCAAATTCAGTTGCAGTGATTTGAACATCAATCGTAATGTTTTTGCTGCTGCCATTCAGCATGTTCCCCAATTCACAGGTTGAACCATTGACCGAGTCGCAACCTGAAAAAGAAACTATGCTCAATCCAGTTGGTGTAAATACCAGACTGGCATCATTGACTGAATTGAATCCCAAATTTTCAACCACTGCCGAATACTGTATAACCTGTCCAATGAAATGATTACCAGAGGACAACAGTTCCATATTGACNGCCAAATCAGCGCCATCCTCAATGGCTCCCGTCAAATCATGGGTGTTGTTGCTTAAGTCTGTTTCAGTAAAAGTTGAGTTACTGGTGGNTGCTGCTGATAAATTGAACTCAAAATCATTTTCAATGGTTGAAAATGTTACATGCACCGGCATGGTTATTTCCTGATTCCCTTGAATACCATTAAGTGTACAAGGAAAAGTTTGACATAATGAGTAGTCAATATTCGTAATTACAGCGTTATCGGTATCTAAATCAATCTTAATTTCATTAACCACTGAAAAACTGTTGTTCCTGACAGTCACTTCATAAATCAAGTCCTGTCCATGCACATAAGGTGCATTGACGCTTAATTCAGCATCCACTTCAACATCAACAAAGTCATTGGCTTCATAGGCTCCGATATCACAAGCTGCATCTCGTGCCACACCACGTTGATCGGTAGGTAGACAGTAAGAAGGATCACCCGAATTGATGGCATCCGATGAGGACTCCAAGGCAAAAGTTTCTGTCAGCCCTCCATTGTGATTGAGTGACAATAATTTGGGATAATAAAATAAATTACCAGTATCGGGACAAGAAAAACCCTGGGTGTTGTATAAATTACCTGCATCAATGATCCATGAAGTGGAAGCAGCGATGTTACAGTCCCCTTTGAGGATGCTGTTGGTCATGATCAAAATAGAATCTTCTGTTCTCAATGCTGCTTTGATGGTCACGTGATTCAGTGTCAAAGCAGAAGTCTCTGCAAAAAACACATGCCCTCTGANGTCATGCCAGTTAATCACTTGAGAACGGTTGAATGTTGAATTGGCAATGGTGGCAACAGTNGCCTCACCATGGACTGCAGAGTCANTTTCATTGAACAATGAATCATTGATGACCAATTCACCACCATCCATATACACACTGGCTCCGAAACCGTTGTCCCAATACTGTAAGTCACCATTGATATTTTCCAGTCTGTATTTGGCATCATTACTGACAAATCGTGATGCGGTGATATTGACTTCGGAATCACTGGCGTATAACGCACCACCATATGACGGATTAAACTCTGTGTTGCGAATTTGGTTGTATTCCAGATAACTGTTTTCAATGTCTAAAACACCATCCTCAATATAAATAGCACCACCATAACGAGCAACACTTCTGTTAAAAGATATAATTGTGGTGTCGAGGGTCACATTGGCATCTTCGATATGAATACCCGCACCTCTGACTGAATCGGCACTCCCTTCGGTTATCCACACCCGTTCTAATGTCACATCGGTGTCATTACCGGTAATTTTCATCACCGCATGATCATTGTCACCGGAAATTTTTAACAGCCCTGAATTGGTGGTAGTTTTTAGGGTGATATCTGAAGTGATGGTAGGTAAACGACCATTTAGGGTAATTTCCCAAACATCAGGCGAGATCAATATATCATGCCCCGAACCTGCTGAACAATTACCGACGGCACTGTCATTATTCGCACTCCGTATGGCATCTTGCAAGGTACATCCATTGGGTCCAAAATTGATATTCACTGCCAACAAAGGCAAGCTGATAAAAACCAAACATAAAAACACCAAAACTTGAAACAACACAAAGACGCCTTTAANCCCTTGATTCGCTTTTCTTACATTCACATTATCTTTTTTCATAATATCAGATTGGTTTTGAGTGAATAACATCATCAACTAGATGCAATATATAATCATGAAATCATCCTTAAATTTTCATGAAATTTTTATGAATTCGAGACAAACACGCCATTTTAATTAAATACATCAGGCTGAATTGATGTACATCAATGTGAGATATTCTCTCCCTATTATGATGGGCTACAAAAGTATTAACTGGAGTACACTCATGAAAACAAGCCATCGAATTTTTATCACTACAATGGGACTCAGCGTGATGATGCAACCTGCCATGACTGCTGAAAACTTCTCAGAAGCATTCAGCCAAGGCAATGCTGATTTGTCATTCCGTTATCGCTTTGAAATGGTTGACCAAGATAATTTTAACCGCAATGCCAACGCATCAACCTTACGCACCCGTTTAAACTTCCAAACCGATTCGTACCATGGCTTTGAATTTTTTATTGAAGCTGATAATGTCATGGAAGTTTTTGGCGACAATTACAATGCCGGAGCTGGAAATACACCCAACAACAGTCAATATCCAGTGATAGCTGATCCAACTGGGACAGAAATTAACCAAGCCTGGTTTAACTACAACTTCAATGACAGTACCGGCTTGAAACTCGGTCGTCAAAGAATACTGTTGGACAACCAGCGGTTTGTTGGGGGAGTTGGCTGGCGTCAAAACGAGCAAACCTATGATGCCATTTCCTTGGATGCTGGTATTGCAGGTAGTCAATTATTTGTTTCATATATCGAAAACGTCAATCGAATCTTTGGTGATGATGTGGCTGATGGTGATCATGACAACCAAACCTGGTTAGCCAACTGGTCCAATAGCTGGCACGACCGTCATCAATTGACAGTTTACTACTACAACATCGACAACAAAGATGCGACCGCTTTTTCAACAGCCACGCTAGGTGCCTCATTTAAAACCCATTGGCCAATGGGTGCAAATAAATTCGCCTTTGCTATCGAGGTTGCCCAACAATCAGATGCACATAACAACCCAGTTAATTATGATGCCGACTATGCAAGACTGGACTTAAGCTTGGCACTCGAACATATCAGTTTCTTTGGTGGTTATGAGGTTCTTGGTGGCGACTNCAACGTGGCTGGTGCATCGTTCAGAACACCATTGGCAACTTTACACGCGTTCAATGGCTGGGCTGACCAGTTTTTAACCACACCAGACTCAGGTTTGGAAGATGCATTCATCGGCGCCAAAGGTGGTATCAATGGCTTTAACTGGCAAATTAAGTACCATCAGTTCGACAGCGAAAGTAGCGCCATGGATTTGGGTAAGGAACTGGATTTATCCCTGAGTAAAAANCTTAACAAAAACTTTNCTGCCCTAATCAAAGCCGCACAATATGAAGCAGAAGACATTAACAGTGACACCAGTAAATACTGGTTTATGCTCAGTGCTGACTTTTGAATAAAAAGTAAACACTTGTCTTAATATGGGTTGTGAATCAATCACAACCCATATTTTCAAAGCAATCANCCTGAATACAAAATCTCTTCACCCCACAAGGCTTTTAATGCAACAGTAAAAATAGTTACGTGACTCCAATTTCGCCTATTGACTCTTGAACACAATTAAAGAACAATTTAGAAATGAACCAGTTTAACTTGACCATCAAAACCCCAGGTCGTGGGTATTATTTGATTACTGATCAAATCATTGACGTGATTGATGACGCCATACAAAAGGTCGATGTGGGTCTATTGCATGTATTTTTGCAACACTCATCAGCCAGCTTAACCATCAATGAAAATGCAGACCCTACGGTACGCCAAGACTTTAAACAGTTTGAGGAACACTTGGTGCCGCGTGACTTTCCCTATCGCCACAATTACGAGGGTGATGATGACATGCCTGCACATATCAAATCCTCACTGATGGGATGTCAATTAAGTATTCCAGTATCAAACGGACGTTTGGCTTTAGGGACCTGGCAAGGGATTTATTTATGTGAACACAGGGACAGTCCACATCACCGAAACATCATTTTAACTTTGGCGAATTAATGAAAAGCAATTGGAAAAGCACTCAAATCAGGTTCAACATAATGTTTTCTTGCGCACTCAGAAAACAACAGTTCATGACTGTAATGTGATAACAACAAGTCCTTATTAAGTAGCATCGGACTGTTTTCTAAAAAAGATTCTGATGATTGGCAGGCAGGACTTAGTTGCATAAAATACCAAACTGCCTTTAACCAAGCTTCAGTTAAGGTCACATGAAACTTATTGGCATCCACACCTTTGGCTTTAAGGAATGATTTCAAGCTTCGAGTGATGATCTTAGAGCTGGCTGATAAGCCAAATTGAACCAAATAACAATAGGCCAACTTCACATGGTTTTGGTGAGTAAACTCAGACAATTGCATGACATGGTTTTCTATCGCATCAACCAACAATTGGTCAGCATGGTCGATGCGATGCGTTGTGTTTTGGTGACTCTTGATCATGCTGCTTATTTTAAAGCTGAAAAGGAAAACAGTAAACAATAACCGCTAACAGTCATTATTAGTATTGATTTAACCATACATTTGAGTCGGTCAAACAGCCAACCATTCAAATACACTTCATGCACATGATAAACCATGCATTTAAATTAAATAAAATATGGCACTGAATTCACACATAGTAGGCTGATGCAGTTAAAATACCTTCATTCAATCAATGGGTTAATAGCTAATGAAAAAACCTAAAATTGGTTTAGCACTCGGTAGTGGTTCTGCTCGAGGTATGTCACATATTGGGGTCATCCGAGCACTTCATAGTATGGGCATCAAGCCAGATGTGGTGGCCGGCTGTTCTGTTGGTTCTTTGGTAGGAGCCAGCTACGCCACTGATAACCTGGACAAATTAGAAGATTGGGCCATGTCCATGAGTGAATCCAAGATTCGTCAATTTCTCAGCCTCAATATCAACGCCTCTGGTTTTGTTAATGCGCTTAAATTACAAGAACTGTTCGAAAACACCATAGGTTTAAAATCATTAACATTTAATGACATGACTAAACCATTTGCTGCTGTCGCAACAAACCTCAGCACCGGCAAAGAAGTGTGGCTTAAAGAAGGCTCTGTTCATGAAGCGTTGTGGTCATCCATGGCTTTTCCCGGCTTATTCCCTAGCGTCAGAAAAGAAAATGATTGGTTGGTTGATGGGGGGTTAGTCAATCCAGTACCCGTGTCTCTGTGTCGTGCTTTGGGCGCAGATAAAGTCATTGCTGTGAATTTGAATGCTGACATCATCAACAGCTATGAAATCATTGAACAAGACAATCCAAATAACAGCGAAACATCTGAAATCAAAAAATCAAATAACACAGAAATAAACTTATGGGAGAAAACCAAGGCTGGATTTCATAAAGCCATCAACATGGTGAGTTCAGATGGCAGCAAAATACAAGAACCAAAAAGCATAGACGTGATATCTAACTCTATTCACATCATGTCCTCTCACCTCACACGCAGCCGATTAGCAGGCGAACCACCAGATGTGTTACTTCAACCCAGACTCACAGATGTTGGCTTGTTACAATTATACAAAGCCAAACCATGTATTGCTGAAGGCAAAGCTTGTGTGGAACGAATGGCAGAAGAAATTAAATTCAGGATACAAAATAATTAAAAGCACCCCTAACCTAAATCAAAAACCCACAGTGACTCATGAAAAAAGATAATTTAATCACAGTATGTTTGCTGCTATTCTCCGTATCACTTCTTTCCTCACCCGCCTCAGCCTTACCACAAGCCAGCTGGTGGGGTCTGTCAACGGGTCAAATCAATGTCTTCAGAAACCGCGACTTAAAAAATACTGTATTCGGTATGGAAGTGCGATTTCCACCTTTAACTCGGTGGCAGTTGACACCCAGTGCAGGTTTTCAGTGGACAAATGCAGGCTTTAACTACCTGTACACAGACATGAAATACTTGTTAACAGAAAGCCCGCATTGGAAGCTCAATATCTACAGTGGTATAGGTCTTTATGAAGAAAGCAACTTGATAGACCTGGGACATACCATTGAATTCAGGTCTGGCATTGAACTGGGCTATGCGCTTGATTCACGGCGTATGATTGCGTTGAATATCAGTCATTATTCAAACAGCCGACTGGCTAAGGTCAATCCTGGAACAGAGGCGATGACTTTGATTTATTTGCAACAATTTTGACCGAATAAACACAATAAAATCATCAGACACATAAGGTCTGACAAATAGGCAAAAGACTTAATCATTAATCCCTCATTTNAGATCATAATTGGTGTATAGTCACAGAACTGGTTTAAATTAATAATGACCACTAATCACACTCATTTAATATAATGACATTAAAATAACTGATATTAATTAACACACCAAACGGACCTGTGAAAAAAACATACACAATCAAACACATCAACATTTATTTTGCCGATCACCGTGTCAGCTCTAATGGTGTGGACTTAAACATAGACATGAAAGCCGTTGAAGTTTTGCAACTGTTGGTTAACACCCCAGGTGAAACTGTTAGCACAGACCAGTTTATGGATAAAATCTGGCATGACAAACCCAGCGCACCTGAAGTCATACCTGCTGCCATTGCCAGACTCCGAAAAATGTTTAAACAGGCCGGCATCAGCGAAGAACTTATAGTCACCGTTCACAAAGTAGGCTATCGCTTTGTACCACCACAAACAACGGAAAGTGAATCTCGTGACTCTGGGTGGCGTAAACAGTCATGGTTTGCTACCTTGTTGCTGCTGTTATTAGCCGCCTTAGCAACCAGCCTATACTTTAATATCAACATGCCCAAAGCCGTTGTATTTGAAGATTCCAACAACAATTCAGTTCAACTCAACCAACAGAACGATTCAGAAGCCACACAAATATATATATTAAGACACACAGAAAAAGCAGATGATGTGTCTGAAGACCCTGAATTATCTCCCTTAGGAATAAAGCACGCAAAATACTGGAAAAAAGTTTTACAACACATTGAATTTAATCAAGTTCTTACCACCGACTTCAGACGCAACATTCAAACAGCCAAACTACTTTCAGCTGAATCTTCTGTCAATCCTGAACTGTATTATCCCATGTCATTTGACGTGCTTAAATTCATCCGTCAGATACAGGGTCAAACTGTGCTAATTATTGGCCACAGTAATACCATTCCGGACATGGTCAATCGATTGATAGGCGAATCTAAATACCCACCCATGAGCCACAACAACTATGACCTACTTTTCACCATTACCATCAACAAAAATGGTGACACCAGCTCCAGCATGTTACACATAGAAATGCCACAATAAACATAATAAAAAACCCAGACCAGCTTGGCTGGTATGGGCTTAATTTAAATGCAATCAACTTCACCTAACTTGCTGCGATGTCACCCATGCATTGACTTTTTCATCCAGCACTGACATTGGTACAGCACCACCTAACAACACCAAGTCATGAAAAGCTTTGCTGTCAAATTTCTCTCCCAATGCCTCCCGAGCCATGTTTCTGAGTTCAAGTATTTTTATCATGCCCAATTTATAGCCCAAAGCTTGAGCTGGCCAAACCATATAACGCTCAATCTCTGCCACCACATCTGACTCAACAGTTCCTGTGGTATCTGCCATGTACTTGATTGCTTCTTCTCTGCTCCATTTTTTGTAATGCAACCCTGTATCAACCACCAAACGCACGGCACGAAACAACTCAGCTTTTAAACGCCCTAAATCACTGTAAGGATCATTGTCGTACATACCCATTTCTTTTGCGACCAATTCAGCATACAACGCCCAACCTTCAACATAAGCATTGTAAGGTGCAATTCGCCTGACCATAGGTAAGCTGTCTTGAGCCAAGTTCAAAGCAATCTGCCAATGATGACCAGGGTTGGCTTCATGGTAAGTAAGTGTTTTTAAATCAAACTTAGGTACCGCTTTTATGTCACGTAAATTAATCCAATAAATACCAGGTTGTGAACCATCTAATTTAGGCGAAGAATACATGCCACCTGGTGCCGAGGCTTCTCTGGCTTTTGGAAAAGAACGCACTTCAACATCATACACAGGCTTGGTAGCAAACTGCTCATCCATGCGCTCGTTGATTTCTTTAATGTATCCATTTAAATCAGAAATTAACTGAGCACGACCCGCTTCTGAGTCTTCATATAAAAACTGAGGATCATCATTGATTTCTAACATCCGTTCCCCAACTGTGCCTTCGGTATGACCATTAGCCACCAAAATGGCATCCATTTCGGTAGCAATACGGTCCACCTCTCTTAACCCCAGCTGGTGAATTTCCTCAGCGGATAAATCCGTGTCACCGAGCATTTTTACTGCATCTGCATAATAAGCATCACCATTGGGTTGTGCCCAAATACCAGATTCAGTACTGGCTTTTTCAAGCAATTGTTTATGTGCCTCAATAAACAGACGGTAACCAGAATACACACCATTCTCAATGTAATCTGCCGCTTGCTTAGCCAAGTTGTTTTTTGTTTCTTCATCAACACCATCTAATTGAGCCACTTGCTTCTTGAAAGAGGTATACAATGGATGAGCTGTGGGTTCTGGTGCAATAAACGACTCCAAACCAGCTATGGTTTTTTCAATGATAACCTGAGGCGCAATCCAACCTTTTGCGGTATCTGCAGATAATTTAGCCATCACACCTTGTAGGAAAGCATCAAAACCAGCCAAACGTTGAAGGTAGTCTTCTGCATCTTTTAAATCAGCTATTTTTTGATTCGAAACCATGTAATTAGGCACGTCAATCAAAGGGCCATTAATCTGATTAACCACAAAAGGAGAAAGTCCCATCCACAAATCAATGTAACCAATATCAAAGTCTTCATTCCCCGAAAAATAACGGTTCAAATTCATCATCACTTTTTGGTTATCCAAATCAACAGAATCCGTAACTTCAATATGAGCCAACTGCTTGTTGATGTTACGCATTTGTTGACGTAACTTAGCTTCTGCTTCAGGTGAATAATCGTCCAAACGGTCGTTGTAAGAACCACCTGTTAATTTCTCATCTACTCCCAATACCGTGGCGTAATGCGGTCTGGCATGAAATAAAGTACTGGCACTAAGCTCAAAATTAGCGGCTAAAGGGCTGATTGGATTTGTTACCACTTCATTGACCTGAACTGGTTTAGCCACATCAGTTTCAGTGTTGTTGTTTTGACTGGCTTGCTCTTGACAGCCTAACAAAGTCACTGAAAACATGAGGCCAATCGATAAGGCTTTGATCTTCATTTTCATATTCCAAGATTTAAAATAGAGCTATATCTTACTGATATCCTTTAATAAATTCACGGTATATCTGAGAACATACTGTCTTTTTAGCGGCAGCCATTTTTCAATGTATGATGACTGAGTTATTTGTTGTGCATTTTAACTTGAATCATCACTGGCTATGAGTGGCGCTCTGCCATCAGAGAGCCACTCAAATCACGTTAATCTTTTGATCTGGATTGGTACAATCGGTAATTTTTCATTCTTACTGTCATCAATAAGCCAATAATAAAAAACAGCATGCCATACCAACTGAAAACTGGAACCATGAGAGGAACTGGAACACCTGCTACAACATTGACAGCATTATTTCTGTTTTTGTATTGATTAGGTTCTTTGGCTTGGGTGTTTGTCTCAAAACCATTGGCAAAAATCAAATCCAAATTATGACACATGACCACGATATCTGTCACATGATCTTCATTCACTGTACCAGTACCGTTAGTGACTGAACAGTTTTGATTTGGGCTGCTTGGGTGTGTAAAAACTGTGACTTGAAATGCCACACCATCACCTAACATCTCGGAAAAGACAAAACTGCCATTACTTGAGACTTCTAAATCATCACCTCCATTGTTGCGTAAAACCACAGTATTACCACTTAACAGCCCCATCACAGTGCCACCAATGACATATTCATCACCAGAACATGATATTTGAATATTTGAAACATCTGTTGAATTGATGTCACCTGTACCATTGGTGACAGTACACTCTTGCTCAGGTGAAGTGGGTTGATTTAATACGGTCACCGCATAGGTACTGTTGCTGTCGAGCTCTGTTGCAAAAGTAAAACCACCATTGCTACTGACAATTAAATTATCCCCGTTGTTATTTTGTAACTCGACACTGTTTCCGGCAGCCAAGCCAACCACGTGACCACCCACTGAAAATGTTGCCGTCACACAATTCACATCAACATTGGTGACATCAGCTGCGTTTACAACACCTGTTCCATTACTGACAGTGCATGTCTGTAATGGATCGAAGGGTGGCGCCATGACTGTCACTTCATAAGAATCACCGTTATATAATTCAGTCGAAAACACATAACTACCATTGTCATGTAAGTGTTTAATTTCTCCAGAATTATTGACCACACCTTGTAAAGTCATCACGCTGCCGCTGTTCATTCCTGTCAATGTACCGCCCAAGGTAAAGGTATCGGTACTGCATGAAATCTGCACACTGACAATATCTAATGTATTGACATTGCCCATCCCATTACTCACTACACAGGTTTGCATCGGATCACTTGGTTGGTTTAATACGGTCACCGCATAAGTGCTGTTACTGTCTAACTCTGTTGCAAATGTGAATCCACCATTGCTACTGACAATTAAATTATC
>JGI24723J26617_10002732_pt1 | contig 13602 bp, 12 predicted proteins | sample Cruoilmetagenom6_FD_26617 | JGI IMG/M metagenome (IMG submission 26617)
ATGTTCCTTTGTAATTCCTTAAAACAAACAGGATCTGGATCTAATGCGTAAACCGTACTTGCTTTATTTGCGATATACAGGCTTAAAACACCACTCCAAGCACCAATATCCATAACTACAGCATCTTGTTTTACAAAGGTGTCCAAGATATCGAAAGAATGCGGTTCCCAATTTCCGGTATTAATATATTCCCAAGCATCTTTATTGTTTCCTGGATGGATATTGAAATTGTAATTTCTGAGTTTAATATTCATTTAATAGGTGTCTAAATCGGCATAGGTAAAAATAAAATCTTCTAATGGTATCGTTGAATCAAAACTTAAATAGCCAACTAACCAAGATTCTTTAGGAGTAACAATACTTTTTAATTGTATAGCCATTTCTGACTCTGGATGTACTTGAAAAAGCAATTCTGTAATGCCTAGAAAAAAGGCTTTTGTCTTTAATTTATTTATGGCTTTTTGTAAAGCTATTGCAGATGGCGCATAAAACAAACCTACCAACATAATAGCTTCTACTTTTACCCAAAGAATACAACCATGAGATTCTATAAAATAATGCTCCTTTATGCTGTTTTTATAAGTAATGAAGTTTGCATCAAAACGTTGCCTAAACGTATCTTTATGTGCGGTGTGTATTTTTTCTACACTTTCCGTTTTGGCTGTTTTTCTGAAAAACGGCGCATATAAAGAGTTTAAATGTAGCTTGTTGACCACTTTTGCTATAGGAAGTGTACGCACTTTTACGTGAAATCGTTGCATGTGTACATATTCTTTCCAATCTAATTTTTTGGTGCTATGGTATGTGTTTTCACTATGAAAAGCATAAACAAACTTAATGGCATTTTGCTTCATGATCTCATAGGCAAACTTCGCTAGTTGGTAATGTAAACCTTGACCTTGATAGGCTTGTAAGGTGTACGAATCGCATGCGTGAGCAACAAAAATATCCTTTTCATTATTAGAGAATTTTTGAGGAATTGCACCATAAAAAGCAATTGGTGTGGTATCGTGATAAGCAATACTGCAGATGTATTCTAGCCCTAAATAAGAAGTTCCGTATTTGTTCTTTAAATAGGATAGACTTACTTTCTTATTAAAAACTTTTAGAAAAAGTTCTTTTACAGCAGGCAGATCTTTGGTCTCCAGTCTTTTTAATTGATATGTATCTTTATATAGCATACTTTAATAATATTGCCCTTTTAATAAGTACGCAAGTTGCAGTTCCAATGTAATATAAGGATTCATTATAAAGCGGTTTTTAAGCGCTTCCTTTTTTGCATCTTCCTTTGTGTTGTAATCTACCAACAAAACTTTTTTGTATCCAATCTCTACCGAATAATCTGCCAATTCTTTTGTGTAGGTTCCAAAAGGAAAAGCAAATTCTTCAATGGCTTGATCGCAAATTACCGATAATTTTTCTTTGCTTTTTAATATTTCATTTTTAGCATCTTCCACAGGAATACGAATCAAATTCGCGTGTGTTTCTGCATGTGCACCAATAGTAAACAATGGATGGTTAGCAATTTCTTGAATTTGTGATATAGTCATTAGCTTCCAATAATCTTCTAGTTTTTGGTCTAGCAGATTTTTCCAGTCGTCTTCAAACAGTTCGTATAATAGTTTTATTTTTTGATAAGGTATTGTTTTTGCTAGACTTTTTAAAGAAACACCATTGTATATAAACTCGTTTTTATGATTTTTTTGGTAGCTATTGCCATCAAAAGTAACGGATGTTTTTTTAGTGTGAAAAGAAACTAAGTCTATAAAGTCTGCCCATAAATAAGGCGCTTTTTCATGTATAGTTGTAATATAGAAGCTTGCAGGAATCTTATGTTTTTTTAGAATAGGAACCGCATACTTGTAATTGTTTTCATAACCATCATCAAAAGTAAGCGCGATGTTCAAAGTGTTTTTTTTGAACTTCTTAGCATAAAAATCATCCAATGAAATCACATTATAATGTGTAGAAATATATACTATAAAAGCTTCAAAATATGCTTCCGAAATAAATCGACTATTAAAACGTGTTTCGCCAATTTTATCTATTCCGTGAAAAACGAGTATACGTTCTCCATATCTATTTTTAAGCAATAATTTACTTAGACCAAGCTTAAAAAGTAAGGTCTTGAAAATTAATTGTAGTTTATATTTTATTCGTATCCAGAGCATTATTCTTTTATTCAATTTTATAGAGTTTCCAACCTTTTGTGCTTTCGGTAACCAGTTTTAGATTGTAGTTATACTTCAAGTTATTCCAGTTTATCATTGGGTTTTTATCTTTCCATTGTACACTATATTGTGTTGGATTAAACAAAACGAATTCTCCTTTTTTAAATTCAGAATAGCGTTCTAAAAACATATTCTTGTAGTAAAAATCCATTCCTCGACCTTGCAAAGCCAAATCGACATCAAAACTATACAAGGTTTCCCCTTGATAAGGAGCAACTAAGTTTACTATTTCTTTTTCTAATAATACGCGGTAATATATAGATTTAAAGGTNAAACTCCACAAAACTAGTTGTACGCTTAGCACTAAGATACCAACGATAAAAAGATGTTTTTTTATGAAAGAAAAGGAAATACATTTTAGAAAAGCAGGAAATAAAAACAGTAGAACTAGTGGTGATACTAAGCCCAATATTCTTGGGTTCTGAAAAGGTATACCAGCTAGAAATAGGATGTATAATAGGATACAGGTAATTAGTGTTTTTTGAGGAAACGAAAAATAGTGTTTATAATTTTTTACTGCTATTGCGCTTAATATAAAACCTATAAAAATAAATCCTGGATGTAAAAACACATATATGGTATAAATTAGGTTTGGGAATCGATATACTTGTGTTCCGTCTGTAGTGGTGTAATTCGATTTAAAGAAATAACTTGGCGACCAAGCATGTAAAAAATAATTATTAGAGACTTCAAAAAGGGCATTCCATTGAAATAAAATAAAAGGAACACATACCACAAGACTTAGCACTGTTGCAAGGACTAAATGAGATATTGCTTTTCGTTGGATTACTAAATATAAAGCATATAAAATGATAGGGAATGTTATAAATAAGGAAGCATAACGCGTCATAAAAGCACAAGTAGCGAAAACAAAAATAGGTGCTAGACTTGTTTTTTTATAATAGGTTTTAAAAAAGAAATAGACAGACAATACAACAAACATTCCCGAGGTAGCATCCGACATTACAATAAGTCCCATTTTTAAAAAGTACGGACAAAAAAGCCCAAAAAGAAATACGTATAAAAAGCGATAGGTATTTTTAGGATATAGTAATTTCAGGGTTTTTAATAAATAGATACAAGAAACAGAAAGGCTTAAGCAACTTAAAAGTTGTAATCCGAAAGCGCTATCGTTACATAGGAAAGCTAAAATGCTTCCTAAAAAAGGATATAAAACGGGCCAATAATAGCTTCCGGGTAATATGCCGTTTTTAAAGAAACCTTGAATGGCTTCTGTATATCGCAGGTATTCGTAAGAATCTTGCCCGTATAAACCATCAAAACCTACTATTCGCAAACCAATTATAAATAGTAATGGAATTATAATAAAGATACAATTGGCGTAAAATGGCGTAGTAAGTTTTTGAAATTTCAATGCTAATTTTGTTTTGCGTATATAAATATAGTTGTTAAATTGACGAGGATAAAAAAAATGAAGTTATTTTTACTATTTCATAAAAACTTTACGATAAAAGTGCATGATTGCTAATCAAAAAATTATTGTTATTCTGCCTGCTTATAACGCGTCTGGAACGCTTGAGAAAACCTATCAAGAAATTCCGTTTGATATTGTTGATGAGGTCGTTTTGGTAGATGATAATAGCACAGATGAAACACTTCTTGTTGCTAAAAAAATTGGAATTACCCACGTCATAAAACATGACAATAATAAGGGATATGGTGCCAATCAAAAAAGTTGTTACAAAAAAGCATTATCTTTAGGTGCAGATATAGTGGTTATGCTGCATCCTGATTATCAGTACACACCCAAGTTAATTCATTCTATGTCTTATTTAATTGCGAATAATGTATATCCTGTAGTTTTGGGATCTAGAATTTTGGGTAAAGGTGCTTTATATGGAGGCATGCCAATGTATAAATATATTTCGAATCGCTTTTTGACCTTATTTCAGAATATTGTTATCGGGCAAAAATTATCGGAATACCATACTGGATATAGGGCTTTTTCTAAAGAAGTGTTAAATGCAATCGCCTTAGAAGAGAACTCAGATGACTTTATTTTTGACAACCAAATGCTATGTCAGATTTTTAATAAAGGCTATGAAATTGCTGAAATTACTTGTCCGACAAAGTATGAAATCGGAAGTTCTTCCATAAACTTTAAGCGTAGTGTTATTTATGGATTAGGAGTCGTTAAGGTGTCCTTGCAATATTTTTTACATAAAAAGAAAATAAAGACATTTTTACTATTCAAATAGTAAGTATCTTTAAAACAAACTAAACAATATTATTTTGAAGCGAAAAAAAGTTCTTTTATACAATCCGATAGCGGTATTTTTTGATATGCCATTGGCCTTAATTGCTGTGGGATCTGTATTAGACCCTGAAAAGTATGAGGTAATCATAATTGATGGGAGAATTGATGAAAATCCGATGGAAACCATTAAAAGTCATTTGGATGATGCTATATGTTTTGGGTTGACAGTACTTACAGGAAAGCCTATAAAAGATGCGGTAATGGTTACTCAGGCCGTAAAAAAGCTTAAAAATGATTTACCTATTGTTTGGGGTGGATGGCATACTTCTTTGTTTCCTAAGCAAACCTTAATCGATGAGATAAGTATCGATGTAACTGTGCAAGGGCAAGGAGAAGATGCATTTAAAGAATTGGTGGAAGCTTTCGAGAATAAGACAGATTTAGCAGATGTAAAGGGGATATGCTATCGTAATTCTGAAGGGGNAATTATAAAGAATCCTCCAAGAACTATTGTAAAAATGGATGCTTTTGCAAATGTTAATTATGAATTGATTGATGTTGAAAAATATTTTGAAAAGAAAGGGAGAAGACAATTAGATTATATTTCTTCTACAGGATGCTTTTTTAGATGTTCTTTTTGTGCAGATCCATTTGTATATAATAGAAAATGGACCGCGGTCTCACCAGAAATTATGGTGAATAAGTTAGAAGAATTACACAATAAATATAAATTTACCGATGTCAATTTACAAGATGAGACGTATTTTACGTATCGGGATCGCGTCATTGAGATATCAGAACGTATCATAGAAAAAGGATTGAATTTTACCTGGGCAGCAACTATGCGAGCAGATCAAGGTTCGAGAATGACAATTGAAGATTTTAAACTTTGTGCAAAATCTGGTTTACGAAGGTTGTTAATTGGGGTAGAATCTGGTTCACAAGTAATGATGGATTGGCTCAAAAAAGATATTAAATTAGAACAAGTGTATATGTGTGCCGAACGTTGTAAAGATATTGGTATTGCAGTACAGTTTCCTTTTATTGTTGGGTTTCCCGAAGAATCTGATGAGAGTATTACAGAGACTATAAAAGTTGCATTAGAGTTAAATAGCATGCACCCTAATTTTAGAACACCTATTTTTTATTTTAAACCTTATCCAGGAACAACTATTACAGATAATGTAGTGAAACAAGGTTATAAACTACCAGAAACGGTTCATGAATGGTCCGATTTTGATTTTGTAGGTTCTACTGGTCCGTGGGTTAGCAAAGAAAAATACGAGTTTTTTGAGAAGTTTAAGTTCTACTTAAAGTTTGCATATTCTAAACAGAAAACAGTTTATCTGCCATTGCAGCTAATTGCTAAATTACGTTGTAAATACAAGTTTTTCAATTTACCAATTGAAAAGAAATTAGTAGATACCTTTTTTAGAAAGCAAGAACTAGCATAGGTTTTCTTATTTATTTGGAAGACGATAAAAACTGATAAATCTGATTAGATACTAATCTTGCGCCAGATTCATTAAAATGAAAATCATCATAAAAGGAATCCGTAGTTTTTGGTAAATCTAAATCTATAAAGGAGATATTATTTTGATTGCATATGTCTTTTAATTTTGCATTGAAAACTTCCATGCCTTGATACAATGCTTCGGTGCTATAAAAACCATCATTGTTTTCAAAACCGCTTGTTAATAATAGTTTTTCGTATTCTGCTTCTAAATCTGGTTTCCACATAGTAGNTTGTTGGATGAAAATTAATTGTATTCCTTTCGCTTTCGCTAGTTTAATTAGCTCTAAAGTGTTTTTTTNATAATGATTTAGACTCTCTGTTAAATCGGGAAGTGTATTGGTTAACTCTGCATTATGTCTTAGGTTTGTGATAGTCGCAACGGCTTTGGTTAAATGTTCTTTATGTTTAAAATGAAATTTAATTTTATTCTTTGCGCTTACCGCTAGTTTGTATAAGGTTAGTTTTTTGTGAAAAGGTAGGTCGACTTCTGGTGTATGTTGAAAAGCAAACTTTTCTAAGCTTTTTGTGTCTGAGTTAATATACCTTTCTTTAGAAACTAGTGATCCCACAAAATCATTTACTCCTTGCATGATTAAAACCGTTTTAACCTCTTTTAATTCTGGTTTTTCTAGTATGTGTTTAAATTGTAATACATGATGATTACTGCTATTTCCAGGTCTACCAAAATTACCAACCCAATACGTATCTCCTAATTTTTTTTCCAGCAAAGCAGGCCATGTTAATTGTTGTGTTAAAGCAAAACATGCCGTGGTACTTCCTCCAAAAACAGCTATTTTATTCTCTTTTTCTTCTAGATTAGAGATCGATCGCGCTCCTATAGCATCGAAAGCAATTTCAGAATCTCCCTGAATACCAATAATCTCATTGGGCGTTATAGTCCAGGTAAAACCAGAATTTGGAGTCATGGTGTAATAATCATCCGGAAATAATTTAAACCAAGAGAGTATTATTTCGGCTATGATTAATAAAATGATAAAAATAATTCCTAGAATAGTTANTTTTTTTAGGGAAGGTAGCGTGAAGTATTTCATGAGTTATTTTTTTAAAAATTGGTATACTTTTTCTGCAACAATTTCTGCTCCTGATTCATTAAAATGCATGTCATCATAAAAGATAGTTTGATCTTTTGGTAATTGTAAATCAAGTACAGGGATATTATAGGTGTCACATACGGTGATTAAGCGCTTATTGAAAATAGTCATAATTTCATGTAAAGCTTCGCCTGTGTATAATGGCGTTTTATTGTAATGCGCTCTTGCAGCAAGTAAAGTTTTGTATTTATCGGATAAGTTTTTTTTCCAAAGTGTAGGTTGCGTTATGAAAATTATTTCAATGTTTCGTTTTTGTGCTTCTTTTATAATTTTTTTTAAATTCTGTTCATAGTGATTTAAGCCATCGGTTAAATCTGGAAGTTTAGCAATGGGTTCTATTTGATTTTCAAACTTTTTTAAATAATCCAGAGGTCTTCGAGGCTGGCTATAAAATTGAATTTTCTGTTTTGTTTGTTTTAATAGTTTAAATAAGGTTAGCCCTCTTAAAAAAGGTAAATCAGAATTTGGAATATGCATAAAAGCACTTTTTTTAACTTCTAGATCTGGCATGTGCATATACTTCTCTGGAGAGATTAAGTATCCGCGACAATCATTTACACCAACTAACATTAATACTGTTTTTGTGTCTTTTAATTCTGGTTTATCAAGAATATGTTGCAATTGAACAATATGGTGATTACTACTATTTCCGCTTCTAGCAAAATTACCAACCCAATACGCGTTTCCTAATTTTTTATCCAGTAAAGCGGGCCAAGTTTTTTCTTGAGTCAATACAGAGCAGATGGTTGTACTTCCTCCAATAGCAACAATTTTATGCGTTGCTTTTGCGTAATCGGAAACAGATCGAGAACCTAGAGCATCAAATCCTATCTCGTAAAATCCTGAAATACCCTCTATTTTACTTGGGTTTTCACTATACTTCTGACTGGTATTTGGTGTATTGGTATAATAAGCATCAGGAAGTATTTTAAGCCAAGAAAGTACCACTTCAGCAAGCACTAATAAAAGGATAAAAACAAGTCCTGAAAAGGCTATTTTTTTTAAGAATGTTATTTTTAAATATTTCATTTTAGTTATTACCTTTTATTCTTCGGATTTAGAATATCGATACCAGGAAAAAGGAGAGTCTTTTTTACCTAGAATCTTGTTAAAGATATTTGTTTTTTTTTGATATAAAATAGTAAAGGTATCTAGTTTACTTCTTTCGTGATGAAAATAATGCGATGCCATTTCTGGGAAACCTAATTCGGTATAATAGCGTAGTGTTCGTTTTTTTGCTATAGCTACTTCCTCTTTTTTATAAAAAGGACTATCTATAATATGAATCTCACCATTTGGTGTTAATAGCTGTAGCAATGTATTAAACAGTAGATTGAAATCTGGAAAATACTGTATGCAGCCGTTAAGTGTTATGATATCGAATGCTGTCTTATTATTTTCGTTAATTTTAAAAATATCGCCATAAGCAAATCGTAAATTGTCTTTGTGGAAAACGCGTGAAGCTTGTTCTAATTCTTCGGTATTTACATCTAGTCCTAGCACATGGTTGTTTTTATTTATGCATGCCATTTTATGAGAAAACCATCCGTTACCGCAACCAATATCTAATAGGTTTAAAGGCGTTTTTTTTAATGAAATATATTGGGTGAAACGTTCGGTGGATTTTTCCCGTAAAGGCCATTCATAACGATTTAAGTACGGTAGAACAGCGACTTCTTTATCGGTAAGGATGCGGTTTTCTTTTTCTCTAACCGCAATATAGATATCCGAAAAGCTAGAAAGCTCTTCTGTTATATACACGACACCTTTTTTTGTTTCTAAATGACTAAAATCCATTATTTATATAATTTCATTCCAGTTTTTGCTATAATAGATTTTGTTTTCAGCTTAAAAGTGGATAATACATTTTTTTCTTTCCCTTTTAATAATTCTTTGTTGTAGTTCACTTCATTTACAATCCTTCTTACTGCAAAATCATAATATTTTCGGGAGTAGGTTCTTTTAAAATCGATTTCTCGATCTGTAGTTGTTTCCCAATTTGGCTGTACGGTTATTTTATTTTCAATTTCGGTGTATAACGAAGTTCCTTTTATTGGGTATGCAATAGTTATAGTAAAATGTGTTGGATTTGCAGCTTTTAAATACGTGATTGTTTCTTTAATATCTTCTTCGTCTTCTCCAGGATAACCAACCATAATAAATGTGCCCGTTTCTATTCCTAAAGCATTGGTTTTTTGAATGGCATCTTTTACTACATTCACATCTACTCGGCGATCCATAGCATCAATAATTTTTTGAGAACCAGATTCTGCACCAATCCAAATTCTAAAACAACCCGCTTCTTTTAGTAATTGTAATATTTCATCATCTAACCTTTCGGCTCTAGTAATGCATTCAAAAGGAATAATGGCATCTTGTTTTAGTACTTCTTCATGAAAACTTTTGATCCATTTATGGCTTACCGTAAATACATCGTCTACAAACCAAATACTATCTGGTTGGTAGGTTTGTTTTAGCATTAATAACTCTGCAGCAACCATATCTGCGGGCCTTCTTCGGTAACTTTGTCCGTAAACCGCCGTGCTACACCATTTACAGGTGTACGGGCAACCGCGTTGTGTGCTAATGGTCATAGAGCTTTTGCCATGATGTGTTTTCCAAGTATCTAAATACTTTTCTACCGGAATTGCCGCTCTATTTGGTAATGGTAAAAGCTCGAGGCTTTTCATTTTTACTCTTGGAGGTGTTTTTTTAACGCTTCCGTTTTCTAAATATGCGATTCCAGGTATGGCACTGTAATCTTCGGTATTCGCAATGGCTTGATAAAGCTCTAAAGTGGTTTGTTCGCCTTCGCCAATTATTAAAAAGTGAGCTCCTGTGTTGAGGTAATTTTCACAATTGTAGGTGATGTCTGGTCCGCCTAGTATGATTTTTGGAAAACCATATTTGGCATCATTCTTCAGGATATTAATTAACTTGATAACATTAATTTTNGTCATCAAATTAGTATAAATAGCAATNGCTTTTGGTTGTTTTTTTTCAATAAAAAGGAGCTGCTCTTCTTTGGAATAAAAGGTGGTATCATATAAATGATTTTCCACTTGGCTTTCATTTAAATATGCAGAAATATATAGCAGACCTAATGGCGCATAAGGCCGCATGATTAGCTGCTCTTTTGGGTCTTCAAATAGATAATAGGCATGTGTTAATATAATGCTCATTATGTTTCGTTGTGTTTAGCTTTTGTTGGTTTTTTTGATAATTCTATATAAAAATGATCTGCGTACTTTGCCCAAAATTCTCCTATAATCATTCTATCTATAAGTTTAAAAATGGATAATAATGGTTTTTTAGCCAAAATTGAATTTTCAAGATAGGATGGAGGAATCGTAATTCCAATGGGTTTTATTTTTTCTTTTTTATATAAATCTTGTGTTAAAGATAAAATATCTTTTGGGTTGTAGTACCAAGTTTTTACAGAGATACCATCTACATTGGCATCTACACTTTTGTTGGTGTTTCTTCTTTTTGCTTTTTTGGGATCTCCTTTTAGTAAAAAATAAGCCTGTTCCCAAAGACATTGTTTTGGCATTAATACAAGTATTAATTTCCCATTAGGGTTTAATAATGTGTTTGCGCTATTAAAAAAATGCTCCAATTGTGTTTTTGATAAGCAGTTGAGACCACCGAAATCAGAAAAAATGACATCAAACTTTTTAGTAAAAGTCTGTTCTGTTATGGTATTAATATCTTGTACTGTAAATGCTATGTTTTTAAGTTTTGTTTTGGCTTTAGCAACAGCAATCATTCCTTCCGAAATATCTGTAGCATGTACTTCATGACCAAGTTTAGCAAGCTTAATAGCATCTTCTCCTGTACCACAGTTTATTTCTAGAATAGAAAGTTTCTTTTCTAGATAAAGTAAAGGAGTCATATTTTTAAAAACAATATTACGTTGGGCCTTACCAATATTAGAGAACGTAAAAATATCGTCGTAGTTATTCGCTGCTATGTCAAAATCTGCTTTCATTTTTTACTTTGAAATTATTAAAGTTCCTCTTTGGTATTTTGTTAAATCTTCGATATCTATATTCGGATTGTATTTTGCTAAAATGTCGGAATGAATTTGTGTAGCATCTAGTTCTATTCGTTCTTTATAATTTTCACCAATAAAATCTAATACATTTAAATCGTACTTTTTGCATAGCTCAAGATAGTATAAATACGATAGCCTATTGGTATATGCTATTGTATTTCCTGCCCAGAAATCCCAATCGGTATCTGCATATTTTAGAAAATTAAATTCAGAAATAGAAGGGTCTTGAAAAAAACCAGGATTTGTAAAATGATCAATAAAATTAATAGTGTGTACACAAAAGAGATCTTCCTGTAAAACATCTTTTGTGAATTTAAATAGTTCGTCTAAAACTTCAGGATGAACATGCTCCAAAACAACTTGAGATGCAATATAATCGATTTTTTTTGAAAAGGAATTAAGGTCTTTAAATGTGTACGGAGCGATATATTCGATGTNCTGAAGATTAAGAACANCTTCTAATGTGGTCGCTTTTTTAATCNTTTTTATTTTTTCTAGAATCTCTTGTTCCGTATAAATACTGTTAAGTACTATTAATTTTAGAGCTTCCGGATCATCTAAATAATGGACTTGTTTTTTTACTATAGAAAAAGAAATGTCTTTCGTAATGTCGACAGTAATAATTTTTTGAAAACCCAACAAGGATAGTACAATGGATGAAATTATAGAATAACCAGTGCCAAATTCTAAAGCAGTTTTACTTTTAGTAAGGTCGATAGTACAATAATTAAATTTCCGAATACATTCGTGGGTTTGGTATAAAGCAACGTGGTAATGGTAATTTTTATTTAAAGTAGCCGGAACATGGTTTAAAGTATCACCAATTTTTGTAAACGATAATAGTTTTTGGAGTAGCGCTTTTATTTTCCAATTCATAGCGCTTTTATTTTGCTAATTTTTTTAAAAGCAACTTGTCTATTAAAGCGCTTGGTACATAATAGCCTAATTTAAGCATAGCCTTATATTGTTGTAGACGGAAGTGCTTTAGGTGATCNAAACCTTGACTGATGCGATATTCTTTATGTACGTAACGTTGTAGTTTTTTGTAAAATTCGGTACTATATGTACCTTTAAAAAGCATGGCTAAATCATCGGAATCTTTCCAGTTTGCCTTCAGCATTAAATCATCTTTTACTTTGTCATAAAAGGGAGTTCCAGGTAAAGGATAAGAAACAGAAATACCAATATTATCTGGTACCAATTCTTTAATCATTGCAATCGTTTTATGGATATCTTCTTTCGTTTCGTTGATATAACCAAACTGAATAAAAAAGGCAACTCTAATGTTTTTTGCTTTTAATAATCTGGTCGCTTCATAAATTTGTTCCACTTTGGTGTCTTTATCCATGGCGTCTAAAATAGCTTGCGAACCACTTTCGGCACCAACCCAAACCTCTTCTAAGCCACTTTCTGCTAAAGCATCAATAGTATCTTCCTTTAATAAAAGGTCTACGCGACTTTGTATGTAATAGGAAATGGAAAGCTTTTCTTTTTTTAGGGAAACATTAAAGTTTTGCACCCAATTTGGTTTCAGACCAAAAATATCATCGCACATCCAAAAACGATTCACATTATAGGTCTCAGAAAGATATTTAATATGTTTGGTGATATATGCTGGAGAATGCGAATTATATCGATTTCCATAAATTGGTTTTGCACACCAATTACATTTATAAGGGCAACCTCTTGTTGTGGCAATGTTTAAAGTGAATTCATTACCGCCAGATTCCCAAATTTCCTTGTACGATGGTATATCTATTAAATCCCAAGCTGGCATTGGTAAAACGTCTAAATCCCGTAAAACAGCATGTTTTGGGTTCTTTATTATTTCGCCATTACTTTTAAAAACAAGTCCTTTTATTTGCGAAGTATCTTCGTTATTCGATAAAGCATCTATTAGTTCTTTTAAAGAAATCTCGCCTTCGCCTTGAATTATATAATCTGCTCCAGCTTCTAAGTATTTTTCAAAATGATCGGTAGAGTCCGAGCTGCATACAATAACATGACAATCTAGATTTTTAGCAATTTTAATCATTTCAAAAGCAGCCTCACGCATTTTGGTTAGGCACATTTTTGTTAGATAATTAAAGCCATCATCGTAAAGTACAAATGTTTTAGGTTGTTCTTTTTCTAGATACGGTTTAATGGTTTTTGGATCGTCTAAAAGATTGACGTCAAAAAGACCAACAGTGTATCCATGTTCTCTTAAATAAGAAGCAGCATAAATGGTGCCTAAAGGCGGAAAAGGTGTTTTGTTTTTCCATTGTTTGGCATCAAATCTATAATAGTACGAATGTGAAAATACAATATCAGTCATGTTCTGGTTCTAGTATTATTTCGTGCTGTTCTTGTACTTCAATATATTTTTTATTTAAAGCTTGTATTACTTTTTTCTGAAAATTCTGCGGATGATGTTTAGATACATCCGTTGTCGATTTCATAGCAATATCCAACTCTTTTTTGCTTAG
>JGI24723J26617_10002736_pt1 | contig 13594 bp, 18 predicted proteins | sample Cruoilmetagenom6_FD_26617 | JGI IMG/M metagenome (IMG submission 26617)
CCCTGAACACCAGCGGAGACCTGTTTTTGATTATCGTTCAAGGCCATCCTTTGTTCGAAGATTTTAAAAAGCAAATCCTGGGTTCGAAGATTTTAAAAAGCAAATCCTGGAAACATTTCCAAGAAATTCACAATTGATGAATTTTAAAGCCCCATCAACCGACAAAATTAGAAGTATGGATCATTTTGTTGGGAGATGCCTTGTTTGTTTCACTCGACCAATCATATGGACCAATCGCCCAACGCTGAAGGATTTCAAATCAGATATAATTGAATTTCGAAATATCGCTCATACTCGCCCCAAATTTATCAACGCCGCGCATGAAAGATTAGTTGAGAAATACGCACTTCTGATTCATGTATCTGAAGAATATGCGAGATGGAGGTCCATATTTAGGCCAAACCTCCTATGCCCAATTGACGATGTAACTTTGAGCCAAAAAGACCTCCAAGACAAAGTCTTCAAATACACAGACCAAATTATCGACAGCTTCCCTAGCGAGGAATTGCAGGGCACCCATGAAGATTCCGTAGTGATGTGGCTAGCTCGTCAGCTTCAGCAGCTTTGGGTGTCAGCCGGATACGACCCTGAAGAACCTCAGTTTGAACCGGAATTTCTACGACACTTTTGGAGGGTCGCTAAACTTGTTGTGCCGCGTCTCTCTACCACCTCATATAAAGACGAACAGATCCAAAAAGTGATTAGAGATGAATATAAGTGCCAGCCACACCGGAAAGTTTATAAAAAACTTCCCCCCAGTATCTACTTCGGCCCATCGATTGTAGATATATTCCGCTTTCGGCACGACAATGCCCACTCATACAGCTCAATGACTAGGCTCAAATTCACAAAATATGTAATCCATGAAATAATATTTAGATTCAGGTGGCTAGCTCATAAAAGGCTAGGTTTCCCTTCCCCAAATGAATAGACATACCCTGCTCCAGAAAGTCCAACTTGAAGCATTCGGGCCAAACCCAATTGTAAAGTGGAGCAAACAATATGTACAAGTCACATTTCAACATCATCGAGCCATATCCTGGCTGGCTTGATGAATTCGTCACCACTTCTGAAGCTGCAAAAATCACGGGCGTTCCAAAACCACACTGGTCACCATGCGATCACGCGGCGGAAATGGCCCAATTTTCGTAAGGCCAGAGAACACCCGATTAGTAAGGTATCAGCGTCGAAAACTCTATGACTGGCTTTTTTCTGGGGGCATCAAGAAATTCACCGAAGATACAAACACCCTCATCGAACATCCTGATGTAACTAACGACAACACGGAGATGGGAAACGATGAATAACATCATACCGTTTCCAGAAAAGCCCATCCGCAGGAAAGCTCAGGGAAAGCACCTGACATCCAGTCACATCAGCTCGAAACAAGTTCAATCAAGGTTCGGCGCGCAGGAATTGGAAAACGCTATCGTGTTCCATCATGCTCCCACAATCTTCCACATGGAAGTGACCATCAAACTCACTCTGGAGACAAGCTATGAGCGGTAAGCATCTGAAAGAAGTCTTCGTATCCTTCCGTGTCTCGGAAAGCGAAAAGTTGGCATGGGAACAGGCCTGGGTGACCCAAGGGTTTCATTCGCGGAGTGCTTATGTACGCTATCATGGGAACGTTGGGGCCAAGCTGATCCCAGGCGACGTCAAGCTCAGGGATAACGAGTGAAACCATCACCTTAAACGCATGGCGTCATCTCTCTCTGAATTGGCAACCCTGGCCACAAATGATAACGCACTGAATGATGCACCCCTTCGGGAAATGCTTCACGAAGCCCTGGAGCATGTATTGGCCATCAAAAAATAAACATAGGTTTTTAACGTTCAAGACCTTTTCGTTTTGTGGTCGGTTTCGTTTTGCGAACGCTTTGAATTACGGGGCGGGGTATCGACTGGTGTTCTGGGGATTTGCCCCCGCCCCCATCGGAGCCGGACGTGCTTGAGGCAGTGCTCCGCTTCTCCACACTGGCAGGCACTGTTGGACTTGTTTCGGGGGCCTCGGCATATAGGATGCGATCATCATCCCGAATACGTTTTGCCTGACGTATGGCTTGGGCAATCGGAGCCAGTCGCCGTGATTCGGGCCAAATGTTTTCGATATGACCATGGAGTAATTTGAGCTCAGTCAGCACGGATTTTCGGTTCTTCTCAGTCCTTTCAAGCCTCCTGTCGTCTGCAAACGTATTGTCAGTTTGGGCCATCGTGCGCAACCTTTCAGGAGACCACATCCTAATCTGAATCTCAGCAGGCCCGATTATAAAGGCATCGGCCTTCACTTGGCCAAACAGCTCAGGCCGATGCCGGAGTGTCCAGGCTGCCAATTTTTTATTTGGGTATTGGGCCTTCCCGTTTTCATCGCGGTACGCACCGTCACTACTCATGAGCCGAAAGCTTTCCAACGCCGGTCGCGGGTCGTGATACATCTTTTCCAAATGACCCATGAGTTCCCATTCCGCTTTTGTCAATTTTGCATTCTGTGCCTGGTTCTTTTTTTGGAAAATAGGAAACGCCCACCAACGCGATTTGCGTGGTGTTTGATCTAGCACCTTTCTCAAAAGCTGTGATGCAAGAACGCTCTTTTCCGGTCCATGCAAATGGTCTGTCTGAACACGGACATGGTGACGAATGGCCTCAACCTGCTTCAGTCCCTCGACAGCCGCTTGTCCATGGACCCGTGACCAGTTTGGCACAGCGGCATAAGGGGCTTTCGATCCAGCCCCCTTACGTCGGGGTAAATTCTCTTCGCGAAGTGGCACCTGCCCCGCCATAATCAGTTCACGTAGCGGCCTTCGATCTACGCGACGTGTCGCTTCGTAGTCCAGCCCCNCCCGCCGCAAATTGCCTGCAAATGTTACCCGCAATTGATGCAGGTAATCGCCACGGATATCGCTGTGAATCCGTCCACCAAACTCAGATTGTGCTTTCACAATCACATGAGCGTGCAGGTGGAGGGTATGGTCAGCATGTATGGCCCACATTGATTGATGCCCATGGGCGGTAAAAGCGGCATCGACCGTCGCGCGTACAGCAGCGCGAAACGGTTCGAGCGTCTCACTTCCTTCGCCTATAGACAGGATAAAGTGCCACGTTTGAATATTCCTGAGCTTCTTGCGTGTGCTTAAAGCCTGGAACCCAAGCATCTCGTTTTGCTTTAAGAGCATCCTGGCCGTTTTGGACAAGTTTTCATGATCTTGAGGCAGCTCCCAAGTATCTGCGATTGAGGCAGCATCATCGCGTTCAAGTGGTGCCCCAAAACCATCCCATATTGGAACGCTCTTTTGTTGTCCGTCCTGCATATCTACGGGGCGAAGCCTCGCGACATACCGTACTTGCTTCACAACGCCATCACGGCTTTTGGGATAAAACCCGACCTTAACCACCGCCTGCTTGCGGGTAGAATAATGATGCCCCAACGACACCATATTGGCCCGGCTCAACAGCACTTGCAGGTGCCGCTCTCTCGATACCGACTGCGGTGACAGACTCCGGGGTTTGAAAGCTGAGCGGGATTGCCGAGTTCGCAAAAACCACGGCCCCATGACGCCTCGCACGAGCCGTTCATCAGCGTCATTGAAACGTCCCAATTTGACCCGTTCCCAATCCGTGTCGTCAGGCGTAAGCAATCTGTTTCTCCCCCGATTCAACAAACATCGTATCAGGGAGAAACACCGATTTCCGTATCACATTTTGAAAAAATAGATATTGAGGAGAAAGCGAAAGAACGATTAGCTCTTTAAGGCTTGCAAATTTTTCAGTGCATCTGCTGCGTCATACTTGAGCACTTCCGCTAGACGTAGAAATTCAACAACATCAATGCGCCGCTGCCCACTTTCCAGGCGCGCGACAAAAGACTGATACTCGCCCAGGGCATCCGCAAGATCGCTTTGCGTCATGCTGCATTTTTCTCTTTGCTGAATCAGAAAATCGATCAGCGCACGATGTTGGTCTGAGCCTAAGGTTTTTTCCAAAACACCCTCCGTTAAGGGTGCTTCACATAATCTATTTTTCAGATTATCTTAAAAGCAGATAACGCGTCAGATTGACGGGTGATTATGTGGGGATTTCGAATGAAACTTATTCAGCACAGTTTTAGGCTTATTTGCGTCGGAACAAGTTTAATTTACTCTGTCCCGACTCAAGCCGGATGGTTATGTGACGGTCTCGGCATCGGCTGCGATCCCGTAACGGCCACAGGACGATCAACCGACGGCGATACGCTTGCACCGACAATGATCGATCAGAACCATCCACCTGAAGTGTTTTCGTTCACCGTATCTGGATCGTTTACAAAATGGTCAGATGTCGCTGCACAAACCTTCGTCTGTGACACCCGAAAATACGAAGATCGGTCGTGCGTGTGGCACGGCTACATTCCCGAGATCAAGCGCAACGCGGTCCTGTCGTTCAAACCATTTCCCCACGACCGGGGGATGTATAAAGTCCGCGGGATGATCGCCAACAAATTTGGCAAAGACACCAGTTATGCAGGCAGTGTCTCTGCACCGAATGGCGATTACATTATGGATGAAATGAGCATCTCAAGCCTGTCGCAAACCCCTTTTATCATTGAGTATTTTGCGAGCGATTATATGGGAAATATTGATTTCAAGAAAAAACACGGCTATCTCGCGATTGCCTTCAAAGAGGTGTTGAAATGAGCCTGTGCAAACGGGAGGCTTAGCGACGGCCGCTCTGTGTGCGCTTACGGTGCTCACGTTGATTTCAGACGTGCGGGCACAGCATGTGTCACATTTTGCTATTCCTGCAAAACATATGGTTTTCATGTGTCAGGGCTAATGTGTTGATTTTAAGTAGTGATACTTTAGGTTGGGTGTTGGTACTTTGGGCCGCGATGTGTCGCAATCATAATTTCTTGAAAATCCATTGTGGCTTTCTCAAAAATCGTTGTGACCCAGTGTGTTTTGGGTGTGACCTGCAGGAAATTGCCTGTGACGCAGCACCAAACGTCTGTAACTCATTCTCATTGAATGAGCAAAAAGAGGAGGGATGAATAATGAAAACAGATCGGGACTATTTGCTCGGAACACCAAAGGATTCGGATTACTTCATTCGTTACCTGACGAGGTGCCTGACACCAGAGGAAATCACCGCAGCTGAACACGAGTTTCACGCACCTTTGACAACGCCTTGGCCGCCAAGGGAAGTTTCTGAGCCCCACACGTCATCGCCAGTTCATTGATCGCGTGCGCGATAAGCTTGGCGTTTCCGAACGCCGCGCTTGCGACTCATTCATTCCTCCTTCAACAAGGTCAGAATGCGTCAACTTCTCTCAATCGTCTCGGATCACTTTGGGGGTGTCAGGTCATGACTGATAAAGCGGACAAGCATGACACACACCGAGACGGGCGTGACACACCCAAAACCAGATACATCGTGCCTCAAATCAAAGTACACTGATTGCGCATGTCGTCTGACGTTCTGACGGCAGCATGCTTTATTTGTGGCGCCTAAGCCCCACCCGGTTCCCCGGTAAACTGCACCAACAGATCTTCGTCGGTGACCACGCACTGGCACGCCAAACGAAAGGTCGGCGGCAGGTCATCGACATAGGTTTTGTCGATCTCTTTCGTGGACAGCTTGCCGGTGGATTTCAGCACCACACGTTCTTTGTCCGTCAGCGCCACACCCTTGATGCGTTCGCCGTCTAGGTGTGTGACTTTGACCATGCACGACCCACACTCGCCATCTTCACACTCGTGAGGAATTTTGATCTTGTTGGCCTGGGCAATTTTCAAGATGGTGTCGAGCGAACCGGCGACGGCCTCGACCTTCTTGTTTTTCTTCATCAACGGTGAGCTAAAATATACATTCGCCATAATCTTTTCCTCTCTCTCTTGTTTGATCGCTTAGGCCTTTAGGCGTTTTATCCAAGCTTTCTGTGCCGCCTTGCGGCGTTGATTGGTGAGATGTTCTCGGAGTTTTTCGCGCGCAGTTTCCAAAGTGACCAATGCGCCCGGAATGATTTTTTCACACAAGATCAAATGAAATCCCGCTTCGCTTTCCAGCGGCCCGGCAATCGCGCCCTCTTGCATTTGAAACAGGACTTCATCCAGTTCGGGATAAAGCTTACCCGCCATCACATCACCCAACAGCCCCCCTTCCAAAGCACTGGGGCATTCGGAATGTCTGGTAGCTTGGCTTTCAAAATCACCGGGATGCAGCTCTAGATGCGCGGCGATCTCATCGATGCGCTTTTCTGCCGCTAGGGCGGTATTATCGGAGAAATCGTCATTGATGGTGATCAAGATGTGGCGTGCGGTGCGCTGTTCGGGACGATGAAAGTGTTTGGGATTTTCGGTGTAATAAACTTCGATGTCGTCATCCGTGACTGTCACGGCCTCGTCACCGATCAAGCTGAGCACCGCATCAAACGCCAATTCCCGCCATAGCGCGCGCCGCAAGTCGGTTTGCACAATGCCGCTTTCCAACAACGCCTGATCGAACGCCAGATCGTCGTCGAAGCGTTCACGAATGCTTTTTATCGCAGCATCGACGGCGACATCGGGGATCGATACGCGGCGACCGCATTCGGTGTCGAGCACCAGATTTTCCAGCTCCCGCGCTTGTTCGGCGCGCTTCGTGGCGGTGCTCAGCTCGGCGGCTTCCAGTTCGCTGGGTTGGCGTCCAAAAATTTCCACCGCCGCACGCAACACCTGATAGGCGTGAAGGCCCCGGTCATCGGGCGGCGGCAAGGTTGTCGTCGCAGTCTGGCTCATCACGCTTGCTCCTGTTGAGCGAGCTCTGGATCGGCCCAGTCCAAACGGCTTTCCAAAATGTGTAGCGTATGGCCGGGAAAACGCACGTGATAGGCCATCTCGTCATCGCTTTCGCGCAAGACTTTGAGGATCTCTCCCTGATCACCCGCTTTTGCGATGACCTCGCCGCCCACCGCAAAGGTTTTCAGCGCCACCACCTTATCGCGGAATTCGAACTTCGATGGATTCCACGGCTCATCGATGCCGATCAGCTCTTCTTCACGACACCCGACCACCCGGTCGTCACCCAAAAAGTGGATAGTGTAGACGATCTGGTCTTGCAAGAACGTGCCGCGATCGACCACCGTGCCGGTGCTGCCGCGACGCATGATCAGGTTGCCGGTGTCCAGGCCCGGAAAGGTGCCGTCGTTGCGCACATTGCGGATCACGCGGACTTCATCGCCGATTTCAAATTCTGCAATCACGGGGCCTCTCCTTATTTGATCAGATCGCTCATGGGCACGAACGCGGGTTCCGCCTGTTGGTCGAGCGATTTGTAAATCTGCAAAACTTTTTCGGTCTTGGGATCGGACTCAACGAAGTCCTGGTAGGCCTTGCTCAGCAATGCGGCGTACAGCGCCTTGCGTTCCGCTTCGTCAGCGGGCGGGGTTTCGGTCTTGACGATGTAATCGTGATAGCGTTGCAAGATGTGCAAGCGGTAGGCGTGCACCACCGTCGGCTCGAACGGAATATCGAAGTAGTTGAGGAAATCTTCCGCCCCTTCCAGTTCGGACAGGTCGTCTTCCAAATCTGCGTCAAATTCGAACATTGCCGTTTCTCCTTTACAGTTATGCCGCGTCGTTGCTCAGCGCTTGGCGAGCAACTTCCGCCAACGCTGCCGCGCCGATACGGTCCTTGGGGTCAAGCTCCGCCACCTTGTCGAGCCGCGCCAACCCCTGTGTGGTCTGACCCAGGCGCAGCAGCAGATAGCCAGAACCCTTTAAGGCATGAAGGTAAAAGCGCACCAATTCCGTCGCCTGCGCCGCTGCGTTGTGCAGGTCGTTCAGTGTGACCTCGCGCCAATCGTTGGCGATGTTGAGACGGCGTGCGACGATGCCCAGAACGTCCGCCGTAACGCTCAATGCGGCATCGTGTTGGTGGCGATAAAAATGATAGCGATACAACGCCACCATCACGGTGAGATGTTCTGGTGCGATCCGTTCGGCTTGGCGCAGATACGCTTCGGCTTGGGGTTCGCCGTAGGTTTCACTGGCTTTGTCGAGCAACGCTTCGGCCCTTGGGTCCAAAGGCTCCGTGAAGTACATTTCACCGGCTTCGTATGCAAGCAAGTCCATCTCTCAACGCCCCACAATTCGGCGCGCTGGCCTGTACTGGCGGCCACGCTTGCGCGCTTGAGGCGACACGCTGTCGCACACCGCGTCGCCATCGCAATCGATACAGTTTCCATCCGACAAACCCAGTTGGGTTTCCACCGCGGCCAAGCGTTCCAACACACATGCCATGGCATCAGCCACCGGATCGGGAATGAGGTGATGATTGAGGTCCACACCGGATGGGTTGAGGTGGCCTAAGCCGTCGGTTTGCACCACCCGACCGGGAATGCCGACCACGGTGCGCTCTGGCGCAACGTCTGCGATCACCACCGAATTGGCCCCAACCTTCGCCCCTTGTCCGACAATCACGGGGCCTAAGATCATCGCGCCGCCACCGACCACCACACCGTCCTCTAGCGATGGGTGACGCTTGCCGCGGCTCCACGACGTGCCGCCCAGCGTCACACCGTGATAGATGGTCACGTCGTTGCCGATGTCGGCTGTTTCACCGATCACCACACCGGTCCCGTGGTCGATGAAAAACCGTCGCCCGATCACCGCACCTGGATGAATTTCGATGCCCGTGAACATGCGCCCGAAAAAAGACAACAACCGCGCGCCATAGCGCCAGCCGGATTTCCACAGTTTATGCGCAATGCGGTGATTGATCAGCGCGTGCACGCCGGGATACGTGGTCAACACTTCAAACGTGGTGCGCGCGGCCGGATCGCGCGCAAACACGCATGTCACATCTTCGCGGATCAAAGCGAACAATCCCGGCATTTTGGCAACTGTCTTTGCGGGTTTAAGCGGTTCTCGGGTTTCGACCGACATGGGGGCTTGATCAGGCATGGCCCCGCCCTTCGCCCAGCGCCGTCGCTTGATAAAAGCGCAACAAGTCGATGTCTTCAGGTGCGCGTTTCACCGCTGTGGAAAAGGATCGCACCTGTTCAAGAATTTGTGCCGCGCGCAGGCGGTCCACGCTCAAGCCTAAATTTTCGTAAGCCATGCACACTGCGCGGGTGCCGGAATGCTTGCCCAAAACGATCTGGTGGTGGCGTCCGACTTCTGCGGGATCGACGCCTTGATAATTGAGCGGGTTCTTCAACAATCCATCAACGTGAATGCCCGCTTCGTGGGTAAACACACCGTCGCCGAGCAGGCTTTTCTGCCACGGCACCGGACGGCCGGAGGCTTCGGCGACCAGCGTCGACAACACGCCGATGCGGCGCAGATCGATGCCTGTGTCGATGTTGTGTAAGTGCTTGAGGCCCATCACCACCTCTTCAAACGCGGCGTTTCCGGCGCGCTCGCCCAGGCCGTGCACCGTGGTGTTGGCGTGGGTCGCACCGCCCAAGATCGCGCCCAAGGTGTTGGCCGTGGCCAAGCCCAAATCATCGTGGGCATGGATTTCAAGTTCAAGATCGCTGCGCGTGCGCATGCGCTCAAACGCTGCACGCGTGGCGAACGGGTCCAGCACGCCAACGGTGTCGGCAAAGCGAAACCGCCGCGCCCCGGCACAGGCCGCCGTATCCAAAACGTGGTCGAGAAAATCCGCGTCTGCGCGCGAAGCGTCTTCGCCGCCGACGCAAACCTCCAGCCCCATATCCAGCGCCATCGGCACCACCCGCGCAATTTCACTGAGCGCCCAATCACGATCGCGGCCCAGCTTGTGCGCCAAGTGCTGATCCGACACCGGCATCGACAAGTCCACGATGTCGACGCCAAGGTTTTTACACTGCGCCAAATCATCATCGTGCATGCGGCACCACACCACCAAATTGGCGTTGAGTTTTAGATCGGCAATGGCACGAATAGATTCGCGTTCGACCTCACCCATGGCAGGAATGCCGATTTCCAGTTCCGGCACGCCCAGCGCGTCGAACTGGCGAGCGATGGCAATTTTTTCGGACAGCGAAAAGGCCACGCCTGCCGACTGCTCACCATCGCGCAAGGTGGTGTCATCGATGATCACGGTCTGTGCGGGCTTGAAGTTGGTGGTGCTCATAATTGCCATTTTCTTGCGGGGTCAGGATTGATGCTTATGCATAAGCAACCGCCGTGCCAGTTATTTTAGCTTGTAATAACAAAGCATTAGACAATCTCATTCGTCGTGTTGTCGCAAAGCCCACAAAAAAAGTGGCGGTGAGGGAAACCCTCACCGCCAAGTGCTAGGAGGCAACTTCTATGAATAAGCCGGAGCAAACGCCGCGCCAGGATCGACTTTCGGCCCATCGTCGCCCCAATAGGGCGACAGCTTGCGCAGCTTTGTCATGATGCCGGGGATGACCTCGATGACCTTTTCGATCTCTGCCGGAGTGTTGTAGCGCGACAGGGAAAAGCGAATGGTTCCATGCGCGGCGGTAAAGGGGATGTCCATGGCGCGCATCACGTGGGACGGTTCCAACGAACCCGACGTGCACGCCGAGCCCGACGAGCATGCGATGCCGTCTTTGTTGAGCAACATCAAGATGGCTTCGCCTTCGACGTATTCAAACGCGATGTTCAAGGTGTTGGGCAAGCGGTTGTCGGCATCGCCGGTGACGAAGCAGCTCGGTACCGCGTCCAAGATGCCCTCTTGCAATCGATCACGTAGCGCTTTGACTTCGATGTTTTCGTAGGCCATGTGCTCCATCGCCAGCTCACATGCCATGCCCAGACCAACGATGGAGGCCGCATTTTCAGTACCCGCGCGCCGACCGCGTTCTTGGTGTCCGCCACGCAGCAGTGGACGAAAACGGGTGCCGCGTTTGAGATACAGCACACCAATGCCCTTAGGCGCGTGCAGCTTGTGACCGGACAACGACAGCATGTCGATCTTGGAATTTTTCAGATCGATGGGAACCTTGCCCACCGCCTGCACGGCGTCGGTGTGAAACAATACGTTCGCTTCACGCGCCATCACGGCCATCTCTGCGACCGGAAACAGGGTGCCGGTTTCGTTGTTGGCCCACATCACCGACACCACCGCCACGTTGGGGCTGAGCAGAGCTTGATAAGCGTTCAAATCCAAGCGGCCCTTACCGTCCACTTCCAGAAAGTGAACCGTGTAGCCTTCTTTTTCCAGGTGCTTGCACAGCTCCAATACCGCCGGGTGTTCGATGGTGGTGGTGATGATTTCTTTGCGTTTGGGATAAGCCTTTAACGCCGACAAGATGGCGGTGGAATCCGATTCCGTGCCGCACGACGTGAACACAATTTCGCTGTCGTGCTCCGCGCCCAGCAAGTCTTGGACCTGGCCGCGGGCCTTTTTGATGGCGTGGCCGACCTTGTTGCCAAATTGGTGCATGGACGATGGGTTGCCGTATTGTTCGGTGAAATACGGCAACATTTCCGTGACGATTTCGGGGTCCACTTGGGTGGTGGCGTTGTTATCAAGATAAATGCCATCCGTCATGATCACGCCCCCGCAACCGCATGAACGGCCTTTTTCTGCACCGGGACCAGGTGGATGAACTCACCCAGCTCTTCCATCAATTGCTGCTGAATCCCACCCAGTGTCATGCCTGCCATCTGACAGCCCGCGCACGCGCCGACCAGATGCACCATGATCTTGTTGCCATCGACGTCGATCAGTTCAATGTCGCCGCGATCGGCTTGTAAAGCGGGGCGCACTTTTTCAATCACTTCTTCAATTTTTTTGATGCGCTGAAAGCTGGTTAGGCCGCTGGCCGCGACTTGCGGTGTGTCGGATGTCGGCTCCTCAAACGGCGCGACTTGCGGCTTGGGTGCGGCTTCGGGGTCGAACTCAATGCCTTTTTCCGCCAAAACCTTGGTGAGGATTTCTTCGATGCCTTCATGACACGATGAGCAGCCACCGCCGGCCTTGGTATAATTGGTGACGTCTTCGACCGAAGAAAGGTCGTTGGCACGAATGGTGTCTTCGATCATCACCGCGTCGATGGCGAAGCATTTACAAATCAGCTCGCCTTCTTCGTGACCGTCTTTCCATTCTTCACCGCGGTAATCCGCAATCGCAGCCTGCAACGCTTCGCGTCCCATGACCGAGCAATGCATTTTTTCCGGCGGCAAGCCTTCCAAATAATCGGCGATGTCTTGGTTGGTGACCTTCAACGCGTCATCCAAGGTTTTGCCTTTGATGATTTCGGTGAGCGCCGAGCTGGACGCGATGGCTGAGCCACAGCCGAACGTTTGAAAGCCCGCGTCTTCGATCACTTCCGTTTCGGCGTTGACCTTCAATTGCAGCCGCAGCGCATCGCCGCACGAGATGGAGCCGACATCGCCGGTGGCGTTGGCCTCAACGACTTCACCTGCGTTGCGGGGGTTGAAGAAGTGTTCTTTGACGGTCTCGGAATAATCCCACATTGGAGAGGACCTCGCTTTTTGGCGCGATTTAAGCGCAGAAGGATTTGCCGCAGCCGCATGACGACTTGGCGTTGGGGTTTTCGAACACGAAGCCGGAGCCTTCAATGCTTTCGGTAAAATCGACAGTGACGCCTTCAAGGAAAGGGATGCTTTCGGGGCTGACGAACACCGACAACGCGCCCGCTTCGATCACTGTGGCGTCGCTGGGCGCGGCTTCTTCAAGGCTCAAGGCATATTGAAAGCCGGAACAACCGCCGCTGCTCACGTCGATGCGCAAGCCTGCGATATCCTTGTCCGATCCGGCGATCACCTGGGCCAGGGCGTTTTGGGCGTTCTCGGTCAGCTCTAACATGATATCTCCTGTCCATTCGGGGCGGTGGGTCTTACCCCTCACAAAAAGCAATTAGCGTGCCAGCGAATAAAACGTTCGTTTTCAGTGGGTTGACAGAGTTTTGCCTTGTCGGTTCTGCGACAATTCAACGGCCGCACCCGACAACGGGCGGCTTTCGACGATGGTCAATTTTTTGTCAGGTTCGAATGTAATGCGCGCCAACATTTCGGGGCTTACGTAGACCGTGCCCTGCTTGTCCACCAACATGGCGTATTCGATACCCATCGCATCGGCGACTTCAGCCCAGTGTTCTGGTCCAGCGACGATCAAGGCCGTCGCCGCCGCATCGGCCAGCGCGCCGTTTTCATGAATGACACTGGCCGACACCGTGTGCTCAACCGGCATGCCGGTACGCGGATCAATGATGTGGGCATAACGAATGCCTTCAGATTCGCGAAAGCGTTCGTAATTGCCCGAGGTGTACAAATTTTCACCGCCGTGCAATTGGGCTGAGGCGATCACCCCCCAATCGCGCGGATCGCGAATGCCGACGTTCCACAATCGCCTTCCCGCTTGACCCAACGTGTTGAGATCCCCACCCGCATTGACGATGGCGTGTTCGATGCCCAGGGTTTTGAGCTTGGCCACCGCCATATCCAACGCAACGCCTTTGGCAAATCCGCCGAAATCGAATTGTACCGCCGCATTGCGGCTGGTGACGGTGTCGCCATCGATGATCACATCCGCCATACTGGGCTGCTGGGCGGCCAAGGCCTGCACGTCGTCGAAATTCGGCAGCGCCCCGGTGGGCAGTTCATCGCTGTGAAAGCCCCACGCGTCGATCACCGCGCCGATGGCGGGATTGAACAGGCCGC
>JGI24723J26617_10002737_pt1 | contig 13589 bp, 12 predicted proteins | sample Cruoilmetagenom6_FD_26617 | JGI IMG/M metagenome (IMG submission 26617)
GGCAAACGCCGGAACGCAGCAGGCGACATATTGAGTGTTGAGTTCCTCAATGACTCGCCCACATTTGAGCGCATCATTTCAGGTTTCCAAGCCAACTTGGTGCAATTGGGCATTGAGGCCCGCATTAAGCCGGTCAATTCAGCAGAGTTTCAAGAACGGGTAAAAACATTCGACTTCGACATTATGACTCGCCGTTTTTCGGTTGGTGCGACACCGGGCGTTGAGGTGAAGAACTATTGGCACTCTGACACGGCCAATCTGCCTGGCAGCAGCAATTTATCTGGCATTGCCGACCCCGTCATCGACGCCCTGATTGATAAGATCGTCGGCGCGCCTAGCCGCACAGAACAGGTGGATGCCGCGCGTGCGCTGGACCGTGTGATGCGCGCCGGGTTCTACTGGGTGCCCCATTGGTTCAAGGCATCACACAATTTGGCTTTTTGGGATGTATTCGCCATGCCTGACAGCCCCCCTCGTTATGCACGCGGTGGTGCCATGCCGGACACACGGGGCGTGCTGGATACTTGGTGGGCGGATCCCGCCAAAGTTGCCAATGGTCCTCGGGCCACCCTCCCTGAGTAACCAATTTTGAGATCAGCCCTTGGGCGCACCTTGCGATTCAGATAGAGTTTCCACCAGATCTCGGGCATTTCCGCCCTCACTCGTTATGCACCGGACCGGACTAAAATATGGCGGCTTATATCGTCCGAAGAATTCTGCTGATGATCCCAACCATTCTAGGCATCATGTTGGTGAGCTTCACCATTGTACAATTTGCACCCGGTGGCCCGGTTGAGCGCATCATCGCTCAAATCTCTGGCACAGAAGTATCTGCAACTGCACGTGTTGGCGGCACGGGTGGCGGTGATTTTTCCGGAGGGGGTGCGGCCGTTGCTGATGTCACTGCGAAATATCGCGGCGCTCAAGGTCTTGATCCTGAATTCATCAAAAGCCTGGAAATACAATTTGGCTTTGATAAGCCCGTTCACGAACGCTTTGCCCTGATGGTCTGGAATTACGCGCAATTTGATTTTGGCGAAAGCTATTACCGCGATGTCAGTGTGATCGACCTGGTGCTGGAAAAAATGCCGGTCTCCATCTCACTGGGATTGTGGACGACGCTCATCACCTATCTCATCTCCATTCCACTGGGTGTGGCAAAGGCGGTTAAAGACGGTAGCCGGTTCGATGTTTGGACCAGTGGTGTCATTATTGTTGGCTACGCCATTCCGGGCTTCCTTTTTGCGGTTTTCCTGATTGTTCTTTTTGCTGGCGGCACCTTCTTCGATGTCTTTCCNCTNCGNGGGCTGACATCTGAAAACTGGGATGAAATGTCTTGGGGTGCGCAAGTGGGCGACTATTTCTGGCACCTGGTATTGCCCATCGCATCCATGGTGATAGGGGCGTTTGCGACAACTTCACTGCTGACCAAAAANTCNTTCNTGGATGAGATTAAAAAACAATATGTCATGACGGCCCGCGCTAAAGGCCTNTCGGAACGCGAAGTGCTTTATGGTCATGTTTTTCGCAACGCCATGCTGATTGTGATTGCGGGTTTCCCCGGCGCCTTTGTCGGCGCTTTTTTCACAGGCTCCCTGCTCATTGAGACGATCTTCTCGCTCGATGGCCTTGGTCTGCTTTCATANGANAGCATCATCAATCGCGATTATCCTGTTGTCTTCGGCACGCTTTACATATTTGGGCTNCTTGGCCTCGTCATCACGCTGATCAGCGACCTCACCTATACCTGGATTGATCCGCGGATTGATTTTGAATCGCGGGAGGTGTAAGCAAATGTCTTTACTAGAACGCCTGCACATCCCCCGTCCCAATCTGACGCCGCTCAATCAACGACGTTGGCGCAACTTCAAGGCCAACCGTCGCGGCCTCTGGTCATTGCGGATTTTCATTGTTCTCTTCGTCCTGACGATGTTTGCGCCCGTCATTGCCAACGACAAGCCTTTGCTTTTGACGTTCAACGGTTCGGTGTATTTTCCCGTCATAACGTCTTATGCGGAAACAACCTTTGGTGGCGACTTTGCAACCGAAGCAGATTACCGCGACCCGTATGTACAAGAGCTGATCGCAAATGCTGACGGCACGATCATCTGGCCGCCCATTCGCTATTATTACAACACGATCAATCGTGATCTTCCTGTCCCGGCTCCCGCACCACCAAGTGCAGAAAATTGGCTGGGCACCGATGACCAGGGACGCGATGTTGTTGCGCGCCTCATATACGGCTTTCGCATATCGGTTCTATTCGGCCTCATCCTGACAATCTTCTCGTCAGTGATCGGTGTCGCGGCTGGGGCTGTGCAGGGTTACTTTGGTGGATGGACCGACCTGATCTTTCAGCGTGTTATAGAAATTTGGACCAGCGTTCCCTCGCTCTACCTGCTCATCATCATTGCTGCCGTGATCGAGCCCAGCTTCTGGATATTGCTCTCTATCCTGTTGCTGTTCAGCTGGGTAGCGCTTGTCGGCGTGGTGCGTGCGGAGTTCCTTCGCGGGCGCAATTTTGAGTATGTGAATGCAGCGCGCGCCCTTGGCGTNTCCAGCGGCNCGATCATGTTCAAACACTTGCTGCCNAACGCAATGGTGGCAACGCTTACGTTCATGCCGTTCATTTTGAACTCGTCGATCACAACACTCACGTCGCTGGACTTTTTGGGTTTTGGTCTGCCGCCGGGCTCTCCCTCGCTGGGAGAATTACTTGCCCAAGGAAAAGCAAATCTGCAAGCACCATGGCTTGGATTTTCCGGCTTCTTCACCATTGCCGTCATGTTGAGCCTGTTGATCTTTATCGGTGAAGCCGTGCGGGATGCGTTTGATCCCAGAAAGACACTGGCATGACCGNAACTACGGATACAGAGATTGAGGCTGTTGAAAACACGCCATTGATCGAGATTGACGATCTGTCGGTTTCCTTTCGCCAGGGAGAGGAAGTGACACATGCGGTGAAACATGTGTCGCTGACCATTGGTGAAGGCGAAACCGTTGCGCTAGTGGGCGAAAGCGGGTCTGGAAAATCAGTTACTGCTTTATCGATCCTCAAGCTCTTGCCCTACCCGCAAGCGTCTCACCCCAATGGGGCCATTCGCTTCCGTGGACAAGATTTGATGAGCACGGATGATGCTGCCTTGCGGTCCGTTCGTGGCAATCAAATTTCCATGGTGTTTCAAGAGCCTATGACGTCTCTTAACCCGCTGCACACGATCGAACGGCAGGTGGGCGAGATCCTGATCAGCCACCGTGGCCTTAACCAACAAGTGGCCAAAGTCCGTGTGCTGGAGCTTCTCGAAAAGGTAGGTATTCGCGATGCCGAAAGCCGGCTTGGTGCCTACCCGCACCAATTGTCAGGCGGACAACGGCAACGCGTGATGATCGCCATGGCACTTGCCAACGAGCCTGACCTGTTGATCGCGGACGAACCCACCACTGCCCTGGATGTCACCGTGCAGGCGCAAATCCTGGCGCTCTTGAAAAAACTACAAAACGAAATGGGCATGGCCCTGCTGCTCATCACACATGACCTTGGCATCGTGCGGAAGATGGCGGACCGCACCTATGTCATGACGGGGGGGGAAATCGTCGAAGAAGGGCCAACGGAAGAGATTTTTCAAGCGCCGCGCCATGACTACACAAAACATTTGATTGCAGCTGAACCCAAAGGTAAGCCCGGCACTTCGCGTGCAGACGCGCCGGTCATCATGGAAGCCGATGATCTCAAAGTTTGGTTCCCGATTAAAAAAGGTTTCCTGCGCAAGACCGTTGACCATGTGAAGGCCGTCGATGGCATTTCGGTGGCTGTTCGAGAAGGGCAAACCGTGGGCGTGGTGGGTGAGTCTGGGTCCGGCAAAACGACTCTGGGCCTCGCCATGTTGCGTCTCATTTCAAGTGAAGGTGCAATCCACTTCGAAGGCACGCCCATTGAAGGTCTGACAACGAAAGAAATGCGCCCCTTGCGCGAGCGTCTGCAGATCGTGTTTCAAGATCCGTTCGGATCCCTGTCACCCAGACTTTCAATTTCTCAGATCGTTGAAGAAGGTCTGCTGGTTCAAAACCAGAACCTATCGTTGGTCGAACGGCGTGCCCGTGTTTCCACTGCGCTGCAAGAGGTGGGTATTGATCCGGCTATGCAGGACAGATATCCGCATGAATTTTCGGGCGGACAACGCCAACGCATTGCAATCGCGCGCGCCATGGTCTTGCAACCTCGTTTTGTGATGCTTGATGAGCCGACAAGTGCCTTGGACATGTCCGTTCAGGCGCAAATTGTGGACCTGCTGCGCAAGCTGCAAAAAAACTACAATCTTGGCTATATGTTTATCAGCCACGACCTGAAGGTCGTGCGGGCGCTCGCAGACTATGTGATCGTTATGAAAGAAGGCAAAGTTGTCGAACAAGGGCCTGCTGCACAGATCTTTGATGCGCCGGAAACTGACTATACTAAGACCTTGATGGCCGCTGCTTTTGAACTGGCCACAGGACCAGCAGACGCGGCAAACTGAAACATCACTCTATAAACGTTTGATACTTGTGATGGGTCCGTCGGTTTTTTCGATGCGTTGAACAGCGTCGGCCAGCGGCTCTTTAACCGTGCGCATGTGTGTAGCGTTGGCATGGAGCAATATTTTCCCGTCACACATAATGCCCACGTGGCCACGCCAGAAAACAATGTCACCACGCTTCAATAGGCTGAGATCGGATATGTCTGGCAGCGCTTCACCCAGGGTCATTTCCTGCAAATCTGTATCGCGCAGGCAAGCGACGCCGCAGCGTTCAAGGCTCATTTGCACCAGGCCTGAACAGTCCAGACCGCGTGTATCACGCCCTCCCCAGAGGTAAGGCACGCCCAAAAACTCTTCTGCAATGCTCACAAAATCAGCAGCGAATGAATCGATTTTGGATAGGTGAGCCGCAATGACAAAACCACCACCAACGATCTCGGCAAACTTACCTTCCGCGGCAAGCACGGTCACTTTGGCATTCATCGAGAGCGGCATGGCCGGCCGCTTTTTGATGTCCGGGTCTGGATAGCGAAAGGTGCGAAGCGCGACGACACGATGGCTCGGTACAAATTGCGCCAGGGCCAAATTACTCAAACGCACATAACCAACATAATCATCTTGAGCTGATTGCCCCCAGCACCATTCCCCCCGAGTTTCGTACACCCGAAATTGCTCCCCGAATAAAAGCTCCGTATCCATGGAGGCTGTGTCTTGGGGTTTGCGCAAAAGCGGCGCACGCGGGGCGCTGACTTGTAAGTTTTCACACTCGACAAATCGGTCCGCCTCCACCTCACCACGCAGATAGGCCGCAGCCAGATCTGGGCGGTAGGGATTTAGCCGCTTGTCCAATTGGGTTTCATCTGTCACAGGCTTGGTTCCCCATCACAATGTCGGATCCTGGCCATGTATTTTGGCTTTCTCGATGATCGTATCTGCCAGTTCGCTCAAATAGACCGAGCCTGCAACAGTGCGCTGAACCAATACGTTCCGCTTGTCGGTTTCATCGCGCTTACGCTTTAGAAGTTCTTTTTGTCCCATCGTGTCCAACGCTCGGGTGATTGCAGGTTTTGAAACACCCAGCTTGGCAGCCAACCCTCGCACGGTGTGCGGCGGCGCCTCCAGATATACACAGAGCAAAATGGCCATCTGTCGTGCGGACAGGTCCGGCACATCACGACGTACCGTCTCAAGCACAACGTCATGCCACAGTTTCAGCGCATCGAGCGGCTTCAACTCCATTGGTCCCCTCAAGCAGTCAACATCGCAAAATGGCCTGTCGCTGCTCACCCTTTTTCAATTGCTCTCGCCACCCCAAACGGGGCCCTATCAATTTGGGGTCCGTTTCGGAACCGTACCAGTCTAACGGGCGGCTGGCATCAGGCCAAGCCAAATGGCTCAGCCATATTTGTTTTTGAGAAGATCAAATAGAGCTCGAATGACTTGTGCCTCGCCCCCCACAGGGCGTCCAGGTTTCCCTCTATCGTTCCAGGCAAAAATGTCGAAGTGGACATGAGTGCTGGCTTTTTCAACAAATCGCTTGAGGAACAGTGCTGCTGTTATGGAGCCCGCATGCCCACCATCAGATATGTGGTTCACGTCTGCGATTTTACTTTTTAGTCGGTCATCATAAGGCGCCCAGAGAGGCATCCGCCAAATTGGGTCCGTCACTCTATCCGCAGCTGCGGCGAGACTTTCGGCAAACGCATCATCATCTGTATAAAATGGTGGCAGATCAGGCCCTAGTGCGACACGCGCAGCACCGGTCAATGTTGCCATGTCGATCAGAAGGTCCGGCGCTTCATCGTCTGCTTCGCTTAGCGCATCGGCCAGCACCAAACGTCCCTCCGCATCTGTATTGCCAATCTCAACACTCACACCTTTCCTGCTTTGCAGCACATCACCCGGGCGGAAAGCATTGCCAGAGATCGCATTCTCGACAGCTGGAACTAGAACACGCAAGCGCAACTTCAACCCCGCCGCCATGACCAATTGAGCCAAGGCCAAGACATGAGCCGCACCGCCCATGTCTTTTTTCATCAACCCCATCGATCCACCGGGTTTCAGGTTGAGCCCACCTGTATCAAAGCAGACGCCCTTGCCGACAAGGGTGACCTTAGGCGCGGTTTCATCGCCCCAAGTCATATCAATCAGGCGTGGTTCGGCGCCAGCGCCAGCGGCACGTCCGACTGCGTGAACCATCGGGTAATTTTCTGTGAGCAAATCATCCCCACAAATGACTGTAATTTGTGCGCCACCAACCTCCGCGATCTGTCGGGCAACGCCCTCCAACTCCGCGGGACCTAAATCGCTCGTCGGTGTATTGACGAGATCGCGGGTGAGGCAAACGGCCTCGGCCAGCTCACACAGATTTTCAATGTCCACGCCCTCTGGAACAACTAGCTTTGGATAGGTCCTGCGTTCACTGCTTTTGTATTTGTCGAAATGGTAAGCACCTAGCGCCCAGGCTAAGGTCGCGGCCTCCGCTACGTCAGGGTCCAATTCAACCAACCGGTATGTGCCCTCAGGCAAGCTTTCAGACAGAGCCGCATAAATAAAGGGATCAACGTCTTTTCCAATGCCCAGCAACGCACCCGCCAATCCGCCTGCTTCATTTGGTAAAAGAAGCACGCGCCCCGCTTCACCATTAAAGTTGGCGGTCTCGACCCACGCGGCACTTGTCCCCGCGTGAGCGTCACACCATTCTTTGACCTGACCAACGGCGACCGGCCAAACAGGCAATGCGGCAGCATCTGCCTCCCCTACAAACAAAATATCCCGCACCAGGTCGCACTCCTAAGGTTGCACGTGCACTACACGTCAAGAGACTTTATAGAGGGTCTTACGGGCTCGCAATGGCCGCGCACCGTGGCATTCCCATGTGCGCTCTTGTGATCCCGCCAAATTTTGCCAAGGAGAATTCATGTCTGACCTGAAATATCGTCTTCTCACCGGACCTGATGACCATGCGTTTTGTGAACGTGTGTCGAAAGCTCTGGATGAAGGGTACCGCCTTTATGGCTCACCGAGCATCACGTTCAATGGGTCGACCGCAGTCGTTGCACAGGCCGTTGTGCGTGCCGATGTCGAAACCACCTCATAACCTGGCGACACTGATGCGGTTATCGCTCCAGAATATCGACTTCAAAATAGTAAAGCTCTGCGCCGGGATGCAGCAGAATGGGCACGCCAGTCACGGCTGTCGAAAGTGAGACATTTTTTCCGCTCACATGCGAAGAAACCAGGGTTTTGTGATTTCTCGGATCAAACAAAGCCCGTGTAATGTTGTAGACCAAGTCGCCCGGCGTCGTGGACCGTGTGATCCATAGAGCGCCAAGGCCCAGTGTTTCCACTTCGTCAATGTGCCGATAGGTCCCCTCGGGAATGACGAAGTGGCTATAGAAGGGATGGTTGATACGCAATTTTTCTGCTGGTTCCCCATTTATGGGAATGAGATCAACCGCCCCGCGGACCGCCAAATCATCGATGGACCGGGCGGGCGCACCCGCCACCAGGAAATAGGCATCTAACCTTCCTGACAGGATCATCTCTGCGGACCGAGACGCATCTGCCTCCACGACATCAATGTCTTTCAGAGAGATGCCATAAGCCGCCAAAATCTCAATAGCATCCGCTCGGGTGCCTGAGCCCTCTGGTCCGATGGAAACACGCATCCCTTCTAAATCGCTTACCGAGCTCACATTCACGCCACGCGCTGCGACAAGATGAATGGCTTCAACATAGAGATTGGCAATGACGCGGAGATTTTCCCGCGCGCCCTCGCCGTCAAACTCTCCTGTGCCCGCATAGGCGGCTGCCAGTACATTGGCCTGTACCAGAGCAGATTCCAAACGGCCGTCCGCTACTGAGCGAACATTGGCCACCGAGCCCGCCGAGCCTTTGGCAATCGCCACAAGCCCCGGTACGCCACAATGGCCGCCAGGCAGACAGGAATCAGAGCCTGGAGGCTGGCTGATCACAGCGGCCAAAACCTCACCCATCGGGAAGTAGGTTCCCCCGGTGGAGCCGGTTCCTATTTGAAAAAAAGTGACTTTTGCGGCGCTATCGTCCCATCCGACTAGGTTTTTGCCCATGCCCAGCGCCAATAAGCTCAGAACGGCCGCACCCAGAACAAACAGCAAAACGCGGTCGAAGCCCAATTTGTCGACCCATTTACGGAGTGTTAAAAAAATCTTGTACGGATGGCTTGATTGCATGACCCACTATAAGCGCAAGGACCGCGTTGCAGGAAGAGGTGCTTCCAATTTGAGACCAACTTTATGATTAAGGCTTTCTTGAGATCTGTCGGAGAGGATGGGGGATGGGCACTTCTGCTAGCCCACGGTCTTCTATGAGATGTGATGACACATGGCTGACATTGTTCTGATCAAAAAACTATCACGGCTGAACCGGGCAGCGGCCTGCGCGGCCCTTGGCGCCCTCATGTTGAGCGGATGCGCCACCAATGGTGCACCTGAGCGCCCTGGATATGGGGCGATGACGGATCTATCTGCTCAATCATTTGACGCTCGTGATTTTGTTTCAGCTGCTGCTTATTGGGGTGGTGTTTATGAACAAGACCCACACAATGCTGAAGCTGCGGCAAAATATGCTCGCGGTTTGAGGCAATTGGGGTCACTGCAACAAGCGCTCATGGTGCTGCAACAGGCGGTCATTCATCATCCAAATGATGTCGCTCTACTAAGTGAATATGGCAAAGCCTTGGCCGCTGGCGGCAAACCAGACCAAGCAGCCGCATTGCTTGCAAAAGCTGGTGCCCTCGATCCAAGCGATTGGACAATTTTATCAGCGGAAGGTGTGGCTCTGGATGAAATGGGGCTGCATGCAAAAGCAAAAGACAAATACCAAGCTGCCTTGCGCCTTGCGCCTGGAAACCCAACGATCCTAACTAACCTTGGATTGTCATATGCCCTGTCTGGCGACCTGACTGATGCAGAAGTCACGCTACGCCAAGCGGTTTCCAACCCAGCGGCNGGCGCTCATGCACGCCAGAACCTGGCATTGGTTCTTGGGCTAAAAGGCGATTTTGAAGAGGCCGAAAGATTGGCTCAAGCAGATTTGCCGCCCAGCCTGGCTGCAAGCAACATGACCTATTTGCGTTCTATGTTGGCGCAACCCGCCTTGTGGCAGCAGATGGAAGCACTGGACGCACCGATCGCCGAACCTTCTATGCCCTAACCTTTCACGCAGTGGCATTGCTCACAAACATGGTGAAAATAGAAACCGCAGATTGTTCTGCGGCCTTTTTTGTCTCGCCCGTGACGCGCACCTTATTGATAAAGCTTGATAACCGCTGGTCCCAAAATCACACAGAATAGAACGGGCAAGAAAAATGCAATCATGGGCACTGTAAGTTTTGGTGGCAGGCCGGCCGCCTTTTTCTCAGCTGCTGCCATGCGCATATCTCTGTTTTCTTGCGCCATGACACGCAGCGATGTTGCCAANGGCGTGCCGTATCGTTCGGCCTGGATCAAGCTCATCGTAACGGCNTTTACACCATCCAGCCCNGTACGCTCAGCAAGATTTTCATAAGCCTGACGCCTATCTGGAAGGTAAGATAGTTCCGCTGTCGTGAGGCTCAACTCCTCGGCAAGCTCGACAGACTGGGTCCCTACTTCTGAGGATACTTTGTGAAAAGCCGCCTCAACAGACATGCCTGACTCAACACAGATCAACAGGAGATCAAGTGCGTCCGGGAAGGTNGCTTTGATAGACTCTTGCCGCCTGGCAATCATATTTTCAACAAACACATTGGGCAGNTAGAAGCCGATAAACCCGGCTCCAAATGACGCAGCAATACGTGCCAACGGTTCTAGTCCAAACCCATTTGCAAAGAAGAGATAAAAGATCGCCAAAACNAATAGGGCAAACGGCATAATGAAGCGAAAGAACATGAACGAGTAAACCGGCGCCTGGCCACGAAACCCAGCCTTTTTGAGCTTCCCACGAATAGCGTCGCTTTCCATCAGTTGCATCAAGTTCAGCTTGTCGACGAAGCTTTTAATGAAACCCTTTGGGTCCTGACGTAATTTTCCACCTTCGCGTTCGCGCTCCAACTCTTCACGATGCGCACGCCGCAAAAGCTCTCGTTCCGTCGACACAGACTTCATCCGTCCCGCCAGCTGATCGGTCGCAAACAAAGGGGCCGTCAGCGTTAGAATCGTGGCAAATGCAGCCACTGCCGTTAGCAGCATCACAATGTTCTCGAGACTGAACAGGCTTTCTATGACCGCAAACATTGTCCGTGCCTCTAAAAATTAAAGTTGATCATTTTTTTCATGACAAGCACACCCATGCCCATCCACATTAGACCACCGACAATGATCAAATTTCCTGCAGTCGTCGTAAACAGTAAGCTCATATAATCGGGCGACGTAAGATAGATGAGAAGCATGACACCAGGTGGCAATGCACCAATAATGCCCGCCGAGGCTTTTGCTTCTTGTGACATGGCTTGAATTTTTGCGCGCATCTTTTTCCGCTCACGCAACACAGTCGCAAGGTTGCCCAAGGCTTCAGACAGATTGCCGCCAGATTTTGCTTGAATGGCCAGGACGATCATGAAGAAGTTTACTTCCGACAGGGGCATGCGTTCATAGACACGCTGCAGTCCTTGTTCGACGGTTACGCCAACAGCTTGACCTTCGACTAAATCCGCAAACTCTGTGCGCACAGGTTCCGAGCTTTCTGTCGCGATGATCTTTAGACAATCGTTGATCGGCAGGCCCGCTTTAACACCGCGAACGATGACATCCAGCGAATTTGCAAACTCTTCGGTGAACTTCGCTTGTCTGCGTTTGGTTTTGAAGTTGACGAACCAACGCGGCACGCCAAATCCACCGGCAAATGCACCGAGCGCGGCTCCACCGACAGGAAGCCCGCCTATCAAAATGGCAATAAAGGTGAGCACGCCAAATATTGCGCTGGCGATATAGAAAGTGCGAGGTGTGATGGCCATTCCAGCGCGCTGCAAACGCAACTTTATGGTCAGCCGTGCCTTTTCCGCTTTCTGTTTTTCTTCCAGCTCTTTCAACGTTTCTTGAACCTGGCGGCGCCGTGGTCCAAGACCATCGGAACTTGATCCACGTGTTTTCTCATCCGGCTTACCGCGCACTGGTCCGCGCGAAACCCTCGCTAGGCGCTTGTTGGATTTCTCTCCCTTTGCGCCCATGATGACAAACCCTGCAGCCCCGATGCACACAGCGACGAGAAAAGCGAGAGCGATGATGGTGAAAGTATTCTGATCCATGGCGCCCCTCAGTCCTGCGCTTTATCAAGTGCAGCTGATAGCGTATGATGTTGGTTGTAGTATCGTGCCTTGTCCCAAAATGCCGGTCTGGCGATGCCTGTCGACTTGTGACGGCCGATAATCTTACCGTCGTCGTCTTCACCTTCAATGTCGTACAGGAAAATGTCCTGGGTGGTGATGACGTCGCCTTCCGACCCTAAAACCTCTGTGACATGCGTGATACGACGTGACCCGTCTCTCAATCTGGCGGCCTGAACAATGACATCCACAGACCCGACGATCATTTCTCGAATGGTTTTGGACGGCAAAGAAAAACCGCCCATGGTGATCATGCTCTCCAGGCGTGAGAGAGCTTCACGCGGTGAGTTGGCGTGCAGGGTTCCCATTGACCCATCATGGCCGGTGTTCATAGCTTGAAGAAGATCAAAAGCTTCTGGCCCACGCACCTCACCCACGATGATCCGTTCCGGGCGCATGCGCAGACAGTTTTTGACAAGATCGCGCATCGTTACTTCTCCTTGACCTTCAAGGTTAGGTGGGCGCGTTTCCAAACGCACAACATGCGGTTGTTGGAGTTGCAGTTCAGCAGCATCTTCACACGTGATGATGCGCTCATCGAGGTCAATAAAACCCGTCATGCAGTTCAGAAGTGTGGTTTTTCCGGAGCCCGTACCGCCGGAAATCAAAACATTGCAACGGACTTTTCCGACGACACCCAGAACATCGGCACCCTCAGGCGAAATTGACCCAAATCCCACCAAATCAGCCATCGTCAATTTGTCTTTGCGGAACTTACGAATGGTCAATGTCGGTCCATCGAGAGCCAATGGCGGCGCGATTACGTTGACGCGACTTCCGTCCGCTAAACGTGCATCACAGATGGGGCTGGACTCATCAACCCGGCGGCCCACCTGACTAACAATTCGCTGACAAATGTTGAGCAGCTGAGAATTGTCGCGGAACTTTACGCTGGTCGGTTGGACCCTACCATCTACTTCGATGAAAGTCGTCCCGGCGCCGTTCACCATTATGTCGGCGATATCGTCTCGCGCCAAAAGTGGTTCTAACGGACCATAACCCAGAACATCGTTACAAATGTCTTGCAGAAGATCTTCCTGCTCGGCAATGGACATAACAACATTTTTGATCGCGATGATCTCACTGACAATATCTCGAACTTCTTCACGCGCGCTCTCAGTGTCGAGTTGCGCCAACTGCGTTAGATCAATGGTGTCAATCAGTGCATTAAAGATCGTCGTTTTTGTTTGATAATACTCAGGCGAACGGACATCTGCGCCAACGTGCGCGGGCGACGGTGTTGGCGCGACGGGGGTTGCGACGGGTGCGCTTGGAGGAGGCGTTGCGTTCGCAGCTGGCGGAGGAGGCGGCGACGCAGTTTTCCGATCTGCCGAGGCGGCAGGCGGGCGGGCTCCCCCTGTTTCTTGTCGCCGGCCAAACATGCGCTAGTCCTTCTTCTTGCCGAAGAGACTCGAAAGAAAACCAGCTTTAGCGAGAGGCGCTGCATGGCGTCCTGTCACCAAAGTAGACAGGTGGCGGATTGCTGCAGTGGTTTTATTTTTCGGATCAATTTCTTGCAACATCTGACCGTTGTTAGAAGCCGTGCCAAACAGTGTTGGGTTAAATGGCAAGATAAGTGTTGGTTCCTGTTCAATTGCCTCAGCAAAGTCAGCTGGAGGAATTTCAGGTCGCTTGGGCATGCGCACTTGATTGAGGATCACATGCGGAGCGCTATCATTGGTGCGTTGTTTTTTCAGCAAGTCGAGATAGTTTTTCGTGTTTCGCAAACT
>JGI24723J26617_10002740_pt1 | contig 13565 bp, 13 predicted proteins | sample Cruoilmetagenom6_FD_26617 | JGI IMG/M metagenome (IMG submission 26617)
CATCGGTTCCAATCACAATATCGCCTTGGTATGTAACGGTTTCTTTGGTATTGTAATCTTGAAAGGATGCGCTCCCGTTTTCCAGATCAACGCTTTGACAAGCTTTATTAAAAATGATCTCTACATTAGGCATGGCTTCCGCAGCATCTAAAAGAAGCATATTTAAGCCAGGACGCGAAATGGAGTTAATATACTCGTCTTGTCGCCCGCTATATTTGCTTAAAAATGTATTGCTTTCTTTATCGTGGATCATCCGTCCAAGCATAGGAATACACAATTTTTTTGCATCTTCTTCNACACCGGCAAGACGCAGACCTTTGAGACCGCGGTCACTTAATGCCAGATTGATCGAACGTCCTGCGTCTTGGGTTACATCTCTCAGATCAGGGCGTTTTTCAACAAGGGTTATATTAAATCCTCGTTGTGCCATTCGCAATGCCAGAAGACTTCCACAAAGTCCGGCGCCTATGATAAGTATATGTTGTTCTTTCTTCAAAATAGTTGTCTGGTCGATCGCAGTCGAGACCTTATTTAGATTATATATTTGAAATACCCTGTAGCTGCGGTCNGGGTAATTNTCTATTTAAAGCACTTTTTTTAGACGCTCTACAAATTCAAAAACGTCTTCAAAGTTATTGTATAGNGCGGTAGGAGCCACGCGTATGACATCAGGTTCGCGCCAATCACTAATNACACCAGCTTCAGTAAGTTTAGTGTGTAAGGCTTTATCGGCACTTTTAACTTGTATTGAAAGTTGAGAACCACGTTCTTTCGGGTCTCTCGGCGTGATGATATTGATGTTTTCGTTTNCTAAGGAATCAACTAAAAACTCTAAGTATCCTGTTAATTTAATTGCTTTTTCTCTCAGGTTTTCAAAGCCTGCTTCAGCAAATACATCCAAAGATGCTCTAATGGCAGCCATAGATAAAATAGGAGGGTTGCTTAATTGCCAACCTTCGGCTCCAGGCAAGGCATCAAATTCGTGACGCATATTAAAACGCGTTTTTTTGTTATGACCCCACCAACCAGTAAATCGATTGAGGTGTTCGTTGTTTGCATGTCGTTCATGAACAAAGCATCCACCTAGGCTTCCTGGACCGCTATTTAAGTACTTATAACTGCACCAAACGGCAAAATCTGGCCCTGTTTCATGCAAGTCTGGCATAATGTTTCCAGCGCCATGAGCAAGATCAAAACCAACCATACAGCCGTGTTTGTGCCCTAATTGCGTAATTTTTTTTAGTGGAAAATGTTGCCCGGTGTAATAATTGGTACTTCCAATCATAAGCAAAGCGATGCTGTCGCCTTGTTTTTCTAAGATGGTTTCAAGGTCTTCAAACCTACAGAGTTCTTCTCCTGCTCTTGGTTTCCATAAAATTAAGCCGTCTTTTGGATCGAAACCATGAAATTTTAACTGACTCTCCATGGCGTATTTGTCACTAGGGAAGGCATCACTTTCCACAACGATCTTGTATTTGGTCGTTGTAGGTTGATAAAACGAGACCATCATAAGGTGGAGGTTGGTGGTTAAAGTGTTCATCATCACCACCTCACTTGGTTTGGCTCCTACAATTTTTGCCATGTTTTCAGATAGGAATTCATGATAAGGAAGCCAAGGATGTTCGGCATCTGTATGACCTTCAACACCTAAGTTCGCCCAATCTTTTAGCTCTTTTGAAATATATTCTGAAGTGATCTTTGGCTGAAGTCCGAGCGAATTTCCGCAGAGATAAATCAGCGTATTTCCTTCTGAGTCCTTTGGAAGTAAAAATTGGTCTCTAAAACGTGCTAGGGGATCTTCACGATCACATTTTTGGGCGTATGCTAAGGAATTCTCAAACATAGAAGGTGCTTTGTTTTTTGGCTTGTAACAAAAATAGGAATTAAAATTTGAAGTTTTGGTATGATCGCATTTGCGAATCACCATAGAAACAAACTATCTTTGGGAAAATTGATCAACCCGTGAACCGATTCTTACTCCTAGTTTTTTGTATATTTATTTCTGTAATGACCTATTCTCAATCCATAGCACGACAATGGAATGAAGAGGTGCTTCATGGAATACGAAATGATCTTGCCAGACCTACAGTACATGCGAGAAATTTATTTCACTCGTCTGTATTGATGTATGATATATGGGCTGTCTTTGACGATGCTGCTAAACCGTTTTTCCTCGGAAATACCTTAGGCGATTATACTTGTGATTTTAACGGATTCACTACTTCTGAGCCTATTTCCGAAGCAAGAAAAAAAGCGACGAGTTATGCTGTTTATCGATTAATGAGACACCGATTTGCCAATTCGCCGGGTGCCGAAGAGATTTTAGCGTCTATAAATGCGCTAATGGAAAGTTTTGGTTACGACCCATCATTTACGGGTGTTGACTATCAAAGTGGAAATCCAGCTGCTCTTGGAAACTATATTGCGGCAAAAATGATTGCCTTCGGACTGCAGGATGGTGCCAATGAAGCGAATGATTATGAGAATATTTCCTATGAGCCGCTTAATGAACCTCTGAATACTGATGTAAGTGGAAATCCTGAGATGACTCATCCAAATCATTGGCAACCGCTCAAGGTCGATAACTACGTTGATCAAAGTGGACACACAATTCCGGGTGGCCAACCCCCTTTTTTAAGTCCGGAGTGGGGGAGCGTGGTTCCTTTTTCGCTCACAGAGGAAGATCGAACCATTTATTCGACGCCCGATTATGATTTCCAAGTATATCACGATCCGGGAGATCCTTGCTATTTGCAAGAAGGTTTGGGAATCTCCGATCCTTATAAATGGAATTTTGCTACAGTTTTGGCTTGGAGCTCGCACCTTGATCCAACAGATGGTGTGTTGGTTGATATTTCTCCAAATGCCTTGGGAAATATGAGCACAGATTTGTTTCCACAAGACTTTGAAGGTTATGAAGCCTTTTATAATTTTGAAAATGGCGGTGACCCTAGTATTGGACACGCGCTGAATCCGGCAACCGGTGAGCCGTATGAATCACAAATGATTTTAAGAGGTGATTATACTCGTGTTCTTGCCGAATTTTGGGCTGATGGACCCGATAGCGAAACGCCTCCGGGACATTGGTTTACCTTATTAAACTATGTGAGTGATAGTCCGCTTGTAGAAAAGAAGTTTAAAGGTACAGGAATTGTGTTGAGCGATTTGGAGTGGGATGTGAAGTCGTATCTTATTATGGGTGGTGCCATGCACGATGTGGCGGTTTCGGCATGGGGAATTAAAGGATATTATGATTTTGTTCGACCTATAAGCGCTATACGCTATATGGCAGATCGGGGACAATCAACCGACCTGTCTGCAGCCAATTATCACCCCTTGGGGTTACCGCTGATTCCTGGTTTTATTGAAACAATTGAACTTGGAGATCCGTTAGCGGGAAATTTTGATGAAAATGTGGGGCAGATCAAGGTAAAAACATGGCGTGGTCCTGAATTTATCCCCGATCCAAGTAATGATGAAGCAGGTGTAGGCTGGATCTTCGCTTCAGAATGGTTTCCGTATCAGCGTCCGTCTTTTGTAACACCTCCTTTTGCAGGATATGTTTCGGGTCACTCGACCTATTCGCGAGCGGCTGCGGAAATAATGACCTTATTAACGGGCGATCCTTTCTTTCCTGGCGGAATGGGGACTTTCGATATTGAGGCCGATACGTTCTTAAAATTTGAAAAAGGTCCGAGTGCGCCTATGCAACTTCAATGGGCAACGTATCGCGATGCTAGTGATCAAACAAGTTTGTCGCGTATTTGGGGTGGAATTCATCCACCAATTGACGATATTCCAGGACGTATTATTGGTGAAAAAATTGGGATAGAGGCTTTCGCTTTTGCGGAAACGTATTTTACGGGTGGTTTGGCAGAAAAAGGTGTTATTTATCCGAATCCAGCTGAAAATACAGTTTCTATTTTATACGCTAGTGATAAAAATTTAACGGTCTCTTTATTTGATGTTTCTGGTCGAAGAATCGTTCAGATTCCAGCTACTTTTAACAATGGTACTGCAACAACAGTAGATGTTTCGGGAATCCGTCAAGGTTTGTATTTCGTTAGTGTATTGGACGGCGACCGTATTCTCTTTACCGAAAAGCTCCTTAAGAAATAGGGAAGGGTCTCTGTACTTTATTTTACTGAAATATTGGTAAAATACAGTTTAAAGGTTCCCGTTGAATCTTTGTGCATGGTTGCTATTTTTATGCCGTTATGCGTTTGGTAATCTTCCCAAGTAGTAATCATAGAGGGTACGCTATCGTTACCTTGCCTAAAAATCCATTCTTTGATCATGAGATCTTTTCCGTAGAAAAAATCATAAGCGTCACCAGGGGTGTATCCGCCCTCATTCCCATAGGTAAGTGTAAGTTTGTTCAAGGTGTCTTTGGAAATAGGCGCAAGCACATTTTCTTCTTCAGAAATGGTGGTGCCTTCGTCCCAAAGAAGATTAAAAGGAGCTAATAGCCAATATTTATCGTTGATGAATGCAGCATCATACGGTTCGGTGATACTATCTATTTTCGATCGATTAAACGCTACCGTATCTTTTACTGAGCGCATGATGATATCATTACTCTTCGGTTTCCAAATCCAAGCACGTTCGTAATGTGTTTCTCCGCGATCTACATTAAAGGTGAAGCTAATTTCGGATACATCCTTAAACATTCCAAAACCATTTTTATGAGCAAGCATCTCGGCTGTTGTTAGCACGGGATTTTTGTCATGCTCAGGAATAAACTCCCTAGACCCTGTTTTGTTTTGAGTTTCGTTACACGCTAAAAGTGTGATGAATAGTGCCGATAGGAGCAGAATGTTTTTCATGATCATTAGATTTAATACAAAAGTACAGAAACTATCATTGTGACTATAATTTTTGTAATTTTAGGTGATGGAGAAACAGAAAGAATATAGTAATGGTCAAATTACGGTTGTATGGAAACCGAACCTTTGTATTCATTCAAAAAATTGTGTGAAGGGTTCGCCAGAGGTTTTTTTACCGAAAGAAAAGCCATGGGTGCAAATGTCGCATTCAGAAAACGAAAATATCATTAAAACGATTTATAGTTGTCCGAGTGGTGCTTTGACGTATTATAGGAATGATGGGGTGAAAAAAGAGGTCGATGTAACCGCTTCCGAAGGGATGAAGGTTCAAGTAGTTTTGGGTGGGCCCTTATTAGTTTTTGGGAAACTCACTATAAAACATTCCGATGGAAGCGAAGAGGTCAAGGAAAAGCAAACTGCATTTTGCCGATGCGGTAAAAGTAGTAATCAGCCGTATTGCGATGGAACACANAATAAATNATGGAAATTACAGTAGNAGAGAACACAAACAAAAAGCGATTTGAAACCCTGATCGATGNACATGTTGCTTTTATGGAATACATTCGAGCCAAGGGAAATGTGATTTATTTAACGCATACCGAAGTACCTTNAGAATTAGGTGGAAAGGGAATTGGAACGGCCCTCGTTAAGAAAGTGTTGCATATAATAAAAGAAGAAGGCGCGACGGTGGCGCCCCTTTGTCCCTTTGTAGCTGGATTCATCAAACGAAATGAAACATACAAAGCACTGGTTGCTCCTGGCTATAATGTATAAACCCCTCAAGCTAACTTGAAGGGTTTTACTATTTAAAATAAGATGCTAATTAATCTACCGCATCTTCTACATCATCTGCAATTTGTTCAACGGTTGATTTTTCTCTACAGCTGTGTAAGCTGGTTGATAAAAGCCCAAGGGCTAAAACTAAAATAAATACCTTTTTCATGTTTGTTGTTTTAAAGTTAATTGTTTGATTGTTGTTTTACTTTTCTTTGAGCCATCATGGGCGTCTTCCAGTTGCAAGTCTGTAAAGAATTCCGATAACAGCAAGCACTAATAGGATATGAATAAGACTACCAACGGCATCTCCAAATCCAAAGTAACCTACAAGCCATCCGATTATTAAAATTACGACAATTAGCCAAATGAAATCTCTCATGTTTTTGGTTTTTAATGGTTAATAATGTATAAAATTAACAATAAAGAAAGTGTATAATTAGATATTTAACATAGTTTAGTTTAAATTGTTAAATATTATTTAATAGTTCGGATAAAGCTATCATTTGTTACTTTTGAGCTAATAAAATTTATAAAATGGATTATAAGAAAGCTTTTGAGACAAACCGTGAAACGTGGAATAAAAAAGTGGCAGTTCATGCCGAGAGTGATTTTTACGCTATGGATGGTTTTAAGAAAGGCGCCACATCGTTACAGTCTTTTGAGCTTAAAGCATTGGGTGATGTTTCGGGAAAATCATTGCTACACCTACAATGCCATTTTGGTCAAGACACCTTGAGCTGGAGTAGAATGGGAGCCAAATGCACGGGCGTGGATATTTCCGAGGAAGGCATCAAACTAGCGAATGAATTACGAGATGAGCTAAAGCTCGATGCGCAATTTGTATGTTGTAATGTGCTAGATACTAGTACGTATGTAAAGGATCTTTTTGATATTGTATTTACAAGTTATGGTACTATTGGTTGGTTGCCCGATCTAAAGCCTTGGGCAAAAATGATCGCCGAGCGATTACGTCCTGGCGGGGCATTTTATATAGTTGAGTTTCATCCTATCGTGTGGATGTATGACTATAACGTATCGCCACCGGTGATGAAATACGGTTATCATCAAAAGGAGGTTATTTATGATGAATACGAAGGTACGTATGCCGAAGATAACGCTACCTTAATAAGTAAAGAATACGGTTGGAATCACGGCCTTGGAGAAGTTGTTAGTAGTTTAACTGCGGCGGGACTTCATATTGATTACCTAAATGAATATGACGAATCGCCTTATGATGTTTTTCCCAACCTAAAAAAACAAGCTAATGGCATGTACCGATTACCCAGCGGCACCTATCCACTGCTTTTCGAGATTAAAGCTACGAAGCATTAATGTGACGTAGTTTCTTTTAGAAGTTCTGGAAATTTCGCTTGAAAACGTTCTAAGCGTGGTATAGACACGGCGCGAATATAAGGGTGGTTAGGATTGTTTCTTTCGAAATTCTGGTGATAATTTTCACCAACCCAAAACTTTTCAAAAGGAAGCACTTGGGCAGCGACTTTTCCTACGCCAACCTCTTTTTCTAATTCGGCTATTTTAGTGTCGATGATCTTTTTTTGATCCGCATTTTGATAAAAAATAATAGAACGGTATTGTGAGCCACTATCTGGTCCTTGTCCGTTGACCTGTGTACTATTTTGAGATCCAAAATAGACGTCAACCAGTTGGCTAAAACTAATGACCTTTGGGTCATAGATAATCTCAACGGCTTCTGCATGTCCCGTTCTTCCCGTGTTGCTGGCTTCATAGGTTGGGTTTTCGGTATGGCCACCGCTATAGCCGGAAATGGATTCTTTTACGCCTTTTACACTTTCGTAAATTGCTTCAACACACCAAAAGCAACCACTTGCGAAATAGGCACGTGCGAGTCCGTTTTCTAAAGGAACTTCAACAGCATTTACTTCTTTTGGGGCGATTATTTCTGCTTCTTTATTTTTCTCGTTCGATGATTGACATGATGCTTGAACAACGGCAAAAACGGTAAGCGACAGCATTACAAGATACTTTTTCATAGCAATTGAATTTTTATATTGGTCTTATACAAGGAGCGAACCTTTCATGAAAAGTAATAAAAAAAGCCCTCACGTTATGTGAAGGCTTTGTTATATTTAGGAAGAATGATTACTTCATTTTACTGAATAAGGTATCCATTTTTTCTTTTTCTTCATCTGCAAGTGCAGGGTCTACTAAAATACGACCACTATGCTCATCGGTGATGATCTTCTTACGAGAAGCAATCTCCATCTGAACCTGTGGGGGAATAGTAAAGAATGAACCACCCGATGCACCACGTTCAATCGCTACAACCGCTAGACCATTTTTAACATTGGTACGAATGCGCTTGTATGCTTTGATAAGTCTTTCTTCGATTTTCTTTTCGAACTTTTCAGATTCTTTGATCAAAGATTTCTCTTCTTTCTCTGTTTCAGCAAGAATTTCATCTAATTCTCCTTGTTTGTGCTTTAAGTGTTCTTCACGCTCACCAACACGGATCTTCGTTTCATCGATAACTTCCTTCTTCTGCTCAATTTGTGCCTTTAGCTCTTTAATGTGCTTTTCTGCCAATTGGATCTCCAATTCTTGAAATTCAATTTCTTTGCTCAGTGAATTGTACTCACGATTGTTACGCACATTTTCTTGCTGCGTACCATATCGTTTGATCAATGTTTTTGCTTCCTCAATTAAGTTCTTTTTACCCTTAATTTGATCTTCAATTACTTCTAGATCTGCATTCAACTTATCTTGGCGAGTAATCATACCAGCCACTTCATCTTCAAGATCTTCAACTTCTAAGGGAAGTTCTCCACGTACGTTTCTAATTTCATCAATTCGAGAATCGATTAATTGTAGATCGTACAAAGCTCTTAATTTTTCTTCTACAGTAATTTCTGTTTTTGTTGCCATACGTTAAAAATAGCTAATAGGGTTTGTGTTTGTTTGCGCTAAAACGATTGCAAAATTACTAATTTTTTTCGTAAGGAAAGAAACTAAAAGGTCTTTTGTATACTGTTCGCTCTCGTAATGGCCAATATCTGCCAAAAGAATCTGCTTTTCTGCTTTAAAGAAATCATGATATTTGAAATCTGCTGAAATAAAAGCATCGGCTCCGGCTGCTTTAGCTGCGTCTATCGCGAAGCTACCACTACCTCCTAAAACCGCTACTTTTTTTATTTCTTTCTGAAGCAACCCTGAATGACGAACGCAACCCGTCTTCATGGTTGTTTTTATAAATGTTAAGAATTCAGTTTCAGACATGGCGGTTTCAAACGAACCGATCATTCCCATGCCTATTTGTTGATTTNTATTTTCAATTGTATTGACCTCGTAGGCNACTTCCTCATAGCTATGCGTATTGAAAAGTGCTTGTAATACTGGTTTTTCAAGGTGTTTCTGAAATATTACGGAAATTTCTACTTCTTCTTCGGTATGTAACTCGCCTTGGCGTCCTTTGGTAGGTTTAGCATGCNAATTTGCCTTGTAAGTTCCATTTCCGAAGGTATTAAAGCTACAATGACTATAATTCCCTAAATGCCCTGCTCCTGCGTTAAAAAGTGCATTCCGAAGCNCTTCTGCTTCATCTTTAGGGGCGTAAGTGACTAATTTTTTTAAGGTATTTTTCTGTGGAATTAGAATTTTGCGGTCAGTCAACCCTAGTTTCTCACAGATCATTGCATTTACACCGTTGTAGGCATTATCTAATGCGGTGTGAATGGCAAAAATATTAATATCGTGTTTTACGGCCTTTTGTACGGTGCGTTCCACATAACTCTGACCAGTAAGCTTTTTTAGACCTGAGAAAATGATAGGATGAAAGCTTATAATAAGGTTGCAATCTTTCTGAATAGCTTCGTCAACCACAGTTTCAAGGGTGTCAAGCGTAACCAAAATATTGGTGATCTCGGTTTGGGAATCACCCACTAAAAGTCCGGTATTGTCAAAATCCTCTGCATATTTTTGCGGAGCTAATGTTTCCAGCACCTTTATAACCTCATGTACTTTCATGTATTGGAGTTTTGTGGTAAAGATAATGGTTTCTGTTTGATGCCTAAAAGAATCATCTGCGACTGTTTAAAATGTACTGTCTGTTGTTTCTGAGGAAACTAATTTCTGAAATTGATACTTCGAACTTCGTGCTTTTATCTTCTCGCTAATTTTGTACTTTCGTCCTATGAAGGTTTTACGTATGCTATTGTTTCCTTTTTCGCTGCTTTATGGCTTGGTCATGCGCATTCGAAATCTCTTTTACGATAAGGGGTGGTTTAAAAGTACTTCTTATGATATGCCCATTATTTGCGTGGGAAATCTTTCGGTGGGTGGCACGGGAAAATCGCCTATGATCGAATTTTTGATTGAAACACTTCAAGAAGATTATAAATTGGCAACTTTGAGTAGAGGCTATAAGCGAAAGACTTCAGGATATTTGGAAGTTTCAGGCTCAAGTACGGCTCAGGAGGTTGGTGATGAACCGCTTCAGTTTAAAAAAAANTTTCCCGAAGTTACCGTTGCCGTATGTGCTGATCGCCGTGAAGGTATTTCAAACCTAAAACAAAAAGCAGAGGTNATTTTATTGGATGATGCCTTTCAGCATCGCAAAGTCAAAGCTTCTACAAACATTTTGCTTACNCCCTTTGATGATCTTTTTATTGATGATTCTATGTTGCCAACGGGAAACTTGAGGGAGCCAAAAAGTGGTTATAAGCGTGCTGATATTATGATCGTTACCAAGTGTCCCGAGCGTGTTGCTTATGCCAAACTTCAAGAGATAGAATATCGTTTACCCATTGCGGATCATCAAAAACTCTATTTTTCAAGAATTGCATACGATAGCCATATTTATGGAGTTTCAGAGGTTCTTCCGCTCGCATATCTTTTAGATAAATCGTTCACGTTGGTCACGGGAATCGCAAATCCAGATTCTTTAGTTTCTTTTCTGAAATCAAGACACTTTACTTTTGATCATGAAAAATTTCCTGATCATCACGATTTCAGTAAAGCAGAACTTGCGAAGCTGGAGCAGAAAGAACTTATTTTGACCACGCAGAAAGATTTTATGCGTTTGCAAGGGCGTNTGTCTAAGTACGCCTTTTACTATTTACCAATTAAGACACAGATCTTAAAAGGTCAAGAAGAGTTTTTAAAGGAANCAATTCACGCTCATGTAGCGCGGGTTCGTAAGGGATNATTAGGAAACTGGAAATTTAGTTCCTTCTATACTGCGATAGATCTTTTCAAANAATTCTTCGGTNTTAAAAGGCTTTGGTATGATCTCATTAAANCCTGCGCGGTAGAAATCATCTAAATTCTCATCAATTGTTACTGCGGTTAGTGCCACAATTGGAATCTCTTTATTGAATTCTCTGATNTTCTGCGTTGCTTCAATACCGCTAATTCCTGGCATGTGAATATCCATAAGGATGACGTCAAACNCATGTTTTTCAACCATTTTAATAGCGTCCATACCATTGTCTGCCACCATACATTTCATTTTGTTCTTTTCNAGAATCTTCTTGGTGATCATTTGGTTNATCTTGTTGTCCTCAACAACGAGCACTGANCGGTTTTCTAATGCGAGGTAGTCTACGTGGTACTTGGTGCCATTCGGATTGAGATCGTCTTTGTGNTCTTCGGAAACATCAAAACTAATATTAAACCAAAATTTTGATCCTTGGCCTAACTGACTCTCTAAATGGATCTTACTATTCATAAGTTCCAAGAGGTTCTTTACAATTGAAAGTCCGAGACCAGTACCTCCAAATTTTCGATTGATCTGTAAGGATCCTTGCGAGAANGTCTCAAAAATACTCTTCTGTTTTTTCTTTGAAATACCAACGCCGTTGTCTTCAATTTCGAAATGAAGTGCGACTTTTTTGGCATGCTGATCAATATGCTGAACCCGCACTGTAACATGACCATTTTGTGTGAATTTTACTGAATTTCCAATCAGATTGATCAAGATCTGAGACAGTTTTAAGGGGTCTCCAACCAATCGTGCGGGNATACTTTCGTCAAATTCAAGGGTCAATTTATTCTTGCGATCATCAGCAGATTTCTTTAAAGCGATGAGTACGTCATTGATGCGTTTCTTAAGGTTGAAAGTGGTTTTCTCAACTTCTACTTTATTGGCCTCGAGCTTATTCAGATCTAGAATATTATTGATGAGTGATAGCAGATAATCACCCGAAAATTTCAGCGAATTTAAATGTTCTTTTTGATGNGGTTTTGGATCTTCCTCAAGTAAAAGGTGGGTTAATCCCGTAACAGCATAGAGTGGTGTTCTTAACTCATGCGTAATGGTAGACAAGAACTGAGCTTTCGCCAGGGATGCTTTTTCTGCCTTTTCCTTGGCTAGTTGTAATTCGTTGTTTTTATCCTGAAGTAACTCGTTGGCTTTTGCTCGTAAATTGTTGTTTTTATAAAGTGAAAGCGTTAATAAAGAGAGGATCACAATAAGGGCGATACTTAGCCCTGTGGTCATTTTTGTAAAGTTAATCGACTTCTGCTGTTTGTCTAAATCGTTTTTCTGATTTGCTATGATGGTGTTCAGATCACCAATAGATTCGGAAGCAACACCTTTTGATATGGCATCCATATATACAGATGTGATGGAGTCTTTTCTAGAAATATATTTGCTTAATAATGCATTGGCTTCTTCTGGGTTATTTCTTGCTATGGCTATCTGAGCAGCTATTCGGTTGTTTTCGATTTGTAAATGAGTATAACCTTTCTCTTGTGCAATCGTGTTACTTTTTGTGAGCGCCTCTTCAATATCCTCCAGATTTTTATTTTCTAGTTTAAACAGGGCATCTGCTTTGTTGCTATAGGCAAAAGCTTCTTGATAGGTTTTGTTGTGCAATGCAAATAGCGGAATAGACGCATCTAGATAATTTAATGAAATGGTTGCATTGCCCTTTTTGCTCTCCAAAATACCCAGGCCAAGAAGCACGTCGGCACGCTCAACTTCAAGGTTATTTTTTGCAAAATAGTTATCGGCTTCTTTTAAATATCGTTCCGAATTTTTATAATCTCGTGTCCTTGTAAGTACAAGTCCGTATAGCATTTTAATCGTCGCGAGCTTAGCAGCTTCATTCAGTTTATCTAATAAGACGATTGCCTTAATCGCTTCTGAAGACGCCTTCTCGTAATTTTGAAGATAATAATTTAAATCTGCTGATGCCGAATGTATATCTGCCTTTAACGCATCATCTTGAACGCGTGAAGCCAGTTTTCCAGCCCTGTTAATTGTGCTAATTGCTTTTTCAAAATCTTGGCTCTTAGTAGCGGTCAAGGACTGCTTATACAGATCTTTGATCATAGCAATGCTATCGCGTTTCGTGCTTTGAGCGGAAACGCTAAAGACGAAGAAAAACAATATGAGTCCGAATGATAAAGCTTTGTATTTTTCGGGGTACAAGTTCATACAGCGATGTACTTAAGCGATAAATATAGTCATTTCCTCGATATTTGTAAGATTAAATCTACAATTCTTGAAGAATATCCGATCTCGTTGTCATACCAGCCTATAATTTTAACCATTTTTCCAATAACCGAGGTCATTCCCGCGTCGAAAATACAGGAATGTGTATTTCCATTTATATCGATAGAAACGATAGGGTCTTCGGTATATTCAATGATGTTTTTAAAGTTTTCTTCGGAAGCTTTTTTAAAGGCATAATTCACTTCGGCTATAGAAACTTCTTTGGTTACATTTAAGGTGATATCTGTAAGTGATCCGTTAGCAACAGGAACCCGAATACCACAACCGCCAATGGAATCAGACATTTCTGGAAAGATCTTGGTCAATGCTTTTGCTGCTCCGGTGGTGGTGGGAACAATAGATTGTCCTGCGGCGCGTGCACGTCGCAGATCACGATGGGGTTGGTCATGAAGACTTTGATCGGTGGTGTAGGAGTGAACTGTTGTAATATAGGCTTGCTCAATGCCGCAAAGATCCTTGATCACTTG
>JGI24723J26617_10002744_pt1 | contig 13550 bp, 9 predicted proteins | sample Cruoilmetagenom6_FD_26617 | JGI IMG/M metagenome (IMG submission 26617)
GGCGGGAGCTCCGACGAGAAGAGAATCGGCTGGGGCATCCGCCACAACTACCGCACCAGCACCCACAACGGAACCAGACCCGATCGTGATGTCGCCGAGGATGGCCGCACCGGCCCCCACAACGATGTCGCTGCCGAGAGTGGGGTGACGCTTGCCGCCCTGCGAACTTGTGCCGCCGAGAGTGACGCCGTGGTAGATCAATACGTCGTCGCCCACGATGGCAGTTTCACCAATGACGACGCCAGAACCGTGGTCAATGATGACGCGGCGACCGATCTGAGCGGCAGGGTGGATCTCTACCCCGGTCAAAAAGCGAACGAACTGGGAGACTACGCGGGCGAGAAAAAGCGCCCGCGCAGTCCACAACCAATGCGTAAACCGGTAACCCCACACGGCGTGCATTCCTGAATAGGTCAGCCAGATCTCGAAAGCACCGCGAGCGGCCGGATCGCGCCGGCGCACCGCAGCAATATCTTCACGAGTTCGAGCAAACAATAGAAAATTCCGTCGTTAGTGGTGGTAACCGGCGATAGCTAAAACGAAGAGTGACTAGTCGACGAGGTCTTCGTAGAGAAGGGTCGACAGGTAACGCTCACCGAAGCTCGCAACGATAACGACGATCGTCTTGTCCGCGTTCTCGGGGCGCTTCGCGAGCTCAAGAGCGGCGTGCACAGTTGCACCGGAAGAAATACCGGCAAGGATGCCCTCCTCGGCAGCAAGGCGGCGTGCCATCGTGACGGACTGCGTGATGTTGACGTCGAGAACCTCGTCGTACACATCGCGGTCGAGAATCTCGGGCACAAAGTTGGCCCCGATTCCCTGAATCTTGTGGGGACCAGGTGCTCCACCGTTGAGGATGGCCGACTCTTCAGGCTCAACAGCAACAACCTTGATCTCAGGGTTCTGTTCCTTGAGGAAGCCACCAGCACCGGTGATCGTTCCACCAGTTCCGATACCGGCGACGAAGATGTCGACGGCGCCGTCGGTGTCGTTCCAGATTTCGGGACCCGTGGTTTCGCGGTGAATGGCGGGGTTCGCTGCATTGGCGAACTGCTGAGCAGCAACAGCGCCTTCAGTGTTTGCGACGATCTCTGCTGCCTTCTCGACAGCGCCGCGCATGCCTTCACCAGCAGGGGTCAGTACAAGCTCGGCACCGAACGCGCGAAGCAACATTCGGCGCTCCTTGCTCATGCTCTCGGGCATCGTCAGAACAACGCGGTACCCGCGAGCAGCGCCGACCATGGCCAAGGCGATTCCGGTGTTTCCACTGGTGCCCTCAACGATGGTTCCGCCAGGCTTGAGCGCACCGGCCTTTTCTGCCGCATCAATGATGGCAACACCAATACGGTCCTTCACGCTGGCTGAAGGGTTCTGGAATTCAAGCTTTGCGAGCACCGTTGCGCCAGCACCGTCTGTTACGGAGTTGAGCTGAACCAGCGGAGTATTACCGACGAGTTCGGTGACGTTGTTGTAGATACGACTAGCCATGATTCAGGGGTTCCTTCGTAGGTCGGAGATCGATGGGAGCTTGCTCACCATAGTTAGTAGCAATCAGCACACCAAATTTATTTCATCACACTGGGTAATTCTGTAATGGGCGCTACACGAAAGAGGGCCCCGCAACATGCGGGGCCCTCTTCGTTTCACTCAGCTAGTTACGTACTGGCGACTAAAGAACAATCACCAAGCGCGGGAAGCTCGAGCTTGACTTCACTGTGTCGTTACCGGAGTACTCGACCCAGATGAGGTGGATGCCGCGGCTCAACTTCGGCAGTTTCAGCGAGGCATTACCGCGCTTGTCTACCGTGCTCGTGCCGACGGCGGTGCGACCGTCATAGAAGGTCACCTCTCCGGCGGTCGAGCCGTCCTTGCCGACCTTGACGCTGGCATCCGCCGTCACGGAGCGGTTGCCCCAGACCAACCAGGAAGAGAGGCTCGAGCGCACACTCGAGGAGATCTTCTCCACTGATTGAGCGTCGGACTCGGCGACACCATCGGTGTAACCATCCTTGCTGGCCGTGACTTGCACGCTCAGCTCGGTTCCGATGTCTTCGGTCGTGATGCGGTAGCGGCTATCTGTCGCGCCAGCGATCGGCGCGCCATCGCGCAGCCACTGGTAGCTGTAGTCGGGTGACTTCACGCTCCAGTTGCCGTGCACTGCCTTGACAGTCTTGCCGACTTCGACCTTTCCGCGGATGCTCGGAGCCTTCGTGTTCTCGATGGCTTCAGCAGTAGTCACAACTTCGATCGGTACCGCAATCGCGGTATCCGTTCCCGGAACCGTGACGGTCAACGCGAGCGTGCCCGAAGGCGTGCCGGCGGGGATCGTGACGGTCACCGTGGCGCGACCCTGCTCATCCGTGGTGTTCACGATGGTGCGGTCGATCGTTGCCGAACCGAGCACGTTTCCATCAACCGAAACCTCGACCGTGGTGGCGCCTGAGCCGCCCCGGCTGAAGGTGAGCGAGGAGAGGTCGAGCGTGACGTCGTCTCCCGGGTTGAAGCCGTCGGCATCCGGAGCCGAAACAACAGCACCGATGGCGCGCTGTTCAAGCGGTGGGCTTGCGACGGTGTTCTCTTCGAACCACTCGACCATCGACTGCAGGTCGACGCGGCCGCTGTCGGCGCGGTCGGTTCCCTCAGCCAGAGTGGCGAAGTTGTCGCCACCGGCCGCGAGGAAGGAGTTAGCAACCACCTTGTAGCTGGCTGCGGCATCCACGGGAACACCGTTGAGGTACATCGCGGTCACTCGCTCGCCCTGAGCAGCAGTCGGGTCGTACGCGTAGGTCAACCCTTCCGAAACGCCGAGCTTGAGGAAGGGACGCTGCGCACCCGCCGGCTGCCACTGCTCTTCAAGAACCATCTTGATTTGAGCACCGGTCAGCGACATCGTCGTGAGCGTGTTACCGAACGGCTGAACGTTCGCCGCCTCACGGTAGGTCACTTCGCCGTCTGCGTCGCCCGCGCCCGATGCTTCGTAGACAAGGTCAGTGCGCAAACCACCGGGGTTCATGAACGCAATCTCAGCGCCCAATTCGGATGCTGCCCAGAGCTGAACATCAGCGACGAAGTTGCCGAGGGTCGACTCTCCACCGCGGTTCTCCGGGAACGGGGTTCCGTCTACCGGCGACTGCACCGCACGGAACATGCTGTCCGAGATCTCTCCGACCTTGGCATTGCCGAGCTCAGCCGCAGCTGCGGTAGCTTCATCGACAATCGCCTGCACGGCGAGGTCAGGTTCAAAGCCCGTAATCGGCAGAACCTCGGCTTCGAAGTTGATGATCTCCTTCGTTGCCGGGTCAACAGTCAGATCAAAGTGACCGTAGTTGGAACCGTACTGTCCAGCCGAGACGACCAGGCGAGGGCGGTCCATGCCGGGCACGGTGACTTCGTGGTCGTAGGCAAGGTGAGTGTGACCCGACACGATCGCTTCAACCTTCGGGCTCACGCCCGTGACAATCTGACCAAAGGCCGAGTTGTCCGTTGATGCTGCGATGTCGGTGGATGCCGCACCTTCGTGAACCAGCAGCACGAGAACGTCTGCTTCGCCATTGGCGTCGTTTCCGTCGGTGAGGTAGTCCGCAACGCGGTCTACCTCGTCAACGATTCCGCGAATCTCGAGGGACTCGATTCCAGCGGGGCTCACGAGTTCGTTGAGATCTTCAGTGACTGCACCGATGAATCCAACACTCACACCGTCGAACTCTTGCAGGAAGTACTCGTCGTAGGCCGGAGCGTTGGTGTCCCGGTCATAGAGGTTCGCTGCGAGGTAGGGCCAGTCGGCGGCATCCAAGATGCGGTCGTCAACGTCAGCACGGCCCTGATCGAATTCGTGGTTTCCGAAGGAACTCGTGTCGAGTCCAATTTCGTTGAGCACGTCGATGGTGGGCTGGTCGTTTTGAATGAACGACGTGAAGGTCGTTGCACCAACGAAGTCACCAGCACCGACGAACGTGGTGTTGGGGTTGAGCGCTTCCCAGTAGTTCACCATTCCACCGAGCTGAGCTGCACCGGGAACCCCACCGCCCGCTTCAATTCGACCGTGGAAATCGTTCGTGGTGAGAATCTCAATCTCGACCGGCGCTGCCTCGGTACTGAGGCCGATGCTGATCGGGTCGTGGTCGCTCGAACGGAAGACAGTTCCCGATTCGGCCGCCGGGTAGGCATAACCGCGGTCTGACCACTCAGGCGAGTTGATGTTCCAGACGGCAGCATCAGTTACGCGGTCGGCAAGCGACGGCGAAACGATGATGTGGTCGAGCGATCCGAGTTCGCCATCGAAGGTGTAGGTGTACTGGTCGTCGGTCATTGCGGCGAGAGTGTCGACGTAGCCCGCCGAGGTGAAGACCTGAATGGGGTCTTCTTCGGAGTAGGCGTTGAAGTCACCAACAAGAACAACCTGGTCGCTTTTGGCTTCGTCAGCGGAGATCGAGTCAACGAGGTCCTTGACGGCGTTGGCCTGCTCAACGCGTTCTGCGTTGAAGAAGCCTTGACCGTCACTAGGTTCTGTTCCCGAACCACCCTTTGACTTGAAGTGGTTAGCGATCACCGTGACAAGTTCACCGTTCGACTCAAAAGTTTGAGCGATCGGCTCACGCGCGATATCCCAGACCGACTCATCGACCGCCGTGAAGCTATCCCCCACGGGGGTGGCGGCTGCTGGCTTGAAGATGATCGCGTTCGTGATGAAGTCAGTGATGGCTGCATCGTCGAGAGCTGCTGGTGTGCGAACGTAATCCCACGTTCCCGCACCGGCTGCCGCGTTAAGAGCACCAACGAGGTCGATGAGTGCTTCGTCGAGGTCTCCACCCAACTTGATCGAGTTCTCGATCTCCATGAGGCCCACAACATCCGCGTCGAGGGAGTTGATGGCTGCCACGATCTTCGATTGCTGGATAGCGAACTCTTCTGCGGTGTCAGCACCACGAGCATCCGAATCTTCGCTCGTCAGAGTCGTGAAGTAGTTGTAGACGTTGAATGCTGAGACCTTGAATTCTCCGCCGACGACAGGAGCCGACTCTTCGCGCGGGTTCGTTGATTCGAACGTGGGCAGGTACTCCGCCGGGGTCGCATCGTTGATCGCGATGGTGGGCTGCAAACGCCAGTCATCAAAGCCGTAGCTGAGAACGTAAGGGTTCGCCGGGAACTGAACGGTGTCGCCGTTGCGCACGACGGTGTCAGCCGAGAAGTACGGCTGGTCACCGGGGTGAGACCCGTTGGAAACTTGGATGCTGTAGCCATCATCGAGGAGGATACGGCTGGCACGGTTGGCGGCGGCGATCGCAGTGGCGTCGGCTCCGGCATCCGTGGTTTCGGTGCTCTTGACGGCGAGCTCCTCTGGGCTGAGCCAGAGCGTGCCGAAGTTGTAGAGCTGGTGGCTTGATGAGACGAGGTAGTCACCGGTCGGAGTGACGAGCATGGACTCGAGCGGCTCCCGATCGGCACCAACGACGCTGGCATCGAGAGCGGATGCTTGCACAAGATCGGCGGGATCGAGATCGGCGGCAGCGGTGACGAGTTCTACGCTCGCGGGCGTGGAGCCAGCACCGAGCTGAGTCTGGCCGAAGCGTTCATCGACGGGGCCGGTCGCGGTGACCTTGTCGCCAATAGCGACGGGCGGGTTCGCGTTGTTGAGGTAAAGGAAGATTCCATCGGAGGCGCCAGGCGTAGCATCGCTCGCCCCACCCGACCCGGGAGTCTGAATGACGATGCCGCGGTAGCCCGAAGCCCCACGGTAGTCAGCGGTGACAACACCCTCGACAGTGACGGTGTCGCCGACCATGGTGCTCGAGGCGGAAGTGCCCTGAACGTCGGCAATGGTCGTTGTTACTTCGGCGGCTAGGGCAGCCGGAGCGGTAATCGTAGCCAACGCAATGGCGCACGACGTGGCAAGAGCCCCGATCGTAAGCCTCGTTGGCCTGCTGCTTCGTGGATACATAGCGGGCAGTCCCCTTATGAATTGTGAAATCAACGGTCTACCCCCAATAAGGGGTATTTCAGACCATAGCCGTGCCCACAGCTCATTCCAAGGTTTTAAACGGATTGCTCATGTGCGCGTAACCCGTTGTTCTTCTGCGCGAGTGATCAGCGCCGCTACGCGCTCGTGGCGCGAGCGAAACCGTGAGCCCGGGCGGCCAGCGAACGCGAAATGCGACCGAACAGGTCGAGGCTCGACCGCCCCGGCCAGTCCTCAGGAAGCGCCGAGTCGGGCAAACCCGGATCAAGATACGGAATAACCCGCCATTGATCGAGGGCGTGAATGTAGCGCGCGAAAGCCTCAGCGTCACTCGAGGCGGGCCCCACCAAAGCAGAGTTCTGGGCCAGAAAGCGGTCATGTAATTCGCGCAAGCGGTCAAGATCCCACCACTGCGCTGCCGCATCCGCAAACGACCGATTCACTTCGGGTCGCCCCGCGATAAACAGGGTTGCGCAGTCCCTGAGGTCGAGGTCATCGAGGATGCCCAACACCTCCCCCTTCAGGTGGGCGGGGCAGATCCACAGGCCGGTCGCAACGGTACCGCACCCGATCCAGCCGAGCCGACGGCGCAACTGGTGCCGCGCGTCACGACGCGACTCCGGAATCGAGAACGAGATCAGACACCACGCGTCATCCTCGCGCTGCTGGCGGAAGCTGAAGATGCGACGGTCCCCGCTCTCGAGCATTGGCACGGCATCACTGTTGACTCGGTACCCCTGGTGGCCATTAACGACCTCGGGCAGCAAGAGACCTTTCGATTTCACGCGCGCGATTGCACTGCGAGCGCCATTGGCTGGCACTCCAAGCGCCTCCATGATGCGCACGAGATGCGCCGACGAGATCCAGCCACCGAGCTGACGCAGCTGCGAACCCACAAACGTGCGCAGAAGTGAGGTTGCACTCCCCGGTCGGGAGTCGAAATCATCCAGAATCACGGTCGGTTATTTCGAGAGCTGCGCGTGAATAGCTTCGATGCCCAGCTGCACTTCGGCGAAGGTTGTGCTGAGCGGCGATAGCCCAAGACGGATGCCGTGGGGCCGACGGAAGTCAGGAATGATCCCCTGTTTCCAGAGTTCGGCATTCACGGCGGCGAAGCTTTCGTGGTCGATCGTCACGTGGCTGCCCCGTTCGGCGGAATCCCGCGGAGAGCTTACGGTGACGCCGAGCGGCACCAGCAACTGGTCGATGAGCGCAAGCGCGTATTCGGTGAGAGCAACCGACTTGGCGCGGATTGCGGGAATGCCCGCTTCTTCGATGAGCCCAAGCATGTCGTGCATCGCGAGCGAACCAACGATCGACGGCGTGCCGCTAATGAAGCGACGGATACCCGCGTGGGGCGCATAACCGGGCCCCATTTCGAAGGGGTTGTTGCTGCCCATCCAGCCCTGGATCGGCTGCGTCATGGTGTCGATGTGCTCGGCGCGCACGTAACCGAACGCCGGAGAACCCGGGCCTCCGTTGAGGTATTTGTACGTGCATCCGGCTGCGAGGTCGACGCCCCAGGCATCGAGTTGAGTGTCGACGACGCCAGCAGAGTGGCAGAGATCCCAGAGCACGAGCGCTCCGGCAGCGTGAACGAGTTCTGTGATTCCCCGCATATCGGCGAGGTGGCCCGAGCGATACGCGACGTGACTGACAACAACGAGCGCCGTGTTTTCGTTGAGCGCGGCTTTCACCTCGCTGGCGGTTACCCCCGCGTCGCTCGCCGGATCGATCCAGCGCAGGGTCTTGCCGAGCTCTGCCGCGATGCCCTCAACGAGGTAGCGATCGGTCGGGAAGTTGCCGGTGTCAATCACGATCTCGCTGCGGTCGGGGCGTGCGCTGAGCCCCGCCCGAATCAGCTTGTAGAGCACGACAGTTGTCGAGTCGCCGATGAACGTCTGCCCGGCGGCGGCACCGAGCGTGGCAGCGCCGAGACGATCACCGAGCGTCAGCGGCAATTCGTACCAAGACTCATCCCAGCCACGGATGAGGCGACCACCCCACTGCTGCTCAACGAACTCAGCGAGCCGTGCTGCACTGGCAGTCGTCGGGCGCCCGAGCGAGTTGCCGTCGAGATACGCCCGCACTTCATCCGAACGCACGAACTGAGCGGGATAGCTCTTCAGCGGGTCGGCGGCATCGAGAGCTGCGGCAGCGTCAGCGCTCGTGTCGATTGCCGCGCTGGCGTCGATGTGCGCAGCTCTCGGGGCGTGGGTGTCGGTCATTGGTCGTTCCTCCAGGTGGTCGGGATGGGGGTTGTTGCAGCAGCAACGGCGACGTCGCCATTGCGAGCCGAGCGCGCGCGGGTCGCGCTCACGGCGAAGTTGGGCTGGAGCAGGTCGCGAGCGGTGACGACGGTGACAGTCATGAGCCACGATGCGAAATCAGCATCCGCGGCCGGCACTGTGGGCAGGTAGCTGACAGCGCTGCCAAAACCGGGCAAGCACAGTGTGCGCAAAAGGGCGTCGTAGCGCACACCCGAATCCTGCAGCGCGGTCAATTCACGCTGGTTGAGGCCAAGAGGTAGCTCGCCGTTGCCTAAGTCTGTGCCGTAGCGAACGGTGCCGCCCGCAGCATGGAACCGTCGCAGGTTCTCACTCGCCGCCTCAAAGTCACGGCCGCGCTGGCCATAACCATGGATGTCGAGAGTGCTGATCCACGAGTGTCGACCGGCCAGAAAGCGAGAGTGTGGTTTCGCCATTTCACGGATGAATGGATCACTGAGCCTCTCGGTCCACGGCGTGTGTGCGAGGCGATCAACCCCCGCCTCGAAAGCGCGCTGTGCTTGACCAGAACCTTGAACGTGAGCGACCACCTCGATGCCCCCGCTGTGGGCATAATCAACGAGCGCCTGCAGGGTGTCATCGTCAACGACAGGCCCGTCTTCAGCATTGAGTGCGAGCTTCACAAACGTGGCTCCAGCCGCACGCTGCTCGGCGACCGCAGCCATAGCCTCCTCACCCGTTGACACTTCAGCGACCGCGAGGGTCGCAGCCCAAGCTCGCTTACTCGGATAGCCGCCAGGAGCGGTGATGAATGCCCCCGCATACTTCAGCGCCGGCACCGCGTCATCGCGAGCCCACTCACGAAGGCGATCAGGATGACCACCCAGATCGTCAACGGCCGCGAGACCCCCAGCCACGAGAGCGCGCGGCTGCGTCAGGCCCAGATGCACGTGCGCGTCGCGAAAGCCCGGAAGCAGCACTCCCGGAAGACGGATCGCATTCGGGCTTGCGGCATCCGCTATCGCTCGGATGCCGTGCGGACTGACGCGCACTGTCGCGGGACCGTGCCATTGGCGCAGCCAATAGCCATCGACGGCGTAGTCGACGCTGAGAGCCGAGTCGGAGCCGGATTCCGGGTCGGGTTCCGCGGTCACGGGCGACCGATCTCGGTGCGCACGGCGAACAGCTCAGGAAAGAAGGTGAGGTCGAGAGCTTTCTGCAAGAAACCAACTCCGCTCGAGCCACCCGTTCCCCGCTTCGTACCAATAATGCGCATGACCGTCTTCATGTGACGGAAGCGCCAGAGCTGGAAGTTCTCTTCGAGGTCAACGAACTCTTCGCAGGCCTCGTAGGCGAGCCAGTGTTCGCTCTCGTTGTCGTAGATATGACGGAAGGTGTTGAGGAGCTGCTCGTTTTGCTCATACCCGCGGGTGACATCGCGGTTGAGAACGGCATCCGGAATCTCGTAACCGTGCCGGCTCAGGTAGCGCAAGAATTCGTCGTACACACTCGGCTCGGCCAACAGCTTGCTCAACAGAGCGTGAGCTTCAGGCTGCGCTTCGAATACCTTCAGCATTCCCGCATTCTTGTTGCCGAGCAGAAACTCGACCGCACGGTACTGGTAGGACTGGAAACCGGATGAGCTGCCCAAGTAGTCGCGGAACTGCGAATACTCACTCGGAGTGAGCGTCGCAAGAACCGACCACTGTTCGGTGAGGGTGCGCTGGATGTGCTTGACGCGCGCGATGCGCTTGAGCGCCATCGATAGATTGTCGCCGGCAATGAGATCACGGGCCGCGACGAGTTCATGAATCACGAGCTTAAGCCACAACTCGGTCGTCTGATGCTGGATGATGAACAACATCTCGTCGTGATGCTCGGGCTTGCTTTGCGGAGACTGAGCACTCAGCAGCGTGTCGAGTTCCAAGTACGAGCCGTATGACATCCGCTCGCTAAAGTCGGTAACGATCTCGTCTTCTAGGGCGCGTTCATTGTGAGTGTCCGACATGACGACACTCTATTGCACTTGTGCGACGACCGCCATATTTGTGTTTTGTTCGGGATGCGCCAGCGCAGCTCCCGCGAAAACAGTCGCGCACGAACCGCCACGCACGCGATCTACACGATCCGCCTACGCGGACCCTACTTACCGTCTGCGCTTTCTGCAGTCCGATCCTCGCCGACCGCGCGAACACTGCGAACGCTGTCTTCGACAGCACTGTCTTCGAGCGCACTGTCGCGCGCAGCGTCGGCCTCGATTTGGTCGTTTTTGCCCTGCCGTTTAGCGCCCGCCGAAGCGTCGGTCGCGCCATCCATCATCGGCTCGTCTTGAGTTTCATCATGAGAAGTCATGCCCGAACAATACGGTCGAACCCTGACAAAACTCCGCGACGCAAAACTGACAACGCGACGGCGCTCCTGAACATGTGGCGGCGTCTTGCTTCGTGCTCTCCCGAGTATGAGCACGTACTGCTGTGCTGAAAGCGATCGGCAGCGGACTATTTCGGTGATGAAGCGCTGTGTTCAGCGTCGGCGTCAGCTTCAGAGTAGGCCTCGGCTCGTTGAGCGGCACGCTTTTTGCGCTTCTCTTGCGCCGCGGAGAGCGCCTTGCGCGCAAGAGCATTCGCTTTGCCGCTTGCCTTCGTCGCCGGCTCGAATTCGGTGCCAAGAAGCGCCAACCCACCGAGAGCAACCAGCGAACCGGGGCCGGGCAACGGAATCAGTACAACGCCAAGCGCGACCGTCGTGCCACCCACGACACCAACTGTCGTGCGATACACGCGGTTAGCTTTCGGGTTTTTGCGGATCGCTGCGCGCGTTCCGTGAGCGGCTGTGCTGACGCCCTGCCCTACCGCTGCGCCAGCGCGCGCGGCGACTGATTTCTTCTCGTTCATGGTGCGAGTCTACGAGAGCGTTTCGTGCGTACCGTGAAAGACAGAAAGCCCCGGATGCCGACCACACGAGTGGGGCATCCGGGGCATTCTTATGCTCGAGTGAGCTGCGCGCTGGTTAGAGCGCTGCAAGCCTGTCGATAACAGCATCGCCGGGCGCTACGTCGATCGACTCAGCATCGATCTCGGCGCGGCCGAGCAGTTCGTCCATCTTGCGACGACGGTTGCGGTTGATGAGCGTGACCACGGTTCCGACCTTGCCTGCGCGACCGGTGCGGCCGGCGCGGTGCAGGTACGTCTTGTACTCCTCGGGAGCGTCAGCCTGAATAACGAGACTGATGTCATCTACGTGGATGCCGCGGGCTGCAACGTCAGTGGCGACGAGCACGTTGACTCGTCCACTCGTGAGCTGCTGCAGGTTGCGGGTACGACGCGACTGGTTAAGGTCACCGTGGAGGCTCGTGGCCGGAATTCCGGCATCCTCTAGGTAGTCAGCCATTTCTTCTGCGAACGCACGCGTACGAGTGAAGACGAGAGTCTTGCCGTCGCCACCAGCAAGCTGGCGGATGATGGCACGCTTCTCGCGCTGCTCGATGAGCAGAACCTTGTGGTCGATCGTGGAGGAAGCCTGGTCTTCACCGGCGACCTCGTGCACGGCCGGGTCAACCAAGAACTCGTTGACGAGCGTCGCAACACCCTTGTCGAGAGTCGCGGAGAACAGCAATTTCTGACCGCCATCGCTGGTCTCGCGCAGGATGCGCTGAACGGGCTCAAGGAACCCGAGGTCGCACATGTGGTCGGCCTCGTCGAGAACAGTCACCTTCACCTGGCTGAGGTCGAGACGACCCTGCTCGATAAGGTCTTCAACACGACCGGGAGTCGCGATGATGACATCGACACCGCGCTGAAGCGCAGCAACCTGCTTGTACTGGGGAACGCCACCCACGATGGTCGTGGTGAACAGGCCAACGCTGCGAGCGATGGGCTGAACGGTGCGGTCGATCTGCTGAGCGAGCTCGCGAGTCGGAGCCAGGATGAGGGCGCGTGGCTTGCGGCCCATCTGACGGTCCTTGCCACCGTTGTTTTCCATGAGGCGCTCAACGAGGGGCGCACCGAAAGCGATGGTCTTGCCCGATCCGGTCTTTCCGCGGCCAAGAACATCCTTGCCGGCGAGAACGTCGGGGATGGTTGCTGCCTGAATGGGGAACGGCGACTCTGCACCCATGGATGCGAGCTGACGCGAGATGTTCGACCCGATACCGAGGTCGATGAAGGACTTGCCTTCAACCTCGCTGGCGGTAACTACCTTGGCTTCGAGACGCTCAAGAACAACATCTTCTTGGATCTCGTGCGACGACTTCTCGTCACGGTTCGGGTAGTAGGAGCTTTCGCGACGCTCGGTGCGCTGCGGGCGCTCGGCGCGGTCAGCGTACGACGGGCGTCCACCACGCTCGGGGCGGTCGCCATAAGCGGGACGCTCTGAGCGTTGGGCGCGGTCGTTGTACGCAGGGCGCTCGGTGCGCTGGGCGCGATCGTTGTACGAGGGACGCTCTGAACGATCGGGGCGTGCGCCACGATCGTTGCGGTCGTTGTACGACGGACGCTCGGTGCGCTGCGGGCGCTCGTTGCGGTCGCCGTACGAAGGACGGCCACCGCGCTCGGGGCGGTCACCGTACGCGGGACGCTCGCTGCGACCAGCGGATGCACCACGGTCGTTGCGATCGTTATACGAGGGACGCTCTGAACGACCGGCGTAACCACCACGCTCAGGACGACCGCCACGGTCAGGACGGTCACCGTACGAAGGACGCTCGCCACGACCAGCGGATACTCCGCGGTCGTTGCGGTCGGGGCGATCTCCGTACGAAGGACGACCACCGCGCTCGGGACGCGAGTCGCGCTGGCTGCGGTCACCATAGGCACCACGTTCGTTGCGCTGCGGGCGGTCGCCATACGAGGGACGCTCATTGCGGTCGCCGAATTCGGGGCGTCCACCACGGGCAGGCTTCTCGCGAGGTGTCCAGTCGGGGCGACGGTCGTCGCGGTTGGGGCGAGCCGAACCTGGGCGACGGTCACCGGTACGAGCAGCACGGTCATCCGCACTCCAGCGACGCTTGGGAGCTTCACCCTGATCGGGGCGGAATCCGCGGTGACCTTCGCTGCGTGAACCGCCGCGCTTAGGCGCACCGGAGTTGAAGTTTTTGTTGCCACGACCCGTGGCAGGTTTATTGAAATTAGGCATAGTTCTTTCCGGGTTGTTCTTAGATGGAACACATCTAGTGCGTGGAGCACGCGCGCACGCCAACGCTCACCATTTAATTAGCGAGAAACCGACTTGGTAGACACCAATTGGTCATCTTCTAACTAGCTTGAACATTCGTACGCTGCACTACTGAACCCGGGCAGTCTTTGACCGAGGCCGTCACATACATTCGTGTGATTGTCACCAGTTGGATGGACTGGCAAACCGGCCCG
>JGI24723J26617_10002747_pt1 | contig 13530 bp, 7 predicted proteins | sample Cruoilmetagenom6_FD_26617 | JGI IMG/M metagenome (IMG submission 26617)
TAAAGAAAAACATATACCTGTAGCGTTTATTACCGTTACGAAATGTTTTGGGTCCACGCCATGTGTGGTTGGTTCTAGAATGCTAGTTACTAAAGACAAGCAAATTAATGGAACTATTGGAGGTGGAAAGCTTGAATTTAAAGCCATAGACGAAGCGATTGTTGCATTGCAAGAAAATAGAATCATCGAATCCAGCTACACTTTAGGCCCCGAGTTTGAACAATGCTGTGGCGGAAAAGTAGTATTTATAATAGAACCTATGAATCAATCCCCAGAGTTATTTTTATTTGGAGCAGGGCATATTGGTATTGAAATTTGCAAACTATTAGTCGATACACCTTTTAAGGTGAACTTAATAGATTCTCGTGAAGATTGGTTTTCTAATCTAGAATTAGATGCAAGTATTACCACACATCAAACCTCCGAAACCGATTTTAAAACCTTTAATGACGCCGTAAAATGGGGCAGTAATAGTTATGTGTTAGTATTAACGCATAACCATGCTATCGATTTTGATATTATAGCGATGGCTCTAAAAAACGAAACTAAATTTTTAGGTTTAATTGGTAGTAAAACCAAGAAAGTCCGTTTTAATAACATGCTTATTAAAGAGATGGATATCCCTGAAGGAATGACTAATGTGGTTTGTCCGATAGGTTTAGATATAGGAGGAGACACACCAAAAGAAATTGCCATTAGCGTTGTTGCGCAATTACTACAAGTGCATTATAAAAATTAATACAATAAGATTCCTAGTTGTCAGACTGAGCTTGTCGAAGTCTTAACAAAGAAGGTTAAAAAATAAAAGATTCCTATTTTCATGGGAACTAAAGATGAAAAACAACAAATCCATCATCGATAAACTAACCGCGCTTTGGGCTTTAAACGAGTCTGGATTAGGTGGTTTTCTACATGTGTTTAATTCGCCATTCACAGGATTAATTGTTGGAGGAATAGCCATTTTATTGATTAGTTTAATCGCTTTTTATGCCGAAAATAAATGGCAAGCAATTTTAAAAGCACTAGTAATTGTCTTGATTATTAAGATGGCAGTGAGTCCGTATTCGCCATTTACAGCCTATATTTCGGTGAGTTTTCAAGCCGTTTTTGGAGCCTTCTTATTTTCCAATTTTTCATGGAAAGGAATCACATTAATCGTTTTAGGAATGGTTACGTTTTTGCAATCTGCACTTCAGAAATTATTAAAATTAACTATTATTTATGGTACAGATTTTTGGGAAGCCATCAATATTTATGGGACTTGGATTCAAGAAAAAATCAACTTTATTACCCAAACATCTACAACCTCCGTTTTAATAACTATTTATCTTTTGGTGTATGGCATTGGCGGACTGCTGGCAGGACTATTCATTAAAAGTATAATTGGTATTATTTCTGAAAAAGAGGAAACCAGTTTTTATTTAGAGTCTCCCTTTTTTACTTCGGAAGAGAGAAAAACTAAAAAGAGAATGAAGTCTAAAGTGATTTGGATTTGGTTATTCACAGTAGCAATCATTGTTTTGGCATTCACTTTTTTTGGAGGAGCTTTATTTGGTTGGCAAAAAGCCATATATATTATTGCGAGAAGCTTTTTGTTTTTAATGCTTTGGTATTTAGTTTTAGGGCCTTTAGCGCTAAAATTAATCAGGAAATATCTTGCTAAAAAAGAATCGAAGTATCAAGACGATATTGCAAATGCGATGGATTTGTTTCCGTATTTCCGACAAATAATTGCATTCACTTGGAAAGAAACAAAACACCTAAAAGGCTATGTCCGATTTAAATACTTTATAGCGAATAGCATTTCTAATTGCATTCATTTTAAAATCCCTTCGGAATGATTTATATACTTACAGGAGCAATTAGAACATGGAAAACAACCGCTTTATTCTATTGGATTAATGATAGGAAGGATGTCGATGGTTTGTTATGTCCGGATAACAAAAATGGAAAACGATACTTCCTGAAAGTAAAATCCAGACATGAATTGGAACTGGAAGTTGAAACTGAATCTGAAGATGTTATTGCAATAGGGGACTTTAAATTTTTAAAGTCTGCTTTTAAAGAAGCGAATGATTATTTGATTTCTACTGCTTCAGAAACTGAAAATAGATATCTAATTATTGATGAACTCGGAAAGTTAGAATTGAAACAGGAAGGCTTGCATCGTTCCGCGGAAGCATTAATTTCTAAATTCAAAAATGACAATGCACAACATTTAATTCTTGTAGTTCGAGATTATTTGTTGGATTCCGTTTTGGAGCATTATGCTATTACTGAGTATTCCCTTCTGGAAAAGGAAGGTCTAAAATGGTTTGAATAAACCTTTCAGGTCTAAATATAAATGTTTTAAATTTGTAGCATCCAACAATGGGGCAATTTGCAAGAAGGTGAATTTAAAAGAATTATGATTTTTTGTCATTCCGCACTTGAAACGGAATCCACTTCTTAACTAAATATCGTCTCACTCAACGCGTAATAAATCGCCATAATCGCTGAGAAAACGGCGGATCCCATAAAACGCCATTTCAGTTTAAATCTATTTTGAATGATATAATTCGCAGTAAAAGAAATCGGAATATTCACTAAAAACGACCAAAAGGCAATCTCTAAAAGGTGAAAACCTATTGCTTCAAATTGTCCTGAAAACAGCTTGATAAAGAGTAAATGTCTAGCTATCCACAACGGATTAAAATACCCTATAGCCAAAAGCGTTTTGGTTAATGTTGCTTTAATGCCTTTTAAGAACTGTGTCTTTTTTACAATCCAATCAAAATAATTTGGAATTTCAAAAGCGTAAAATGTTGCGCCAATAAACATCATGCCTAATAAACGATACCAGGAAAACTCATCTAATAAAAGTGCAGCAATAGCATCTCCAGCACTGTAAATAAGTGCGCCCTTAAGGATGTTTTGTTTTTTGTAGTGCAAAGAAAATGGTTTAATTATATTTGTCAATTCGAGTGAGTTTTACGATTGAAAATGGGTAAAATTTGTATCGAGAATAAGAATTTAGTTTCCGTAGGTTCTCGATACCATTTTCGTTCCTCAAATCACTCGAACTGACAATTGTTTTTATTTCGTGTTTTCATACAAACCCATCAAAACCTTTTCAGGCGTCATTGGTGCATGAAATTGTAAGTCGTAGTTTGGATTAAAAGCTTTTATCGCATTTTGAAGTGCAAAATAAGCGCCAATTCCATACATTAAAGGAGGTTCTCCAACAGCTTTCGATTTTAAAATGGCCATATCATTTCCTTCCGTTTCTACAGGAATCACTTCTACTGTTTTTGGCACAGAAAATATATCCGGAACTTTATAAGTGGAAAGTGCATTAGACAATAACCTTCCGTCTTTATTATAGGCAATCTCTTCCATGGTCATCCAGCCAATTCCTTGAATTAATGCGCCTTCTACTTGTCCTAAATCAATACCTTCACTCATGCTTTTTCCGTAATCGTGTACTATTTTCACGGAATCAAATTCATAAGTGCCTCGCGTGCAGTCTATGGTTGTTGTTGTGATGGCTGTTCCGTAAACATGATAAGCAAAAGGATGTCCTTTTTCTTTCGTTTTATCAAAGTGAATTTCTGGCGTTGCATAATGTGCGTTTTCCGTTAAAGCAACACGTTTTAACATGGCACTACTGATGAGGTTAGTCCACGATAATTCGGATTTCTTTCCGTTTACAAAAATAGCTTCCTCTTTTAAAGTAATATCTTTTTCTGAAACATTTAAATCTTCCGAAGCTACCGTTTTTAGTCTTTCTACTAAAGCATTACAAGCCATTAAGGTTGCTTTTCCGTTTAAATCTGCAGTAGAACTAGCAGCAGAAGGCGATGTGTTTGCAACTCTTGTAGTATTGGTAGTTTCTATCTTGATTTTCTCGATAGGAATAGAGAACACATCCGCAGCAATTTGCATCATTTTGGTGTTTACACCTTGACCCATTTCTACAGCAGCTGTACTAATACCAACGCTTCCGTCTAAATAAATATGTACCAATGCACGCGCGTGATTCATGGGTGTATTGGTAAACGAAATACCAAAAGTAATTGGCATAAAGGATATCCCTTTTTTTAAGCTTGTATTGTTTTTATTGAAGTATGTAACCTCTTGTTCTAAGGCTTCAATATTAAATATGTTTTTTGCAGAATCCCATGTGTTTTTGGCTTCTACTTTTTTAGCGATTTGTCCGTAAGAAAATGTGTCGTTTTCATCTAGCAAATTCGCTTCTTGAATTTTTCTAGTTGGAACACCAATTTCATGCGCAGCTTTCGCGATTGCCGACTCGATTACAAACATTCCTTGTGGTCCGCCAAAACCTCGAAACGCTGTGTTTGGTGGTAAATTCGTTTTGCAACTTAATACTTTTGTAGTTACGTTTGGTACGTAATAACTGTTGGTTGCGTGAAATAAGGTACGCTCAGCAATGGCAGGCGATAAATCTGCAGCAGCACCAGAATTTTGTAAAAACTCCGTTTGGTAGGCTAGTATTTTTAAGTCTTTTGAAAGTCCGATTTTATACGTGCTTTCATAAGGATGCCGTTTTCCTGTCATTCTTAAATCGTCATGACGATTCAATATTAATTTCACCGACTGGTTTAAATGATAAGTAGCCAGAGCAGCCATCACAGCCCAAGGTGTTGCTTGATCTTCTTTACCTCCAAATCCGCCACCAAGACGTGTCACATCCACTTCCACTTTATGCATGGCAATACCCAAAACTTTGGCAATAGTTTTTTGTACAGCGGTTGGACCTTGCGTAGAAGAGGTTACTTTTATGTTGCCATTTTCCATGGGTTCGGCATACGCGCCTTGCGCTTCAATGTATAAATGTTCTTGTCCGTTAGAAAAGGTTTCCCCTTCAAAAACATAGTCACAATCGGCGAATGCTTTTTCGGTATCTCCCAAACTAAAAGAACGTGGAGCATTGATGAAACTACCTTTTGCTTTAGCTTCTTTAGCGGTAGTGATTACTGGTAAATCTTCAATTTCAATTTCGATTAAACCTCTTGCTTTTCTTGCGATAAATTCCGATTCGGCAACAATTAGAGCAATTGGCATTCCCCAAAAATGAACTTCCGCTTCTGCAAATAAAGGCTCGTCAGGAATTATACCACCAATTTCATTTTCACCAGGAACATCTTTGTAGGTAAAAATACGTTCGACACCTTCCAAAGCTTCTGCTTTAGAGTAATCGATACTTTTTATTTTTCCGTGCGCTTTTGGTGCATCAAAAACTACTGCATGAAAAGTGCCTTGTCTAATGTTTATATCGTCTACATATAGCGATTCTCCACGAACATGCGTGTAGGAGTCTAAGTTTTTAATGCTCTGTTTTAAGGACTTGGAAACGGCATCTAACTTTGTGTCTAGTACTTTATTTTCTTTGTTTTTATGCATGTGGAATAAAGTCGTTTAATGAGAATTGCTTCGGAAATAAACCTGTAAAATGTGCAAAGAATAATTGTCTTCCTAGCAAACGTTTATAGTCGCTGGTGCCACGAACATCACTAATTGGTGCGATTTCCTTTTGAAGGATCTCGTTAGCTTCCAATATCGTTTCTGAAGTGAGTGGTTTTCCTATTAAAAATGTTGAGGTATCGTGTAAATACTTCGGGATTGCAGCAACGCCACCAATGGAAACGTGCGCTTCGGAAATGGTTTCGTTTTCTATTGAAATATGAATTGCAGTATTGACACTTGCAATATCTAAATGTGTTCGTTTACAAACCTTTTCAAAATTGAAGAACGAATGTTCTGTTGGTAATTTAAATTGGATGCTTTTTAAAAGCTCACCTTCTTTTAAATCGTATGTTTTGTAACCTTGGTAGAAATTCTTAAGCGCAATTGTTCGTTCTTTTTCTTCGGAATTTAATATCGTAATAGTGCTATTAAGTGCCAAAAAGAATATGGTCATGTCACCAATTGGTGAAGCATTTACTAAGTTTCCACCAAGCGAAGCCATATTTCTAATTTGTTCTGAAGAAACCAGTTTTAAGTGTTTTCTTAAGTTTGGTAAAATGGTATTTAATTCGGTGTGGTTCCATAAATCGGAAACCGTTGCATTGGTTCCAATGGTGCAAATGTCGTTTTCAATGGAAATACCTTTTAAATAGTCTTTTTCAGCAATAAGATGTACGTTGTTGTCTGCTAAATGATCTGCTTGTTGTACGTATAAATCGGTTCCTCCAGAAACATATTTTCCTTTGGGTTGCTTTAAATCTTTAGCTGCAATGTCGTTTAAACGTTTTGGAATAGATTCAAAATATTCCGGAATAAATTGATTTTCAATGAGCCATTCCAAAGTAGTTTCTGTTTTGTTTTCTAGTTTTTCAACTACCTGATACGCTGCTTTTTCAATGGCTTTATATCCTGTGCATCTACAAATATTTCCGCTTATAGCGTCAATAGCATTACTATAATTTTTATCCGAATTAGATACAGCAAAACCAGTTAATGCAACCACAAAACCAGGAGAGCAAAACCCGCATTGTGTCGCGTAATTTGCTTTCATGGCTTCTTGTGCTGTGGTTAATTTGTCTTTTAGATTTGTTCCTTCCACCGTTACAATATGCTTGCCATGCGCATTTCCTAAAGGAGAAATGCACGATGTGATACTTTGATATTCTACAGTATCGTTTGATAGCGTACCAACTAAAAGTGTACAAGCACCACAATCGCCTTCACGACAACCAATTTTGGTTCCGGTGAGACGTTGTTGGTAACGAACAAAATCCAATAAAGTGGTTCCGGAATGCTCCGATGTTTTAATGGTTTTGTTATTTAGTATGAAGGTGATCATGTTAATTATTTCAATTATAAATGAATTAGAAATCTAACGATATTGTCATTTCGAGTGAAATTCCGTTTCAGGAATTTTGTATCGAGAAATTTATAGTATTTAAAGATTTTCTATGCGTTTCTCGGTCACTTGAAACACTCGAGCTGACATAGAAGGTTATTTAATATTCCGTTTTATCTATTTTCTTAGTCCATTCTTGAAAAGGCTCTAAAGCAATTTCACGAGCTAATTGTTCGAAAGGAATACTTCGTTCTGCATAAGGTAAAGGAATTTCTTTGTAAATAAACTCATCATCAAAACCAATATTTGCAGCATCTACTTGATTGCTTCCGTAGTATACTTTGTCTGGTCTCGCCCAGTAAATAGCCCCTAAACACATTGGGCAAGGCTCGCAAGAAGTGTAAATTTCGCAACCATCTAATTGAAAAGAATCTAAATTTTTACAAGCATCTCTAATTGCGGTAACTTCTGCGTGTGCAGTAGGATCATTTGTTGATGTAACTTTATTGTTTCCGCGGCCTACAATTTTTCCGTCTTTAACAACTACACAGCCAAATGGCCCACCTTCGTTGTTATTCATTCCTTTTAAAGCTGCATTTACAGCCTCTTTCATAAATTGATCTTTATTACTCATTTTTTATTTTTTTTTCTAACAAGCTAATATACTATTTTTAAATAGTGATTAATAGAAAAGAAATTCAAACTTAGTACGCCTTAAATATATGGGTGCCTATTCGAGCTGTTGCTTTTGCTAGAACACACGAATTGTTTTTGGTGTATCCTATATTTATTTAGTATTATTTTTTCTACATGATTTATATGATTTTTGGTGTAATAGCTTAATTGTTAAGCTTTCTTTTTTTGGGTTATTCTTTTTACTTATCAAGTAAAAAGCGTATTTTTAAGCTCCTTAGCTTAACCAAATCATTTTATGCATATATATACAATAATACTTATTGAGTTTTTACTCATATCTTCTAGTATTCTTTTATTATTTAAATTTAGAAACGTATTAGGCCTGGCTCCTTTGTATCTTTTTTTAGGAGCCGTTAGATATTTACAAGCCCTTTCAGGTACCATGATCAGTTTTACAGTTTTAGATGAACTAATAATTTATCCGACATCTGTTATTATATTTAGTTCGCTTTTATTTGCGGTCTTATTGATTTATATTAAAGAAGGCGTTGCTAGTGCTAGAGCCCTTATTTTAGGGATTATCATTTCAAATCTTCTATTGTCTGCATTGTTTGGTGTTATGCATTCGGAAAGCTTAGTAGATATAGATTCTACCTTTGCTTTTTTAGTAGATGATAAGTATTTTATTACAGGTACGGTCCTATTGTTACTGGATTTTCTGTGTTTGGTCATAATTTACCAATTTTTGATATCCATAATTAATAAGCGCTATTTCTTTTTTACACTCTTTATTTCGTTGTTAGTCGTTTTTGTTTTTGATGCATTTATTTTTAATGCTACGCTTTACGTGGATTCTGTGCGTTTTTATAATTTATTAGTAGGTAATATTATAGCTAAGTTTGTTGCTGCACTAGTATTTTCTTTCCTTTTGTATTTCTATTTAAAGTATATAGATCATGAGAAAAGCAATACCTCCTTTATTGTCAATCAAGAGCGAGATGTTTTTTCTATATTAAGATATGAAAAGAAATATTTAAAAATAAAGGCCGAAAAACAACAGCTGGAGAAAAATTTAACTTCTCAACTAGAAACTTCTTTAAATAGCATTTCTGGTGGTTTTATATCCCTAGACAATGACTGGTGTTATGTATATGTGAATAAAAAGGCGGCAGAACTATTAGGAAGAGAACCAGGAACATTAGTTGGGAAACATATTTGGACCGAATTCCCAGAAGGTGTAGGTCGTTCTTTTTATAAGGCGTATTATAAAGCTGTGGAGACGCAAGAAACCGTATACTTTGATGATTATTATGAGCCACTAGACAAATGGTTTGAAAACCGAATATACCCATCTCCAGAAGGGTTGACAATTTATTATACAGACATTACAAAACAGAAAAAAGTAGATGCTAATAATCAAATGTTATTGTCTTTAATAGAAACTAATGATGATTTTATTGGCTTAGCAAATTTAGAAGGAGAACCGCTTTATCTAAATGATAATGGTAGGCAATTAATGGGATTAGCATCGGATGAAAAAATGCCAGCTTCTATATCTGATTTTTTTCCTGAAGATTACCGCGATAGGATTGCAAATGAGCATATGCCTGATATTTTTGAAGCGAATGGGTGGAGTGGAGAAACACACTTTAAAAATTTTAAAACAGGAGATCTAATTCCTATTGAAATGTCTGGTTTCTTAATTAAAGATAAGGTAACTAACACACCCACGGCATTGGGTGTGGTCGCTAAAGATATTTCGGCACGTAAAGAGGCTGAAGAAAAATTAATCTACAGTGAGCAATTGTTTAAACGATTAACATCTAAAGCACCAGCAGGTATTTATCAAACAGATGCAGAAGGTTCTTGCAATTATGTAAACGAAAGGTGGTTAGGATATGCGGGGTTGTCTTATGACGATGCTATGGGATATGGTTGGGCCGCAACTATTCATCCTGATGATGAAGCCAGAATACTTAAAGAATGGGAAACATATGTTCTCTCTGGAGAAAGTGAGCTTGAAACGGATTTTAGATTTCTACATAAAGATAATAAGGTGGTATGGGTGTCTGTTAAAACAGTGGGGACCTATGATGCTCAAAATAACTTGTATGGCTATATAGGTATGGCTATTGATATTACCGAGCGTAAAAATGCGGAAGAAAATTTAATAAATAGCGAGCAATTATTTAGACGATTATCTTCGAATGCATCTGTTGCTATTTTTCAAACAGATAAAAATGGTGTTTGCAATTTTGTTAATGAAGAATGGATGAGATATTCTGGATTAACGTTTAATGAGTCTTTAGGTTTTGGTTGGTCAAGTGCTATACATCCTATGGATCGAGATAGAATTATTGGCGATTGGGAAGAAGCAACTTCTAAAGGAAATGAATTGGTTTCCGAATTTAGAATAGTAAATAAACAAGGAGAAACAAAATGGGTTTCCGTTAAATCAACTGGATTATATGATTTTAATAATGAGTTATATGGATATATAGGCACGCTTGTCGATGTTACAGAACGGAAAGAAGCAGAAGAACAAATTATTAAAAGCGAAAAGTATTTAGATAATATTCTAAACAATATTGGTGATCCTGTTTTTGTAAAGGATGAACAAAGTAGAATACTGTTAGTCAACGATGCCTTTTGTTCCATTTTTAATATTGAAAGGGATGCTGTAATTGGTAAAACGTTAGCAGAAAGTGTTTCTGCAGAAGAGAGAGAGAGTTTTTTACAAATAGATAAGCATGTCTTAGCAACAGGGATAGAGAATGTGAATGAAGAAACGTTAACATTAGCAGGAGAAAAATCAAGAACAATTTCAACAAAAAAAACAAGATTTATTGATGTTGCTGGTAATCTATTTTTAATTGGGATTATTAGAGATGTAACAGAGCGTAAGAAAATTGACGAAGAAATTAGGATGGCACATCAACGACTTACTACACACTTAAATAATTCTCCATTAGCCGTCGTGGAATGGGATAAGGACTTTTTTGTTGCGAAATGGTCTGCGCAAGCGGAAAAAATATTTGGTTGGACAGAATCTGAAGCCATGGGAAAACAATTGATTGACTTGAACTTGGTTTACGAAGAAGATATTCCTTCTACCGATGCGATTGCTAGTGAATTAAGAACGGGTAAAGTAAAAAGAAATAAAATTATTAATCGCAATAATACTAAAACAGGAAAAGTCATTTATTGCCAGTGGTATAATTCCGTTTTGCAATCTGCCGATGGAGAAGTAGAAACTGTTTTGTCTTTGATTCAAGACGTTACCGAAAGTAAAAGAGCAGATGAAGAAATTAGGATGGCACATCAACGACTTACTTCACACTTAAGTAATTCGCCATTAGCTATTATTGAATGGGATGAAAATTTAATTATTCGTAGTTGGTCGGTACAGGCTGAAAATATATTTGGTTGGAAAGAACAGGACGTTGTAGGGAGACATTTTAGTGAGTTAAATCTCGTACATGAAGAAGATTATGAATCTACAGAGGTTATTTCTCTCCAATTAATGAAAGGAATAGTGAAAAACAACAAGATTGTTAACCGTAATAATACAAAAACAGGAAAAGTCATTCATTGTCAATGGAATAATTCTGTTTTACAATCGCCAGAAGGAGAAGTAGAAACTGTTTTATCATTGGTGCAAGACGTTACAGAACGAATAGAATCCGAACAGAATATAAAAGATAATGAAGAAAAATTCGCTAAAGCTTTTGAATCCAATGTGATAGGGAAAGCCATACTTAATCAAGAAAAAAAGATTGTTGAAGTAAATAAAGCGTTGGCAAACATTGTTGGATTTGAAAGAGAGAACATGTTAGGGAAAACGGCAGAAGAAATAGAGTTGTTCAATCAGGATAGTCCAGATAACTTAGAAAATGAAAAGAAGTTATGGAGTCATTTTAGTGAAAAAGGGTATGTATCCAATATGGAATTAAAATACATAATGAAAGCGGGAAGAGAGCTTTATATCTTAATCTCTTTACAAGCGCTTCAGTTAAATAATGAAGGTCATGTTTTGTTAACCATATTGGATATAACAGAAAAGAAAAATGCTGAAGCAGAATTAGAAAAATACAGGAATAATCTGGAAGAGCTAATTGAAGTTAGAACCGAAGAGGTGTATTTAAAAAATAATCAATTAGAGCGCATGAATAAATTATTTGTAGGTAGGGAATTAAAAATGAAAGAGTTAAAGAATGTTATTAAAGAGTTACAGTTAAAAAAGGATAATTAAATTAACTATTAAAATTAATAATCTATTTAACTTTGTTAACTTATGAATAAAAGTACTTTTTTTCTTTTTTTTAAAAAACCTTTAGTATTAGCTTTTTTGTTTTTTATAGTACTGCTTTTTGCTACCCAATATATTGCTTATCAGGAGTATGTGATAAGTAGAAGTGAGCACAAACGAGAAATTAATAACCAAGTAAGTTTAATTAAAGAAAAACTGCAATCGCTAGTTATGTATAGCTATTCGGCTACAAAATCATTAGAGTATATAGTAGAAAGAAATGGTGTACCACCCGATTTTGATAAAATTGCAGCCGAATTATTAAATAGAAGCAAATATTTTGATGTTGTAGAGCTCGTGGATCGGGAAGGATTTATTACGCACGTATATCCTTTAAAAAATAATGAAGTTATTGGTTTTAATATTCTAACAAGCCCTGAAGCTCGCAGTGGTTCTCTTACGACCATTAAGAGAAGAGATTTTTTTATTGCAGGTCCGGTACATCTAGAACAAGGAGGTATTGGTATGATAAGTAGACAGCCTATCTTTATAGATGGAGAATTTTCTGGATTTTCGGCCGTGGTTACTAAACTTTCTACTTTTTTTAATGATTTGATTGATGATAGTTCTAATGAACATAATTTTATTTATCAATTGTCTAAAATAAACTCTCAAACCCAGGAAGAAGAGTTTTTTTTAGAAAGCGATATGTCGCCTTATGAAGAATTTGCAATACCGATAGAAATGTCTTCTGGAGAATGGAAGCTCTATGTGGTACCTTTGCGGCAAGAAGTTAATACAGCTATATGGTCTTCAATACTGGGTGTTTTAATAGCCTTTTTTAGTAGTTGGAGTATTTGGTATTTTGGTGGTCGATCTAAACGATTAAAGGGATTGATTGCATCTAAACTTTTAGTGCAGGAGAAGCAATTAGAGTCCATTTATAAAACAACTTCAAAAAAAATAAAAAAAAGTGAGTCCAATTTAAGAAAAGCACAACAGATTGCTAAACTTGGGAGTTGGGAGTTAGATAAGGAAAAGAATAAATTAACATGGTCTAATGAAATGTATAGAATATTTGAAAAGGACCCTAAGAATTTTGAAGTTACTTATGAGGCGTTTGTAGATACTATTCATCCAGAAGACAAAGAAATGGTAATGGAAATCTATGCCGATTCTGTAGAAAATAAAAGCTCTTATCAAATAATTTATAGGCTAAAGCTCGATAATGAACGTGTTAAGTATGTGAACGAACAGTGCGAAACATTTTATGATAAAAATCAGAAAGCTAAAAAAACTTTTGGTACCATACAAGATGTTACAAGTAGAATAAAAACAGAAGAAGTTCTTAAAAATAGGGAGCTATTGTATCGTAGTCTCACGTCTAATGCACCTGTAGCTATTTTTAATACAAATGAATTAGGGGAATGTACATATGTAAATGACGAATGGCTAAAATATACAGGAATGACTTTTTTAGAAGCCATGGGATTTGGTTGGCACAACGGCTTGCATCCAGAAGATAAAATAAGAGTATTGAAAGATTGGAGAGAGGCAGTAGCTCAGGGCAGAGAATTTAAAGCGGAATATAGATTTCAGGATAAAAACAAAAAAAATACTATGGTTGCGGTAAAGGCAACAAAGTTGTTGGATGCAGATAATAGTATGCATGGTTATATTGGGATTGCTACTGATATTACCGAAAGAATAGCAAACGAAAAAGAATTGTTGATTTTTAAAAACAATCTAGAAGAATTGGTGGATTCAAGAACCGAAGAGCTCAATGATAGTAAAGAAGCTTTATTAAATCTTTTAGAAGATATCAATCTGCAATCTA
>JGI24723J26617_10002752_pt1 | contig 13513 bp, 10 predicted proteins | sample Cruoilmetagenom6_FD_26617 | JGI IMG/M metagenome (IMG submission 26617)
ACCACTATTGGGCGCTATTTATTCCAACAACCTAGATGCTACAATAGATGAATTGCAACTTAAACTCCCTTTTTTGGCGTTCCCCGTATTGCTGCTTACTGTTCGATTAAAGAATTCCCGTCCTTTTGTGATGAATCAATTTTTATTAGGGATTTTGGCAGCATCCCTTCTCGCGCTGGCCAAAGTAGGATATTTTAAAATTAACAACCTTGGCAATTATTTTTATTATAACAAATTCTCTGAATTTTTAGATAAGCACACAACCTATTTCTCATTATTTGTAGTAATCTGTTTGTTATGGATATTATGGTTGTTTGTAAACAGAAAAGCCAATAAATTACTCTTGATTTTTGGAGCTTTGGCATTGTTATATGTATTCTATTTGCTCAGTGTTCGCATAAGTATTATAGCTTTGGCTATAGGTAGCTTAACAATCATTTTGAGTTCTATTGCATCAACTTGGAAAAGAGTTTTGGTACTTATTATTATTCCAGTTCTTTTGGGCTCTATTTACTTTACGCCTTATTTTCAAAAACGGTTTGAACCAAGTACTACAGAAACAGCCCAAATAAGTGATATGAAATTTAGGCAGTTGCACTGGAAAGCAGTTTTGGAAACCATATCCCAAAACAATATATTTCTTGGCTACGGAACACGCAGCAGTAGAGACTATTTATATAATAAATACAAATCTTATAGCCTTACCTCAGCCTATAAAGAGGGCTATAATGCCCACAACCAATATTTAGAAGTTTTCTTGGAATTTGGACTATTGGGATTCGTGATTTTCTTGGCCTTGATTCTTTATTTACTGTGGGTTTTTAAAAGGAACAAGGACTATTTTGCACTAAGCATTTTAATGGCTTTTCTGGTTTATATGCTCACAGAATCCATTTTCCAAAGGCATAGTGGGATTGTTATTTTTTCGTTTTTGATTGCTTTATTTTTAAATGAAAATATCTCAAAAAAGAAGCCTATTTTGAAAAATTAAATTTATTATTCTTTAATAAACTTCTTGACAGTACTGTTGTTTTGGTCATCAGTCATTTTAAGCAAGTAAACGCCACTTCTTAGGCTGGAAACATTTATTTCAGTTGTATTCTGGTTTTCTTCAAAGAATACATTTTGCCCCATTGTATTAAAAATTCGAACACTTTTTAAATTATAATTTGAACTAATGTACAGGTTATCTTTTACAGGGTTAGGAAACACATTTATTTCAACATTCTCTAATTCAACTATACCTAAAATACATTCATCACCGATATTTTCATTATATCCAGTCCAGGAGTCTTTACACCAGCCAAAAGAACTATTACAGGTTTGATTTGAAGCATAATTAATATTATCTACAGTAATACATGTCAAACCAGTGTTATTCAAAGTTTGAAGATCAAATAGATTATGATTGTTTCCATTTTTGATATTCAAAGATGTTAATAGGTTACTGTTACATGTTAACCGTTCCAGATTATGATTGTGACTCATATCTAGACTGCTTAACTGGTTATTATCGGAAGATAAAAATTTGAGATTAGGATTTTCAGATAAATCTAAATTCGTTATTTGGTTAGACCAGCAAGATAAATCTTCAAGATTCGGATTTTGTGTTACGTCTAGATTGCTTAATTGATTATCACCACAATTTAAATAAACAAGATTTGTGTTTTGAGTCAAATTTAAATTAGTTAGAAGATTATCGGCACAATATAAATATTCAAGATTCGGGTTTTGTGATATATCTAAACTCGTCAATTGATTACCAATAGCATTTAATGATTCAAGATTTGGGTTTTGGCTTACATTTAAACTGCTTAATTGGTTATATGCACAACTTAAATCTACTAGATTCAAGTTTTGTGTTAGATCTAAACTTGTTAATTGCGAAGAATTGCAGCTTAAATAAACGAGATTTGGGTTTTGACTTACATCTAAATTTGTTAAGGGGTTAATATAACACGAAAGGCGTATAAGTTTTGAGTATTGACTTACATCCAAATTAGTTAATAGGTTTCTACCTATAAATAAGATTTCAATATTTGGATTTAGGTTTACGCTTAAGTTGTTTATTTGGTTATCTCGGCAGCGTAAATCCAGAATATTCGTAAAATATTGTATTCCTTCCAAAGAAGAAATATTCTGTCCATCAACATTAAGCCCTATTACAGCTTCGGCTTCACTTACTTGTATTTCGCCATCATTGTTGGTGTCTGCATCTATATCTCCAACCCCATTTCCATTTGTATCTACACAATTTGTATTTACCAATGCATTTTTAAAATTTGCATCAGGAAAATTGATAATCTGGCTATAACAAACCGAAGAAAAGATCAATAATATAAAAGTAATTGTTTTCATAATTTTTAGGTTTTAAAAACAAGTGGCCTATTCTTTAATAAACTTCTTAACAGTACTGTTGGTTTGGTCATCAGTCAATTTAAGCATATAAACGCCGCTGTTTAGGCTGGAAACATTTATCTCTGTAGTATTCACATTTTCTTTAGAGAATACTTTTTGCCCCATCGTATTGAAAATTTGAACTCTTTTTAAATTATAATCTGAATTAACGTTCAAAATATTCTTTACAGGGTTAGGGTAGAGATTGAAAGCGGAAAAATCTTGTGTTGAGGTACCTAAAACAAAACCACATGCTTCCGCAACTACAACAGCTGTTTCACAACCACTGGCATTGTTATTAATTTCATGAAAATAAGGGCTTTGATGTTCCTCTAAAAAAGTACAGATACTTTCAAAATTGCAAACTCCAAGATTGGGGTTCTGTTGTATAATAATTTTTGAGATAGAGTTTGGATCAATATTTTCAACTCCTTCTAGCGAAGCTAATTGTGCATTATCTTCTATTTGAAATTCGCCATCTCCCAAACTTGTTAAGCTGGAGAGACCAGAAATGTCATTAAGATTATTGTTTTCAATAATTTTTAATGAACCATCTATTGAGGTTAAACTACTTAAACCATTTAGATTGGTAATGTTTTTATTGTGAGAAATTGTAAGATTTCCCCCAACCGTGCTAAGATTTTGCATTTCCGGAATTTTTGGCAGTAACTCATTTCCATCAATAGATAAATAATTACCCACTGCATTGAGATTATTAAAATCAACTACAGTTTCCAAGACAGGGTTATTATTAATTATAAAATAATCTCCCACGTTTTCAACCAAACTGAAACTTGTTATTTCTTCTAGCACTTCATTATTAATAATTTCAAACCTATTTACTTGTGTTACATTGGGAAAAATATCTATAGTTTGAAACGAATCATTATTGTCGAAATGGAAATATTTTAAAGAATTTACATTAGGATAGGGAATGATACTAGTAAGAGAGGTGTTATCTGCACATAGGAAACCAACTACGCCTGACGCATTAGGAGCTATTTTTACGGATGAAAGCAGTTCATTTTGATAAATCTGTATATCAAGATCAAGAGGTGATGCATTTTCAAAAATATTTATACTCTGTAAGCTTTGGTTATTTTTAAATGTTATGTACACATCTTCGGCAGCTCCACCAAAGCCAGTAATTGTGCTTAGGTTGTTGTTTTCTGACGCCCAAAGGACTCCTTGATTCATGCTATCAAAATCAGTAATGGTTTGTAAGCTGTTATTGTCAGTTATAAAAATTTTTGCATCTTGTAGGGAATTAAAACCAGAGATTGTCTCTAATTGTGAGTTGCTACGAATTCTTATCTCTTCTGCCGTTTCAAGGCTTTCAAATCCGCTCAGAGTGACTAAGGAAGGATTTAAATAAACATTTAAAGTATATTTAATAACTGAAAGATTGTCAATTCCTTCAATGCTTTGCAGGTTATTATTCTGAAAAATATAAAATCCTCCATTGATAGTTTCCAAATTAGTTAGCCCTTCTAAATTTACTAAAGATTGATTATTACTAATTATTAAAACATCTGCCCCATTACTTTGACCTATACCATCAATTACCTGAAGGTTGTTTAATCCTGCTAAATTAACTAAACTCCCATTAGTATTAATTCTCATAGTTCTGCTTATATAGCTTAGGCCCTGTAAACCATCTAGATTTATCAAATTTGAATTCCCACCTATAACCAACATTTCTAAGGAAGTTAAGTTTTCCAAACCTTGTAAACTTGTTAGCATATTACAACGCACTATTTCAAGAAAACGAGCTGTTGTCAAGTTTCGTAATCCATTTAAAGATGTGAGCGAACCATTGTCTCTAATATATATACGTTCACTGGTAATAATACCTTCTAAACCATCTAAACTTTCAAGCGAATTATTATCCAAGATATAAAGAACAAAAGTATTTGAATCTATATTTAAATTTGCGAGTGGCTGTATACTTGTCAGTCCATCACAATTTATAATACTTAGCGCCGATAATTCAGATAAATTACTGAGTTCATTAATGTTGGTCAATAGCGGACTATCATAAATTTTATATTCGCCACCCACAAAATTTATATTATGCAAACCATATAAACTAGGGAGAAAATCACTCTGTACATGCAAAAGTCCACTTACCGAGGTTAGTTGTGCAAGCCCGTTTAAGTTATATAAAACTCCGTCTATAAATAAATTACCATTAATTGAAGTACAGCCAGGATAATTAATTGCAAAATTGTCAATATCTGCCTGTGAAGTTAAATGTATAGACCCCCCGCCACCACATTGAGCATTTGTTATTGAAGTCAATGAAAAGACAAAAATTAATAGTGCAAATTTTTTCATAATAAATATTTTAAAACTTTTGTTCTAACTTTTCCTTAATTTAAATTTCAAAATCTCTTTCAAAAAACCTTAAAGAAATGAATCAAGTTAAATATACAGATTAAATCATAGATATTAATTATCTTAAAGAAATAATGGAAAAAGGTATTCTACCATTTCTTTTTTTAAACAGTATATTTGCCCCAATTTTCAAAGCAAATTTTGCCAAACACTAGAATCCAAATCCTAAACACCACCATAGACAACCTCTCCATGCAAGAAACCCTTGCCCTGGTGCAGGAAAAAATCCAGGCTGGGGAACAGCTCCATCACGTAGTTGTAAATGCGGGAAAAGTGGTATCCATGCAGAAGGATTCCGAACTTCGGCAAAGTGTAAACCAAAGTGATATCATCAACGCCGATGGGCAAGCCGTAGTTTGGGCCTCGCGCTTTTTGCGTAAACCCCTAAAGGAACGTGTCGCCGGTATAGACCTTATGGCCAATCTTGTGGAAATGGCGCATAAGAATAACTATAAAATATTTCTGTTCGGCGCAAAGGAGGATGTGGTGAAAACGGTAGTTGAAAAATATTCCGAAATCTATTGCCCAAATATTATTGCAGGATATAGAAATGGTTATTTCAGTCCTTCGGAAGAAAAGGAAATAGCCCAGCAAATAGCAGATAGTGGCACACAAATGCTTTTCGTGGCCATTTCATCACCCATCAAGGAAAACTTTCTATTTAAATATCGCGACATCCTTAAAAACGTAAACCTCATTATGGGCGTTGGCGGTAGTTTTGACGTAGTTGCGGGCAAAACGAAACGGGCGCCCACTTGGATGCAAAAGGCAGGACTGGAATGGTTTTATCGCTTTGCACAGGAGCCAAGACGTATGTGGAAACGCTATTTGGTCGGTAACTCCAAGTTTATTTATCTCGTGTTAAGAGAGCGCTTTTCTAAAAAATAGAAGCGAATTACTGTATCATAGGTCGGGTCACAAAAATAACCCAGCCAAGGATACTCCATAGCAAAGCCATAGCAAAGCCATAGCAAAGTCATTAAAACGTAAGAAAATAGCCCTTTTTTCCTACAAATAAAATTTCTTTTAATAACCCTTTGAAGGTTCTTGGTTTTGCGAACAAAAATTTAGTTGAATATCCTGCCTTCCGTCTAAAATCTCCTGTCTAAAATCCAATATCTCGCAAGAGTTTTCTATCTTCCCCTAAAATTTAAAAAAACACAATTTTTCCCCCATGAGGATCCTGCTCGCTGCCATATACCCTTATGCCTTCCTGCTGCTATACCTCATCATCCCTTTTGATAATTATATTCGGGCCTTGCCCAATATTCTTATGGCAATTTTGGTGGTTGCCTTCCCTTTTATTGTTAAAAAGGAAGATTTCAAAAAGTTAAAATCGCTCCCTATAGCTATTTTCCTCGGCCTTTTTGTCTATTTGTTGATTGACTCTTTTGGAAGCGGTAGGTTGCAGGATGATTTCAATATCATCAAAAAAGTGCTTATTGCCGTCGGCCTGGCCATCCTTTACATTCCGGTGGCCGATGTCAGGAAAATCAACAGCGCAATAATCTTTTCCGCCCTTGCGGCCATTATTTTTTCGGTCTTTAACTTCGTTCTTATAACCGATGCCACGGGAAGCTTTGCCCTTGGGGACTCTCCACAGGTTGTGGAATCGCTGTTGATAGATAGGTTGTACCTGGGCCTTCTCTGCACCTTCAGTATGCTCATTTCCTTCCAATCCATTCAGAAAAAATACCATCCCAACAACAATTACTATTTGGCCAATATTTTGGTCAATGCGGTTTTTATCGTCTTGATCGCATCAAAAATAGCGGTAGTGGCCCTATTCTTTTTAATATTGATCAAACAGTTTTACGGCCAGCGAAAAATTTGGAAACTAGTTACCGCTATTGCCACGATCGGCATACTCATGAGTCTGTTCTTTATTATCAAGAATGAAAAGGACTATCAATCTATCCAGACAGAAAACACTAAAAATCCACCCGCGATTATTGAGAATTCAATGACGTATGAGTTACGGGCGGTCGTCTGGAACTGCGCAGTAAATGTTATTCAGGATAAAGGTTTTTCCCTCACTGGAATCGGTTTTGATGCTACCAAGGATCAATTGGCGGCCTGTTATGAAACCCAAATTACCAATATTGAAAAAAGGGAAAAATTTGTGGCACAACGTTATAATACCCACAATCAGTTTTTGGACTTCTATTTAAGTGCGGGATTTATAGCGCTCTTGCTTTTTTTGGTCTTTATGGGCGTTAGTTTCATTAAGATCCGACATCAATTTTTTCCCACGGCTATGTTGGCCATTCTACTGATGTATTGTATGGTAGAAAACCTTTTTCATCGGCAGATTGGCGCGTACTACGTAGGTTTTATCCTAATTGTATTGATGACCGGTAAGCACACGGAGAAAACAACGGAATAAAAGCCTAATAAAAGAATTTCAAATTGTACTTTTGCGCTTTGATAACAAATCCAACCTTTTCAATATTAGAAAAGAAAGAAGAAGATAAATGAAAATTTCAGTAATAGGAACAGGTTACGTAGGCCTCGTTACAGGAACCTGTTTGGCAGAAACGGGTAATGAGGTAATCTGTGTAGATGTCGACAAAGCAAAAGTAGAAAAAATGCGAAATGGCGAAGTACCCATCTACGAACCGCATTTGGACGTACTTTTTGAGAGAAATATAAAAGCGAACCGTTTAAAGTTTACCACTTCGTTGGAAGAGGGCCTCGCACATGGCGATATTATCTTTTTGGCACTCCCAACCCCAGAAGATGAAGACGGCTCGGCCGACCTTTCCTACGTTTTGAACGTTTCTGAAGAAATAGGCAAAAACATTAGGGAATATAAGGTAATCGTTGACAAGAGCACGGTGCCGGTGGGTACTGCCGAAAAAGTGTACGCCGTAATCGCTGAAAATGCTCCATGTGAATTTGATGTGGTCTCAAACCCTGAGTTTCTTCGCGAAGGCTTTGCCGTAGATGATTTTATGAAACCAGAGCGGATTATTGTGGGCTCTAGTAGTGAAAGAGCCACAGCTTTGATGAAAAAGCTCTACAGTCCATTTGTGCGTTCGGGCAACCCCATAATCGTAATGGACGAAAAATCTGCAGAGCTTACCAAGTATGCGGCAAATTCCTTTTTGGCCACCAAGATTACCTTTATGAACGAGATTGCCAATTATTGCGAAAAAGTGGGCGCCGATGTAGATATGGTTCGCGCTGGGATGGGAACCGATAGCCGCATTGGCAAGCGTTTTCTCTTTCCGGGAATTGGTTATGGAGGCTCTTGTTTTCCAAAAGATGTGAAAGCTCTTAAAAAAGCTGGAAAGAACGAGAATTATGATTTCAAAATTCTCAAGTCGGTAATTGAGATAAATTCAGCCCAAAAAACCATCCTACTTCCGAAGATTGAAAATTATTTCAAAAATGGTTTAAAGGGAAGAACCATAGCCGTATGGGGGCTTGCATTTAAACCCGAGACCGATGACATTCGCGAAGCCCCGGCAATCGATATGATGGAAGGTTTGCTGGACAAAGGCGCAAAACTTCAGGTGTTTGATCCAGAGGCAATGCCGAATATTAAAAAGCGTTTTGGAGATAAATTGCATTATTCAGAATCTATGTATGCCGCCCTTGAGGGAGCTGATGCACTACTGATATGTACCGAATGGAGCATTTTCCGCACCCCGGATTATGGTAGGCTGAAACAATTGTTGAAAAACCCCGTTGTTTTTGATGGAAGAAACCTATACAATGTAAATGATATGGAAGCGGAAGGTTTTACCTATGTCTCCGTAGGAAGAAAGGCGGTAAATGTATGAAGAAACGTGTCCTAATAACCGGGGCTGCTGGATTTTTGGGCTCGCACCTCTGTGATAAATTTATAGCTGAGGATTTCCACGTTATCGGGATGGACAATCTCATTACCGGCGACCTTAAGAACATCGCCCATCTTTTTAAATTGGAGGCTTTCGAGTTCTATCATCACGATGTTACCAAGTTTGTGCACGTTCCCGGAAGTGTGGATTACATTCTTCATTTTGCCTCTCCCGCAAGTCCGATAGATTATTTGAAAATACCGATCCAAACTTTAAAGGTAGGTTCCCTGGGCACCCACAATCTTCTCGGTTTGGCCCGGGAAAAAAAGGCGCGCATCCTCATTGCCTCTACATCAGAAGTTTATGGAGATCCACAAGTACATCCCCAAACAGAAGAATACTTTGGAAATGTCAACACTATCGGTCCACGCGGGGTTTATGATGAGGCCAAGCGCTTTCAGGAATCCATAACCATGGCTTACCATAGGTTTCATGGTTTAGAAACACGAATTGCTAGAATTTTTAATACTTACGGTCCACGCATGCGCCTTAACGATGGGCGTGTTATCCCCGCCTTTATAGGGCAAGCCTTACGCGGGGAGGATCTTACGGTTTTTGGGGACGGTACGCAAACGCGTTCGTTCTGTTATGTAGATGATGAGGTGGAAGGTCTTTACCGTTTGTTATTAAGCGATTATGCATTGCCGGTAAATATTGGCAATCCCGAAGAAATAACCATTCTCGATTTTGCAAAGGAAATAGTGAAACTTACGGGAACAGAGCAAAAAATCATCTTCAAGCCTTTGCCGCAGGATGATCCTATGCAACGCGAACCGGATATTTCAAAAGCGAAAGAAATATTGGGATGGCAACCTAAAATTTCTCGGGAAGAAGGAATGAGGAAAACATTTGAGTATTTTAAAAATCTTTCAAAAGAAGAGCTTTTTAAAAGCGAGCATAAGGATTTTTCAAAGCACAATAAATAAGATTAAATGTTTAAAAGCGGAAGATATTCAGGATTGTTAAGGCCTATTTCATACGGAATAGACCTTTTCTTTATCAATTTTTTTGCTTTTCAGTCCTTCGGCCAGCCTTTTCCCTATTTCAATTATGTGGTTTATTTAACGATAGCCTGGCTTATTCTCTCCTTGCGTTTGGGGTTTTATGAAATTTACCGTTTTACCCATTTATCGAAAATCATGTCTTTGATAGGAAAACAAAGTGTCGTTTTTCTCTTGATCGTATTTTCTTTTTTCGGGTTTTATAATGAATTGACTACCTCAGCTTCTACTATTTTCAATTACATTCTGTTGGTAATTCTTTGTGTAACCATTGTGAAATTGGGTGTTTTCTTTCTGTTGAAGAAATATCGTTTACACTTAGGAGGAAATGTGCGTAAAGTCGTAATTATCGGCCTAAACCAAAAAACGGACCAGTTGCGTAAATTTTTCACCAATAATCCTGTCTATGGCTATAAATTATATAAAACTTTTGACCTAAAAGGGCCGGATAAAGTTACCATAGAAGAATGCATGGATTATATCCTCAAAGAGGAAATAGATGAGGTGTACTCTTCCGTTGCGGAAATTAACAACAAAGATTTGATAAAGCTCATTGATTTTGTGGACAATAACCTCAAGGTATTAAAATTTCTTCCGGACAATAAAGAAATCTACAGCAAAAAACTGGACTTTACCTATTACGGGGTACTGCCCATTCTTTCCATGCGGAAAATTCCTATGGATGAACCATTTAACAAGTTCTTAAAGCGAAGTTTTGACATTTTGCTTTCTCTTTTTGTTATTGTCGGGCTCTTATCATGGCTAACTCCAATTCTTGGACTGCTGATTAAGTTAGAATCAAAAGGCCCCGTATTCTTTAAACAAAAAAGAAACGGCCTCGATTATAAGGAGTTTTATTGCTATAAATTCCGTTCCATGCGGCCCAATCCCATGGCACACTTGGAGCAAATAAGAAAAGGCGACGAACGTGTTACACGGGTGGGAAGAATCATTAGAAAAACCAGTATTGATGAACTGCCACAGTTTATAAACGTTTTAAAGGGCGAAATGTCCGTTGTAGGCCCAAGACCGCATATGGTGAGCCATACCCATATGTATGCGGAACGGATTGACAAGTTTATGGTACGTCACTTTATTAAACCGGGCATTACGGGCTTGGCCCAAGTTAGTGGATTTCGAGGTGAGGTGGAAGACGACAACCACATTATAAATAGGGTAAAATATGATATTTTTTATCTCGAAAATTGGAGCCTTTTTCTCGATCTAAAAATTGTCTTCCAGACTATCATAAATGCACTTCGGGGAGAAGAAAAGGCATATTAAATTCTTTCCATCGTGGTGATAAAACCTTCAAATTGTTTCTGGAAATTAAAAGCAGAAACGGAATTTCTTTGAACCTGCTCTTTCGGAAATCGTCTTAACTCTTCCTTTGAAACCGTATTGATAAACTCTTGCAGAGCGCTATGGTCATTTACCGGAACAGCCCACCCGAGCTCATTACTTTTTACTATGTCTCCCCCTTCCCCACCCCCAAAATAAAGTACTGGCAGCCCCAAACGAGTATATTCAAATATTTTTGAGGGAACGGAACCGTAAATCCTTTTCATCAAAGGAATAAAGGCAATATCATAATTTTGTAATTCTTTATGTAATTCCTCTCTGTCCACTTCCCCATAAAAGTGGATGTTCTTCTTTTGCAAATTTTTAATTTTTCCGGCTTCAGGTCCAGCTCCGTAAATATGAAGAGTTACACTTTCTGAAAAAGAGATATGTTGACAGATTTCAAAAATTCCCTGGGCAACCCCTAATAAACCTGCATAAACGATTTTAATTTCAGAAGATGGTTTGTGTTCTGGAATTAAGGGAACTCTGAAGTTTGGAACATTGCGATATAAAAAAGTTGGTTTCTTTACATTTTGGGAAATATGCTGAAGAATCTCTTCCGATTGGCCGATAATCAAATCGGCGTTATTATAACAAAAATGTTCCATTTTCAGCAAAAGTGAATAATACCAACCTTCTCTCAAAAGCCCCATTTCCAAACCAGCCAAAGGCCAAAGGTCTGAAACATTCAGGATTATTTTTTTGGAAAACAACTTTCCCAAACAAGTTGCGGTAAATCCAACAAATACCGGGGAATATTGGATAAATATTTTTTTAGGGGTTTTTGAAAAAATAAAGAATAAAATCAAGCTGAGCGAAAAAGAAATCATAGAGAGCAACCTCACAAATTTGTTGGCAGAATTGCTGGGCCAAATCCACAGCCGTTTTATTTTTCCGAAGTAGGTGTTTTCCGTTGTAAAGATTTTACCTCTGTATTCCTGAAAAACGTTACCAGTTGGATAATTTGGCAAGGGACACACAACTGTAACCTCAAAACCATCGTTTCCCAATGCCTCTGCAAGGCTGGAAATCCTATTGGACGCTGCACCCTTTTCAGGAGGAAAATAGTTGGTTATTAAAAGGATTTCCTTTTGCACGCCTTGATTGTGATTAATTTTCAACCAATGAAACAAACTGTTTCAGCTTCCCGCTCGCCGTCCTGTCCAACTGTGTTTTTCTATGGAATGTAAATTTCAATCCCGGCTCTAAAAATTGGACAATGGTTTTTGAGATAAAACTTTTCTTTTCTTCGGTCAGCTCGGTTTTGCTTACATAATATATTTCAAAAGTATCAATCTTTGTTTGAATTACTTTAAACTCCTGAATATTCCCGCTTTCCTCCATTATTTTTTTGGTAATCACATAAAAAGTCATTCCAGCAGCTTTTTTTCCGCTTGGCAGGATTGCGAAATCATTTGTTCTTCCGGTCAGTTTATTAAGAATTGGCTTTTTAAAAGTGCTTTTTTCGCTCAGTGAACCGTAATCGCCAATTTCATAACGGATAAACGGATGTGCTTTGTTGTGTAGCGAAGTTATCACAATGCGTCCTTTTTCGCCCAATGGCAACGGTTTATCGGCTTCATCCAATATCTCAACAAAAAGTGTTTTGGAATCCACTTCCCATTCGCCGTGAGGGTTGGTAAAGGCAATTACTCCGGCTTCCGAGCAGCCGTACTCATTCACAATCGGAACGCCCAACTGGTTTTCAAGCAAAATTTTATCAGCCTCAAAAAGCATTTCGGATGTAACGATACACACCTTCAGCGTTGGACAGACATTTTTTAAGATGATATTCTTGTCCTTCAAATATTTCGCAAAGAGCACAATGCTACTGGTATAACCGTTAATGTACTCAAAAGGTTTTTGTTTATAGACTTTCAACATTTCATCGAGAGCCCTTTCTGAAAGGTCGTTAATTGAAAATCTGTGGCGTTTGGCCAAAAAGTCCTTCATCCGCACCGTTTTATTTTCAACGGTATCTAAAGGAATTCCGTAATAGCGCGCCTGCAACGAACTGTTGAAATCTATACCGTACCACCCAAACCGCTCCATGTGGTAAGCCCACGTAATGGCGTGGCTGTACTTGTCCTTCGCAAAACGGATGGGGTTGCCGCTGGAGCCAGAGGTTTTGTTTGTGTAAACATTTTTTTCCGAAAAACCCTTTGAAAGTCGCTCCTTCAGCGGAATTTGAAAATCTGCTTTCTTCAAAATAGGCAGCGATTCCCAAGTTGAAAAACCGTCTTTCACTTTCTGGCGATAAAAAGGGTTGTTTTTTAAATGATAGGTTACAATTTCGGCCCTTTTCGCTTTCAAAAATGCTTCGTAGTCTGTTTCATTTATTTGGGAAATTTGAAGCAATTCTTCCTTGGCCCTTTTAATAGGGAAACGTTTCAGAAAAAGGGAAATATCGAATAGTCTCAAAAGATTATTTCAATTTAAGTTGAAACCTAAAAATTCGCAAAGTCAAATTCGCTTCAAATAAATTAGTGGTTCAAGGTACAAACAATTATTTTTGACACCGAAACAAAA
>JGI24723J26617_10002764_pt1 | contig 13452 bp, 9 predicted proteins | sample Cruoilmetagenom6_FD_26617 | JGI IMG/M metagenome (IMG submission 26617)
CTTCAATAAAAGCATGAAAACAAAGACTTAGAAAAACAAGGAACGGAAACTTTTTTAATTGGTCTTTATGTAAATGAATATGTCCATGTTCTATACCTCCTGAGAAATAATCGAGTAGCAGTTGTAAGAAGAAACCAATGAGTAAGAATAGACTAACCTCCTTCGGAGTGTTCGTAAATACTTCTGGTAAAAGGTGTAAAAAACAAATTGCCATCAAAAATGCTCCACTAAATGAAAGAAGTAATTTGATACTTTTGGTCCCATTCGGACGAAACCAAACCATGGCAATACCGCTAATTGCGGAACTTAGAAACAAAAGTAGAACAGCCCAAATATTCATTATTAATTCTTTTTGCAGATTAAAATTAGTCGATCAGAAGTAGTTTCGTCAAAGGAGTTTAAATGGTAGTCGCCGAATGTGTGAATGATTTCTAATCCTGAAAGGTTGAGGTATTCTTGAAACTGATGCAATTGAATGTTTTTGACATACTCAGTAAAATGGAACGCTCTACCTTCATCATCAAATGCAATTTCTTTTGTAATGTATCCATTAGCTAAAAACTTTTCAATATTAAAAGTAATATTCTCTATGGTCTTTTGTTCTTTTACCGGTAATGTCTTTATAACTTTTTTAACATTTAAAAAGTCAATTACTAAATGACCTTGACGAACTAAATTATCCGCCATCGCTTGGATGGCTTTTTTATTCTCTTCTTCACTTTCGAAGTACCCAAAGCTAGTGAATAGATTTAAAGCCACATCAAAATAGTTTGGCCTGAATACCTCCCGCATGTCGTGTCTGGCAAAATGAAGATTTTTATTCTCATCCTTTTGCGCATATGTGATACTTTCTGCAGATAAATCAATTCCTGTTACATCAAACCCTAAAGTGCTAATGAATTTGGAATGACGTCCCTTTCCGCATGCAATGTCGATAATTTTTAATCCTTTTTTTAGTGCAAAACGACCAATTAAACGTTGAATGAATTGGTGGGCTTCTTTCTCGTCACGACTTTGATATAACAGGTGGTAATAATGAGAATCAAACCATTCTTTAAACCATTCTTTGTCTACCATCTTAATGCTTATAATTTGATAAATTGGGATGACAAAAGTAAGTAAACTACGAACAGGGGGTCGACTAAATTTAACATTTTCAGAATTATTATTTTTTTGAATAAATAATAGGTTATTTACTTAAATTTATTTTTTTTTGTGGCACAATATACATTATATTAGCGCAGTAATATAAATGGTAAAATACAGTTGGTGTTTTTTCAACAATAAGTTGAAAGATTAATTACGAAGTAGCACGCCTAGTTGGTATGGAAATAGACTTGTACAACTTTTATAGCCTTATGAAGCAGGACGATATAATATTGTCCTATAAAGGTGACGTTTCTTCAGATTTGGTAACTTCTGTATTGCAGATTGTAGAATCTAAAATGGATAAGCTGGATGAGCCATCCAAGATCAGAAAGAAAGTATATAATGTACTGGTCGAAGCACTCCAAAACTTATACCATCACATATCCGAAAACCCTGGTTTAGTAGGTAACGAAGATGTTTCATCGGTTATTTTTGTAATAGGCAAATCTGAGGATGCTTACCTTATCTGTACAGGTAATTATATGGATAATAATCAAGTCGAAAGTTTAAGAGAAAGAATTGATAAAATTAATTCTTTAGGAACCGATGAATTAAAGGATTTCTACAAAGAAGTATTAAACAACGGATTGATGTCTGATAAGGGAGGCGGAGGTCTTGGGATGATTGATATTGCCAGAAAATCAGCACATAAATTAGAGTACGATTTCAAAAAATTAGACGATAAATATACATTCTATAGCCTTTTGGTTAAAGTAGGAGAATATTAAAAAATAGAAAAATGGAAAATTTAACAATAGAGGGTACACCGAAAACCCCAACAATTGAATTTAGCTTAGAGGATGGTTCATTATTAATAAAAGGACGTTCAATCCCTGAAAATTCTATTGAATTTTATAAACCATTAATAGATAAATTGGAGGAATATTCTAATACCCCAAAACCAAATACGACTGTAAGAATTCAGTTAGAGTACTTTAATACAAGTTCATCTAAGTGTATTCTAGACGTATTTAAGAAGTTGGAGAAGATAAACACTGGAGGAAGTGAGACGGTTATCAATTGGTATTACGAAGAGGATGATGAAGATATGTTAGAAGCAGGTGAAGATTACCAAGCTATTATTAATATTCCATTCAAGATGGTAGAAATGGAAGAGTAACTCTTCAAACGAAATATAAAAAAACTCCTTAATTTACATTAAGGAGTTTTTTTGTGCGAATTTGAAGGTATTTTATTTAGCGAATTTTATTTTGGTAAACTGTTTTTCTATCCAATCCAAGAAATGCTTCAATAGGTCAAAATAGAGGGTAACGGCCAATACTATAGAGAAAAGCCAAATTACTAGTAGGTTAGCTGAAAAAGTTGTTATTTTTGTGCCGAATAACTCTTTAGAGGGAGCAAAGAAGTGCGCTCTAAATCCATCAGGATCCTTGTACACAGGGTTAGAATGTTGAATTAATCGATTGTTCCATTCAATAATTTTGTTAAGGTCATTCTTATTGGTTACCAAATCAGTTAAGGATTCATTCGTATAATCATCCTTCAATTTTATAAAGGCCTCCCTATCCTCATCAGTTTTATTCAAGGAAACAACTATTTTATCCTTTTCAGCTGTAAGCTCATTGTATTTGTCAATAAATAGGTCATTTAGCTCTGCTAGATATTCTTTTAATAGTTCAATCGTTGGACCATCAATTTGCTCAATAGTCAGTTGGTCAATTTTCTCAAAAGGATAATCTGGCACTAGCTTTTGAACACCTTCAACTTCATATTTTAACAACTCTATTCCATCTATGACCTCTTGTCGTTTTGTTTCATCTGCAAGGTTCCGTTGAACAAAGTTTACCTTTTCCTTCATTCGTCCCATCCAAAAGTTCTTCTTGAACCCATACTTTTTTAATTCTTTATCAGCATAGTAGAAATTTTTATTGAATTTGTTGTTTTTAAACTGATTAACAGCAAGAGCTTCAAAAGCCCATTTACTAACCATAACATCCCCACTCCAGGGAACTTTATTTTGTACAGTTATGGTAGGGTTAAGTTTTTCGAATTTTACTATGACACCACTCAAAATCAATTGAGGGATTACTAAAAATGGAATTAGAATATAGATAGTTACTGCAGAATTAAAAGCGGAAGAAATATTCAAACCTAGCATGTTGGCAAAGCAAGAAGTAGAAAAAAGAATCAACCAATAATCGAAATACATCCCTTGTATCTCCAATATGGTATTTCCTACTAATACAAAACTGAGTGTCTGTATGGCAGAGACTAAGAACATAATTCCAATCTTTGAGAACAAATAACTACCATTACTCAAGTTCAAAAACTTTTCCCGTTTTCGTATTTTTTGGTCACGAATGATTTCTTCAGCAGCAACTGTAAGTCCCATAAAGAGTGCAACAATTACCGACATAAAGATATACGCAGTAATATTTTCATTTTCCCTAAAAACGTAGGCATTACTAACGGCAGCATCTACATTTTTATATTTTACAATAAATGCCAAAATGAACGCCAATATAGGAGCTTCTAGAAAGTTAATGAGCAAATACTGTTTATTAGTCAGTTTGCTAAGAATGTCTCGTTTGATAAAGACTTTAAACTGATTAAAAAGAGAGGGTATCTTAAATGTAATAACCGGATTATCCGTGTTTTTAATAGGGGGTAATGCTCCTCCCTCATTTTTTTCTTTATAACTTTCTTGCCATTCAGGTGGAGAAGTTTTTCTGCTATCTGTTAAGTTTCCATATTCATCGATAACCTTAGATTCTATAATGTTAAATATTTGCTCAGGATTTACATTACCACACTCTCCACATTCACTTTCTGATTTATTGGCTTGATTAGCTAAAGTTTTGAAGTAAATAATAGCATCTACAGGATTTCCGTTATAAATCAGGTAACCGCCTGTGTCTAGAATCAAAAGCTTATCAAACATCTTAAATATATCTGAAGAGGGCTGATGGATTACAACAAAAATTAGCTTTCCTCTAAGAGAAAGCTCCTTCAATAAATCCATAATATTTTCAGAGTCTCTGGAGGATAGTCCAGAAGTTGGTTCATCAACGAAAAGTACAGCAGGTTCTCTAATTAATTCTAAAGCGATATTTACCCTTTTTCGTTGGCCGCCTGAAATGGTTTTGTCCATGGGACTTCCTACTTTCAGATCTTTAGTTTCGTAGAGCCCTAAGGAGTTTAGGACTTTGATGACCATACGTATTAGTTGTTTTTCAGAAAGGTTGCCGAAACAAAGTTTGGCGTTAAAAAATAAATTTTGAAAAACTGTTAACTCCTCAATCAGTAAATCGTCTTGAGAGACGTACCCAATGACTCCTTCAATTTTTTCTTTATTTTCGGGAGCATTTATATCAAACCCGTTAATACGAACAGCTCCTGTGGTAGGCCGATAGTTCCCATTTAAAACATTTAATAAGGTTGATTTACCGGCACCACTAGCTCCCATGATACCAATTAGACCACCCGATTCTTCTTGAAAGGACATCGGATGTAGTCCAATATTTCCATTCTTAAACTGATAGGTAATATTATCTGCAGTAAAAGTTGTTAGCTCTTCATTCTTGTCAGCCAGAAACTTACTTATGATATCGCTATAATAAATGGTAGACAGCTTGCTACCTCTTAATGAAGAACCTTGGTTTAAAATATAAATTTTATATGGTAGTATTATCTGACCATTTAGTTGCAATTCTGAAGTTCCTAAGTATTTTACAAAAAGCATCCTAACGCTCTTTACAAATAATATTCTTAGTTTTCCATTAAGGCCATCAGCTTGTATAAATTTGGTTTTAGAGTTCGCCTCGGGAGGTTTACTACCAACAATTAAAAAATCTTCTGAATCTATGGAGTGGTTAACGTCTGATTCGATAAAAGATTTACAACGCTTGTATTCTTCAGGTTCAATATTAAAAGTGTCCGCTACTGTATCTACAAATTCTAATGCTTGTGGTACAACATCATCATCAAGGTAAACGAATTCTAGTAATTTTAATAGAACAAATATCTTTTGCTTTTGAGTAAGTTCTTTATTGATCTGCGTGCAAATAACTAAGACCTTTACAGAATTTACTGAGGTTCTTTTTCGTGCTTTTGATCCATCTTTTTTTCTGCTTTGTTGTTCTACAAATTCATCAAATACTTCGAGGTATTTATTGACCAACTCTTGGTTGAGCTGCTGTTTAAGGAAAAAAGCTACAAAATCTCTTCCTAGTTTATTGTCTTCTCCAACATTTGCCACAATAGCAAATAGTTGCATTAATGCTTTTAGAATCCGTTCACTCATTTTGTTGATTTAAATCGAGGTGCAATTTAGGGTATGAAAATAATAAAAAAAAGGCCTTGAAACTAATTATTCAAGACCTTCAAATATTTCATGTGGTGTAAATGATTAGGGTTTAAAACCAACCAATAATACGGCGCAACCTGAGCCTAAATTATCAAGATTTAAATTGCCTTCTACAATAATATCAAGTGTATTGGTGACTTTAAAATCCCAGTATGGACTAACAGCATGATCTCTGTTAGAAAATATGGGATTTCTATCTTTATCATAAACTGAAAAAATAAGATTACCATCAGTTAATCCACTACAAGCAGCAAACCTATACGTGCTATTCCCATAAAGTGTTAAGTGAAATTCGGCTGTTTCCTCTTCAATTAAAAGTGCTCTATATTCTTGGCCGTCTGATAAATAATTTTTGGCCATATTCTTTTCGCAAATAGTGGCAATTGTATCACACTGTGCAAAAGAATTGAATTGGCTGCCAACAGCAAGGAAAAGGAATAATATAAGTGATCTTAAAGATGATCTGTTCATAGATTTCGTGTTCATTATAGCGTGATATTATTTCTGATGCTTGATATTTTATCTGATATACTTTTAAGTATTTCGGGACTCATTTCTATTTTTGAAACACTTGTAATAGTAGTTGTTTTATTTTCAACATCTGTTATTGGCTCTTTGTATTCATAAACATAATTAACACCGTTATAAATATCTCTTAATTCTTGCAAGCTACCCAGAAGCTGAGTAACATCGTCGTTTGCTTCAATGGTCAATAATAACTTCATCAAGTTTTCAAGTGTGATTTTTTGTTCTCCGATTCTATCAATAACTTTCTGATTTCCTGAGGAACCTGATATTTTGGTAGCAAAATGTAGCGTTTCAATCCAACCTCCTGCGAGTATTAACACACCTAATTGCTCTTGCTGGTTTTTCTTTAAAAATTGATCAGTTGATTTAAAAGCATCAGAAACTAAACTCAATAAGGAGTCTCTGTTACCAATATTTTTCTCGAATCGAGACAATATTTTTTGATCGAAAATATTGGCAATTCCTAAGTCAGTAGCCAAGCTTTTGGTAGCTGCTAAGTACGAAATGGAAGATTGAGTTTGATCAAAAATAGTAACATATCCTAAATCTGCTCCATAAATACCAAGATTGATGGCTCTTTTTGTCGAGGTTGTGTATTTAGTAATGTTAGCAGTTGGATTTAAAATAGAGCCGTCAAAAGAAGTGCCTGCATCTTTTAACAACAAAGCTGTTTGAATTGGAGAAGGGATACTAAAAACCTTTCCTTCAATCTCAAACATTGTATTTTCATTTTTATCTTTTGGCTTTTCTTGCTGTTCTTCAGTTACTACTTTCTTTTCGCCTTCGGCGCAAGAAGCAAAAGAAATAACTAGACCGAAAGTGATGGCAGCAAATGTTGTTCTAAGTGCTCCAAAAGATATATTGCCAAGGGGAGTGTTTTGCATAACTAGCAAATAATTAAATATTTAATTTGATCTTTTTACAATTGTCGGGTAAAGATAATTAAATCTCTAAAATTGTCGCAATAAAACTAGATTATCTTATTATCTGTTCTTTAAACCGCCCAAAATAGAATCATAGAAATTATCGAAATCTATTTTTTATAATTAATTCATAGATTCGAAACTATTCTTCATCATTGAAGGGATATATTTCACCAGAGCGTTATAATACTCATGAATCATAGAGAAAGGCATAAATTTAACTTTCCATTATAGGTATTGATTTGCTATTTTCGTTTTCAAATCAATATTCCATGCGACTCCATTGTTTTCTAGTTTTATTATTAACCTGTTTCTCGAAGCTATTGGTCGCTCAAGGTCCGATGCCAAAAGTACGTCACTTCAATGCAGATAATGGATACAAAAGAACAGGTGTAATAATGGATGTGAAGTCCGATAGAAAAGGTAATATTTGGATTGTACATCATTCAGGAATTACAAGATATAATGGGCATACTTTTCATGAGGTAAATACTGATAATGTTCCTCATAGAACCTTTCTTAGGTTTTATGAGAGTTATAAAAATCAACCTTTTGTCATAGATTTTAGTGGAGGTATTTTTTTTATTGAAGGAGACAGTATCCGACCTTATGCATACAACAAAATATTGACAGACTTAAATTCTCAGAATGGTTATACTGATGTATATTTTGATGACGAAAATCGCTTACACATTGCACTTAAAAAGTCGGGTTATGTCATTATAACTGATGGTGAGGTTAGTTTTCCATTTGAAAAAATAGGAAAAACCCTTAATGGAACTGCTTGTATTTTAAGGGAAGGAAACTTGCCCTTTATGCTTCCCAATTTTAGCTCTAATAACCAAATTAGTCAACGGCAGTTTTACTTGTTTAATAGCGCATACGAGTTAATTGATCAAATTGATATAAGCAAAGATAATTATGCATACCCCAATGCAATCACTCAGCTACCATCTGGAAGCTACTTGTATTCTTCAGGGCGAGGAAATCTTATTGAATTTAATCAGAATGAGATTCTCAATGAAATTGAGTTTGCAGATCCTATTCTTAATGTTTTATCAGATTCTGATAATGGTTTGTGGGTGAGTACGGTAGAAAACGGAATCCATTATTTTTCTAACGGTAGGTTAGCAGAAAGAACAGATGCAATTTACTTTAAAAATACGACAAGTATATTGAGTGCAGAAGATTACGAAGGTGGTTTGTGGATTTATTCAGAAGAGAAAGGTCTGAATTTGATTTCTAACCCATTGCTTAAATTTTACAATACAGCTGAAGGATTGATTTTAAGTGATAATGTTTATGCATTTGACCTAATTGGTGATCATTTGTTGGCAGGTAAAGAAGGGTGTACTTTCTCTAAGATAAATACTATTACGCATCATTTGGATAGTGTTAAGTTTCCAGTTGATTGTGAGAGGTATGTATATGACATCCATCATCAATCTGAAGGAGAAGCCAAATGGATTACCCAACGGGGCAAGGTATATTACAACCAGAATGGCTATTGGAAGGAAGTAGAGCTCCAACCGATTGAAACAGCAAGCAATGGCATCATTATTCGATTAAACGAGTTTGGAACGTCCTATAAAAATAGAGCCATAGGCATTACAAATAAACAATACTTTTATCTTGAAGAGGATCGAATAATTTACCATTCACCCATTTTTTCTGATTTTATTTACCATGTATTATATCAACCTGATGTTACTTGGGTGAGCTGTTTAGATGGTTTTTATCAAGTGAGGGGAGATTCCATGGAGAATTTAGCTACTCGTTTTCCAGTTTTGAATAATGGAGTCAATTTTTCAACTTACTTTGATAGTAAACTATGGTTAAACATTAGAAATAAGGGTGTTTATTTATTTCAAGAGGATACTTTGATTCCAATTTTATTTGACGGCCAACAACTGATGGGAGCTATTTTGCTAAAAAAGAATGAAAAAGAACTATGGATATTTGCAAATCAAGGCAGTTTTCTCTTCACAAATTCAGAAAAACCAAATCATCATTCTGGAACGAAAATTACTGCTTTCCAACCTTTATATGGATTTAGTCCTACAGAGGTGCGTTGCAATGATTCTACTGTTTTCTTTGGAACAAAAAATCAAGGTATTCTAAGAGTTGAATTCAAGGATTTAATGCGGAAACCACTTTCAACACCTCGTTTAGTTTTTACTAATTTAAAGATTAATGATAATGTGATTTTACCTTCAGATTCCATTTTTCAATTGAAATACAATGAAGGGTTTATTCAGATTTCTTACGTAGGAATTAGCTATAAAAATCAAAAGGTAAACTACAGATATCGAATGAAAGAGTTAAATGAAAAATGGAGTTATACGAATGATGTTTATATTCAATATACTACACTACCTCCGGGGATGTATCGTTTTGAAATACAGGTCCAACTTGATTCTCAACCATGGAGTGATTCAAAAGTATTACGTTTCGAGGTTTTTCCGCCTTTTTGGAAGACTTGGTATTTTATTACAGCAGTATCATTGTTTGCTTTTTTGATTGGTTATAAGTTGATTGACTACCGTTTTAAAAGTATAAAAAGAGAAAAGGATTTAATAATTGACCGTTTAATGGCAGAACAACGTGCACTTCGAGCTCAGATGGATCCCCACTTTGTGTTTAACATCGTAGCATCTGCCCAATATTTAATATTGAAAAATGAAAATGAAAAGGCGAATCAATTTTTAGATTTATTTTCCAGGTTAATGAGAAGTATTCTTGACCAATCCAATCAAAATTACCAATCCATAAAAATGGAATTAAAATTCTTGGAAGATTATATTCAGTTGGAGGCATTTCGGTTAGAGAATAAGTTTGATTATCAAATAGAAACTGAAGGAATATCAAGTATTGAAAATGAGTTAATCCCTCCTTTTTTTATTCAGCCATTTATTGAAAACGCTATTCACCACGGATTAAAGAATAAAATGGGAAAGGGCTTTTTACAGCTATGGATTAGTCGGGAGGATCCTTTCATCAAAGTGGTTATTCAAGATGATGGGATTGGTAGGGAAGCGGCGAATAAGTTTAAACGAAAGGAGAAGCAAGAAAGAAAGTCGCATGGAATTCGGATAATAAAAGAGCGTTTAGCTTTGCATCATTATGGTGTAGGTAAGAACGAAGTGCTAATAGAAGATCTAAAAGATGGTGTCACTGCTATAGGAACTAGAGTGACGATCTACATTAAAATAAAATGGAATGAGAGCTTTAATAATTGACGACGAGCCTATGCCGGCTAAGCATTTGCAAGAAATGATTCAAAAAAATTGTTTTGAAATCACTAGTACTAATGTTTTTACCAGAGCTATTGAAGCACTGGAACATGTAAAAACAGAGGAGTATGATTTGTTATTTTTAGATGTTGAAATGCCCGAATTGAATGGGTTTGATTTTATTGAGCATGCGAATTTACCACACAATACTATTGTAATTTTCATTACAGCCTATTCCCATTATGCTTTTGAAGCATTTAAGGCGAATGCTGTTCATTACATCTTAAAACCTGTGATGAGAGAAGAATTAATAAAAGCCGTCAGGAAAGCTTCTCAATTGCTGAATGCAGATAAAAAAACAGCTGAGAAGTCTGCTGTAAAATACAGTGAAACATTATCTGTTTATGATGGAGAAGACTATTTGATATTAGATGTCTCAAACATTATTCGTTTGGAAGCAGATGGTAGTTACACCAAGATAATTTCAAAAACACATCCCGCTATTTTGGCTAGTAAACGAATAGGCTATTATGAAGAAAAATTAGACCCTTCCAAATTTTTTAGATGTCACAATTCTCATTTAATTAACTTAAAAGAATTGAGCAGGCTCAGTAAAGGCAAAACCGGTTATATAACGTTGTTAAATGATGAGGTGATTCCTGTTTCAGGTTCTAAAAAGGAACAGTTGAACCAGCTATTAGGGCTTTAACTTTCGAATACATGACTTCTTGATATAAAAATCTTTAGGATTGTAAAACTGACCAAACTTATGGCACCGTAAAGCATCACATCACTATAGTTTTGGAAGATGAGCGAACCGATAAAAAACAAAATTCCATATGTCATTATCACAGCGCTTAACCAACACATCAATAAAGGAAAAATGGTGCTCTTTTCTTCAGAATCCTTTTGTTTGTATGGTTTCCAATTTCCTTCAGGGCGAACCTTATTGTAGAACTTCGCCAAATGAACATAATCTGTTGGTTGAGTTAAAAAAGTAACGATTAGCCAACAAACGGTTGAAAATCCTACAGTAAATAAGAAGTTGGTTGGGTGCTCGAAATGGAAAACATAATTGGAGAGAGAATAACCTAAGAATGGGGCTATGGATGCAGTAATTTCACTCCACGCATTGATTCTCCACCAATACCAACGCAGAATTAAAACCATTCCTAAACCGGCTCCACATTCAATTAGGAAGTTGGCTGCTCCATCAATGGTTTCGATTTGTGAGGTTGCAAAAATGGAGATCAAAACAATCAGTAATGTGCTGATTCTTGCAACTTTTACGTAGTGCTTGTTTTCTTCCTCCTCATTTTTGAATGATTCGGGTTTTTTGATGAATCGCTTGTAGAAATCATTGGTAATGTAGCTGGCTCCCCAATTCAATTGAGTGGAAACCGTACTCATATAAGCTGCTAAAAAGGCAACGAGCAATAATCCTTTTAATCCAACTGGTAAGTAGTCACGCATCGCCAGAACAAAACCTTGCTTGGTTTCTTCAGGTCCTAAGTCTGGATACAATACCAAAGCACACAAGCCAACAATAATCCACGGCCAAGGGCGCAAACAGTAGTGAGCGATTTGAAAAAATAAGGTAGCAAAAACGGCATTCTTTTCATCTTTAGCACTCATCATTCGTTGAGCGATGTAACCGCCACCGCCTGGCTCGGCTCCTGGGTACCAACTCGCCCACCACTGTACCAATCCGAAAGTTAAAAATGCACCTATTGAAATGCTGTAAGTGCCTATAGTGTCTAAAGTAGAAGAGCCTTCTCCAATTTTTGGAAAGAAGTCAAATCGCCACGCAGGCAATTGAGCTTTTAGTCCGGCTATTCCGCCAATTTGTTCGGTGTCTAAAACGACATAAGCCAAAATAATACAGCCAATCATGGCAATGAAAAATTGAATAGTATCTGTAATGGCAACACCCATAAATCCTGACAAAGTAGAGTAGAAAGCAACAATCAGCATGCAAGCTCCCAAAACGTATAAAATCTGAGTTTCAGGAATGTCAAAAAAGACAATCAAAATAGAAGCGAGAGCTGCATTTACCCAGCCGATGATGACTACGTTCAGAAAGATTCCCATGTAGAGGGATTTAAAACCTCTTAAGAATGCCGCTGCTTTTCCGCTGTAGCGGATTTCAATCAATTCTAATTCTGTTAAGACATCCGCTCTTCGCCATAAACGGGCGAAAAAGAAGGTGGTTAACATTCCTCCAATTAGCATGTTCCACCACAACCAGTTTCCTGAAACACCATGTTGGGCAATTTTCTCGGTTACCCATAGTGGAGTATCGGCAGCGAATGTGGTAGCCACCATAGAAATACCTGCGATGTACCAAGGTAAATTTCGACCACCTAGGAAAAACTGACTTAAATCCTTTCCTGCATTGGCTTTGTAATACAATCCAATACCAAGTGAAAGTAGGAAATAGGCTGCTATAATGATCCAATCGAGGTAGTGTAATTCCATGAGTTTTTATTTCTGTCGACTAAAGTAGAAAAGATTTTTGATGCAATGAAAAGCGGGGTGGGATTAATATCGAAATGAAAAATTATATCTTCCAATTTCTCTGCCTTAGGCAGTTCACTCGACTATTAATTTTAACAATCGGCATTAATCACTGTAAAATTTATTTTTAAAGACAAAAAAATAAATTACATGGATATAACTTTTAGCTACTTTTAGAAAAGAATCTAATTCATCATGAAAATCCAACTCATTCCATCCGCAGCTCACACAACCACTCAATGGTCTGGAGGAAGCACCACGCAGTTGTTTATTTTTCCTAATGGATCAAATGTTTCAGATCGGAATTTTTATTTTCGAATAAGCACAGCGAAAGTAGAAGTCAGTGAATCTATATTTACACCATTTGTTGGGTTTGACCGGACATTACTCATTCTAGATGGTTGTATTCAGATTTCACATGAAGGACATCATGAAAGGGTTTTGAAACCCTTCGATCAAGATTTTTTTAAAGGAGATTGGAATACCAAATCGATAGGGATTGGTGTGGATTTTAATGTGATCACTAAACCCGAATTTTCGAATACAACTGAAGTGTTGAAGATTTCAAAAGGGGAGGAAGTTGCAATCGAAGGTTCTTCCAATTGGTTGATTTTTTATTTGTACAAAGGAGCGGTCGAAATAAACAATGAGTTTCTGTTGCAACAAAGTGATGTGTTGGTGGCGGAAGAGTCAGAGAGAGAAGTATTGAAGGTGATTGCTGATGAAGAAAGTATAGTGATTTTAGTTAAAATATCAGTTCTCAAGTCACAGCTGT
>JGI24723J26617_10002767_pt1 | contig 13428 bp, 11 predicted proteins | sample Cruoilmetagenom6_FD_26617 | JGI IMG/M metagenome (IMG submission 26617)
CGGCAAACGCAATCAGAAAGAGAAATTTCATTTCAAAGTCCTTTTCCACCAGCTTGCCAAATTCGTGCGGGCTTGTCTGGTCACAATTGTGTTGAATGGTGTGCATGGGGCATAAGAAATACTTGCCTTCGGTATTGGTTATATTTTATTACCAAAATAACTAAGGAGGTGCGAAATAATGGAAATGCCAGCCCCCGACCCGGCAATTCTGGCCAAGAAATCCCGTTTGGTGGGTTTGTTGTCGGATGTTTTGCCGCCCGATGCCGTAGTTCACGACACCGCTGAAACCCGCGCCTATGAATGTGACGCGCTGACAGCCTATAAATGCCCACCTCTGCTGGCGGTACTGCCTGCATCCACACAAGAAGTCGCCGCAGTTCTGAAAATCTGCAACCGCGAAGGTGTGCCGGTGGTGCCGCGCGGATCGGGCACCTCGCTGGCTGGTGGTGCGCTGCCAACTGCTGACAGCGTTGTCCTCGGGGTTGCCCGCCTGAATGAGGTGCTTGAAACTGATTATGACAACCGGTTCATCCGGGTCCAGTCCGGGCGCACAAACCTGTCGGTGACTGGCGCGGTAGAAGAAAATGATTTCTTTTACGCGCCCGACCCTTCGTCACAACTGGCCTGTGCAATTGCCGGGAATATTGCGATGAATTCCGGCGGGGCGCATTGCCTTAAATATGGTGTCACCACCAATAACCTGTTGGGTGTTACAATGGTGATGATGGATGGAACCATCGTTGAAATTGGCGGTGAACATCTGGATGCCGCCAGGCTTGATCTGCTGGGTGTGATCTGTGGATCAGAAGGGCAACTTGGCATCGTTACCGAAGCAACCCTTCGTATTTTGCGCAAACCAGAAGGTGCGCGCCCGGTTTTGGTCGGGTTCGAATCCAACGAAGTCGCAGGGGCTTGTGTGTCCGATATCATCAAAGCAGGTGTTCTGCCGGTAGCGATCGAATTTATGGACCGCCCCTGCATCCGCGCGACTGAACAATTTGCCGGGGCCGGGTACCCGGATTGCGAAGCGTTGTTGATAATTGAGGTCGAAGGTTCGGTCGCTGAAATTGATGAACAACTTAAAGTCATCACCAAGATAGCCAACAAACATAACCCTGTCGAACTACGTGAAAGCCAGTCTGCGGAAGAAAGCGAAAAAATCTGGCTAGGGCGAAAATCCGCGTTCGGGGCGGTTGGGCAGATTAACGATTACATGTGCCTTGACGGTACAATTCCGGTGTCCGCCCTGCCCCACGTGCTGAAACGTATAGGTGAAATGTCAAAGGAATACGGGCTGGATGTGGCCAATGTGTTTCATGCGGGCGACGGAAACATGCACCCGCTGATCCTTTATGATGCCAACGAACCGGGTGAACTGGAACTATGTGAAACCTTTGGCGCCGAAATCCTGAACCTGTGTGTTGAAGTTGGCGGCTGCCTGACCGGGGAACACGGTGTCGGTATTGAAAAGCGTGACCTGATGACCAATCAGTTTACCCACGAAGATATCGCCGCCCAACTTTCAGTAAAAGACGTGTTTGATCCTGGCTGGTTGTTAAACCCGGCGAAAGTCTTTCCTTTGAAGACCACCGAAAGCCGGAGGGCCGCGTGACCCCAAAATCAGAACAGGATGTGGCAAATGCAGTTGCTGACGCTACCGGACCAATTGTTATTCGCGGTGGTGGCACGCGCGCTATTGGCCGGCCCCTGTCTGGTGCAGTTCTGTCTACAGCAGCGCTGACGGGGATAAAGCTATATGAACCTGGATCGCTGACCATAGTTGCAAACACCGGGACGAATTTAGCCCAGTTAGAGACTGTTTTAGCCGGTGAAAGTCAGCGATTGCCTTTCGAACCGATGGATCATCAGGGATTACTGGGAACCAAAGGTTGCCCAACAGTTGGTGGTATTGTTGCGGCGAACGTTTCAGGTTCACGCCGTATTCAAGCCGGTGCCTGCCGGGATTATTTGCTGGGGGTTCGGTTTGTTGACGGGCAAGGCACGATCATCAAGAACGGTGGCCGGGTGATGAAAAATGTAACCGGGTATGATCTGGTCAAACTGATGGCAGGCAGTTACGGCACCTTGGGTGTGCTGACCCAGGTTGCCTTCAAAGTTCTGCCAATACCAGAAGTTGCTGCAACTTTGTCGATTACCAATCTATCAGACATCGATGCGCAGCGCGCCTTGTCGCTTGCCCTTGGATCACCCTACGAAGTTACCGGTGCTGCCCACGCCCCCCAAGGCACCAACGACATGCCAATCACAATGATACGGATCGAAGGGTTTGAAAATTCNGTAAAATATCGTGCGGCGAAACTGAAAACAATTCTGGAAGGAATTGGCGAAGTTTGGGTGGAATCAGACCCGGAAAAATCCTCAGCCATCTGGAAATGGGCCCGCGATGTTGAACTGTTTCATGAAAAAGCCGGCGATGTCTGGCGTATATCGGTCAAGCCCACAGATGGTCCCGCAATCGGCGCCAAACTGGATGCAGACGGGCTGCTATATGACTGGGGTGGCGGCTTGATCTGGGCGCTACTGCCAGAAGGTACAGATGCGCGCGCGCGTCTTGCAGGTTTCAACGGCCACGCAACCCTGATCCGCGCAAGCAATGATACCCGTTCCACCCTGCCCGTATTTCAACCCGAACCAGCGCCTCTGGCGGCGATAACCAAAGGGTTGCGTAATAAATTTGATCCCCGCGGTATTCTGAACGCCAACCTGATGGGATAGCACTTCATATGAAAACCGAATTCAGCCCCGAACAGCTAAAAATCCCTGAAATAGAGTATGCAAACAAGATACTTCGTGCCTGCGTGCACTGCGGATTTTGCACAGCCACATGCCCAACGTATCAGGTTCTTGGTGATGAACTGGACAGCCCAAGGGGGCGCATCTACCTGATCAAGGATATGCTGGAAAAAGACCGGCCCGCTGATGCTAAAACTGTTAAACATATTGATCGCTGCTTGTCCTGCCTGGCCTGCATGACAACCTGCCCGTCTGGCGTGCACTATATGCATCTGGTTGATCACGCCCGCGCCCACATCGAAAAGACCTACAAACGCCCGGTGATGGATCGTTTGTTGCGGTGGGTGCTGTCGTGTATTTTGCCCTATCCGGGCCGCTTCCGAATTGCGCTTCTTGGCGCGAAAATCGGGCGCCCGTTTCGCCGCTTTGTCCCTGATCCACGATTGCGTGCGATGCTGGAAATGGCCCCAAAAACGATACCTCCTGTTAGCCGCAATGACGATCCACAGGTGTTTCAGGCTATCGGAAAACGCAAAATGCGTGTCGCCTTGATGACCGGTTGCGCACAAAAGGCGCTGAATACAGATATAAACGACGCAACCATACGCCTGCTGCGCCGTCTGGGCTGCGAGGTCATCATTGCCAAGGGAATGGGGTGTTGCGGTGCGTTGGTGCATCACATGGGCCGCGAAGACCAAGCCCATGCCAGTGCGGCGCGAAATATCAATGCGTGGATGGTTGAAATTTCCGGCGACGGGCTGGACGCGATTGTGATCAATACTTCGGGTTGCGGCACAACGGTGAAAGATTACGGTCACATGTTCCGCAACGATCCAATGGCAAAAAACGCCGCATTAGTGTCAGATCTGGCAATGGATGTCAGTGAAGTACTGATGAAGCTGGATCTGCCTAAAGGCGATATGAACCTGTGTGTGGCTTATCATTCAGCCTGTTCGCTGCAACACGGACAAAAGATCAAATCCCACCCCAAAACCTTGCTGAAACGCGCTGGGTTTGATGTTGTGGAACCTGCGGATGCACATCTGTGCTGCGGTTCGGCGGGGACATACAATTTGATGCAACCTGAAATCTCAAAAGAACTGAAAACCCGGAAAATCAGCACGTTGGAAGCAATATCACCCGTGGTTATCGCCGCCGGGAACATTGGCTGCATGATGCAGATCGGTTCTGGCACGACCATCCCGGTTGTCCATACTGTTGAACTGATTGATTGGGCAACAGGTGGGCCCAAGCCCCGAACTATGTCCACAAAGCCGACATAATTCCGCCCGAACCCCTTGCTAGTGATCTTGTAACAGATGTGAGGGCGAATGCGGATTGCACTTATAATACTGGCCTTTTTATGTGTTTTGGCCCCTGTGGCCAACGCTCAGGATGCGTCACCCCTGAAAAAGCTGATGACAATCAGTGATAGTCGCGGCTGGGAAGCTGTTGGTCGGGTGAATATTGCTGCACAGACATATTGTACAGGCGCACTAATCGCGCCCAATCTGGTTTTGACAGCAGCGCATTGCCTTTTTGACAGATCAACTGGTCGTCGGTTTTCGGTGAACGAAATCGAATTTCTCGCCGGATGGCGGAACGGCAGTGCAAACGCACATTCCACGATGCGCAGGGTAATCCCGCACCCGAAATTCGAATTTAACGGCGGTGACAGCAATGTGCGCGTCGCTTATGACGTGGCTTTACTGGAACTGAACCACCCAATTCTGAAAACGTCGGTTACGCCATTTCAAACCGATGTCCGGCCCAGAAAAGGCGCCGAGGTCGGTGTGGTTTCCTACGCACGCAATCGTTCAGAAAATCCGTCATTGCAGGAAGTGTGCCACGTGCTTGCCCGGCGATCAGCTACGTTGGTTCTGTCTTGTGACGTGGATTTCGGCGCGTCAGGTGCGCCGGTATTCAGCGTGGCCGAAGATGGCACGGCACGTATTGTTTCGGTTGTTTCAGCCAAGGCAGAGGTTAGCGGACGAAAAGTGGCACTGGGCACAATCCTGGAAAAACCACTGGCCGAACTGATGGCGTTGTTGGCCTCAGGTGAAAGTGTCGCAGAACCTGCACCGGTGAGGGTGCTGAACCTGGGCGGGTCCAGTTCCGGTTCCGGTGCAAAGTTTGTGCGCCCATGAAACTACGAACAAGATTTTATCTGTTTATGGCAACCATGGCGGTTTCGGTGGTGCTTGCACCAACACCACATGTGCGCGCGCAGGATACCGGGCTTGAAAGCCTGAACACTTGGGGCAGCAATCGAGGCTGGGAAGGTGTTGGCCTGCTAAACCTGGAAAACCGCGCTACATGCACCGGATCGATGATCAGTGCTGATCTGGTTCTGACAGCAGCGCATTGTTTGTATGATATCAAGACGGGTAAGCGAATTGATCCACACAGGGTTGAATTTCGCGCTGGTTGGCGGGACGGAAAATCGATTGCACGCAGGTTTGGAAAAGCAGCTGTTATCCACCCGAAATATGGCGGTGCGGATGGTGAAGTAATTTCCAGCCAGAACATTCGCTATGATATTGCGTTGTTGCAACTATCTGCACCGATACAAACCACCCATGCAGACCCGTTCAGAACGGACAGGGGTGTGACAAGCGGTAGTCAGGTTAGCGTCGTATCTTATGGCAAAGGCCGCAATCAGGCGGCTTCGCGTCAACGTGCCTGTCAGGTGCTGGAATACAGAAGTGGTGTCGTCGCGATGACCTGCGACGCTGTTCCCGGCTCTTCAGGTTCACCGGTTTTCGCAATTCGCGCAGGCCGCCCACGCATCGTTTCGGTGGTTTCCGCAATTGGGAATCTTGATGGCCGGCCGGTTTCGTTTGGAATGGATATTGAACAACCCCTGGCCGAACTGATGACCGATTTTCGCGCAGGTCTGGGTGTTTACCCTACCGCCACGCCAGATGCCCGCCGCATAACTGTTGGCGGGGGTTTACAGGGTTCTACGGGGGCTAGATTTCTGCGCCCCTGAAGGCGATGATCACCGATATGAAATCAACGATGCGATCTATCGTTCTACTCGTACTTGCTCTGCCATTTCAGGCGCAGTCGGGTGGGCTGGATACCCGCGGCGTCGGCCTGCTAGAACATGGCCAGACCATGGGGTGCACTGCCACGCTGATTGCGCCCGATCTGGTGCTGACCGCGGCCCATTGCCTGCAAGGAAAGACAGGCGATAGCCAGGTTTCCGCCGAACATATTCGGTTTCACCCCTCAACCATTACCGGGCAATCTGGCGAGGGTTTTCTAGGTAAGAAGTTCGCAATTCATCCGGTGTTTTCGCTACCCGGCCTGGCGCAGGAACGCCGCGTGAGCCGCGATATAGCGATCCTGCAGTTGGTACGCCCAGTCCCGGCAGCACTGGCAACCCCACTTCGTACCGGGCATCTTGGTGAACTTGATGGCAAAGGGTTCGTTATATCGTTTCGTGGGGCAACCAGCAGGGCGCGGCACCGCGCATGTGTGCCTATTTCACAGGAAAACGGGCTGCTAAAGCTGGCATGCGAAGTTGTGCAGGGCAATTCCGGATCACCCTATCTTGCTGTTACAGACACGGGGCTTTCGATTGTCGGGGTTATTTCCGCAAGCGCGAAATCTGGCCGCCAGCCGATCGCCCTTGCCGCTGACCTGCGGGCAGGTCTGGGTGGGTTACTGGAAGCATTTGAAAGCAAAGAATAGCGGCCGACACAGGTCTTGAAACCCGAAATACTGTGCTTACCTGATGTTCAGCAGGTGCCGATGACCGGGCCTGCCTAATCCGCCTGTCCCAATTGGGAAGGCACAAACATTGTTATCGCTTTTTGGAGGATGACCTATGCGTGGCTTTGATCTTGCACCCCTTTATCGTGCTTCCGTTGGATTTGATCAGATCGCTGATCTGATGGACCGGGTTTTGACAAACGATGTCGCCCAACCAACCTACCCCCCTTACAACATCGAAAAGACCGACGAAGACGGGTGGCGAATTTCCATTGCCGTTGCCGGTTTTAGCGAGGCTGACCTGAATGTTGAGGTTCGCGAAAATTCGCTGGTTGTATCGGCGAAGAAAGCCGAAGATAAAGGTGAACATACCTATCTGCATCGCGGCATCGCAACCCGTGCGTTTGAACGCCGGTTCCATCTGGCCGACCATGTTCGCGTGTCAGGCGCAAGCCACTTGAATGGCATGTTGAACATAGATCTCGTGCGCGAAGTGCCAGAGGCACTGAAACCCCGCCAGATTGAAATTGCGACCAGCAACACCGTTGACGGCAAGGCAATCGAAACCGCACAGGTTTGAACCCATAAATGTATTTTTGAAAGGGCGCGTATAACACGCGCCCTTTTTTTGCCTGTTTCGCCGCGCATGTAATTGCATTGTTGGGCAAGGGTTTTTACGCTTGTCCGAAATTGCAGCAACTGGTGAAGCAATGAAAAGTATTATTCTGGCGATACTACTGATCTGCAACGGTGTGATCGTGGCATCACAGGAATTACATTATAGTGATGTGCCCGATTGGGTTGATGTGAGTGACCTGCCGGTAATGAAGGATGCACTTTACCGCTATGTTGAGGACGGCAGGAATTTTCTGTTGGTCGATCGCCAGGTGCGTTGGATCGGGGATGAGCAGGAATATTACTACCGGATCGCAACCGAAATATTGAACCGGACTGGGTTGGAAGAAATAGCCGCAATTTCGCGGGATTTTGACCCCAATATCGAAACCCTGACATTGGTACAGCTTGACGTGCGGCGAAATGGCGAAACGCTGCCCCTGCGTGATCAGGTCACGGCCAATCTGTTTCGCCGCGAATCCCGTTTGGAAAGCGGCATTATCGATGGCACGCTGACGGCACATATAGATGTTCCGGGCGTTCGCGTTGGCGACATTGTTGATGTGGCCTTTGTCTGGCGCTCGCAGGAATATCTGCCGGGTATGAATTTTTCCGGCAGTTATTCTATGGAATATTCAACACCTGTTGCGCTGGCCAGAACAATTGTGCACTGGCCAAATGACAGGGAAATGTCACTGGCCGAGGTTCCCGGTTTTTTGCAATCCACCGTTGTTCCGGGCAAGGATACAACGCGTTACGAATGGCGTGTTGCAGATAGAATTCCACTTTATGTTTCAAATGATGTGCCATCCGAATATAGGCCCTGGGCCGCGATTAACCTGTCATCTTTCAAGACCTGGGGCAGCGTGTCAGACACACTAAACCAACATTACACCTCATCACCCAAAGTTCCGCCAAGCTGGGCAGCAAAGGTTGATCAGATCGCAGCAGATTATGAAACGCCCGAAGGCCGGGCTTTTGCCGCTTTGCAACTGGTTCAGGATGAAATCAGGTATGTCGGGCTGGAAGTCGGGGCAGGCGGGTACATCGCGCGCAGCCCCGCGCAGGTTGTTGCCAACGAGTTTGGCGATTGCAAAGATAAATCGATGTTGTTGAAAACCATCCTCAACAGTCTGGGGATAGAGGCACAAGTTGCACTTGCCAACCTTGAAACCGGCTATGGCCTTAAAGATCAACTTCCCGGGTTGAATGCTTTTGATCATATGATCGTGGGGGCAAATCTGGATGGCGAAACATTCTGGATGGATCCAACCGCAACCTATGAACGTGGCGGGTTGAATGGTGCGATCCAGCCGGATTACGGCTATGTGTTGCCGTTGACCAACGGACCGGATGATCTGGTACTGATCGATCCGAACCGACATCCACAGTTTTATCAGGATATAACTGAAACATTCAGCTTTTCGTTCGTTGGGGCGATGCTGCGCGTGGAAACGATCTATCGTGGTCAGAATGCGAATTGGGAACGGGCCTATTGGGCAGCCAATTCAAAGAATGCGATATTCAAAGGGTTTCTTGAGTATTACGCGCAGTTTTATCCGGGGATCGAAAGATTGAAAGATCCGGTACTTGAAGACCAGGCGCAAGCCAACAAGGTAATCGTTTCCGAAAGCTACCTGATCCCACGCCTGGCGCTGCACAAGCCGGATTTATTTCAGAATTTTCCCTTCGTTTCAGCGCAACGGTTTTCAGGGATTCCCAAAACTGTAAATAAAGAACGTACAGGTCCTTTGGCGCTACTTCACAGGGCACGCTATAAGCACACAGTCGAGGTTCGGAATGCCCCGATAAATTTTCTTGCACCTGACACGGTGAAAACCAGCAGTGCAGGGTTTGATCATTTCTTTTCCGCACGTGACTGGGATGGTGGAAATCTGGATTTGCACTGGAACTATGAAAGCAAATCGCGCACCGTTGCCCCCCGGGGGTTAGCTGACGTGATTGAACAAGCCAACACCGCCAGGGAACTGCGGTCTTTCACCTGGGATTTACGCTCAGATGATCAAAAGGAAGACGCGCCGTCGTTCATTGATCGTATGGTTGATCGATATGGTGACGGGGCCAAAAAAACCGACTAATGTTTCGCACGCGAAACTCTAGTCGGTAAGTCTTTGTTTGGAACTGATTTCCCGACCAATATGTCGGAAAATGCACTGTTAACTATTTGATAATGAGCAATTATTTACTCAACTGACAGGCTTTGGGCCAAACGCATCAGGTTGATCGCCTCGGCGCGGTAGCCAAAATCATCCGCTCCGCGTGCCTGTGTTGCCAATGCAATAGCCTCGCCCCATGACCAGTCTGCAACATAGTTGGATCCGCGCAGCAATTGCCCAAATCCCGCCATCGCCACCGAAAACTGTGCATCGGTGCTGATGGGCGCCATATCGGTAAATATGGGGGTTTGGATCAACTGACTTATGGATGCGCCGGGTGACTTGTAGCGCAGACGCAAAAAGCCCAGTTCATCAGCGGAAGTAGCGACGGATTTTTCAGTTTGATAGCGTAGCGGATCGTTAAGCACTGCATCTGAACCGACAGGTGTAATTTCATAAATGGCGGTCACCGAATGGCCGGCGCCGATTTCCCCGGCATCGACCTTGTCATTGTTGAAATCTTCCCGGTTCAGGGTGCGGGTTTCATAACCGATCAGGCGATATTCGGCTATTGTAGCAGGGTTGAATTCCACCTGAATTTTCACGTCATTTGCAATTGGGAACAAAGCACCGCTTAACTGATCAACCAGCACTTTTTGTGCTTCGTTCAGCGTATCAATATACGCGGCTTGCCCGTTTCCGTTTTGCGCCAGTGCCTGCATCGTGGTGTCATCCAGATTTCCGCGCCCGAAACCAAGTACTGACAGGTAGGTGCCGCTGTCGCGCTTTTGGGCGATGAATTCTTTCAACGCACCGGGGGCAGAAATGCCGACATTAAAATCACCATCCGTGGCCAGAATAACGCGGGTAACATCCCCGTCATCGGCCATGTTTTCAGCCACTGAATATGCCTGCTGCAACCCTTGCTGGCCGGCGGTTGATCCTCCCGCTTCAAGGTGTTCAAGTGCCGCCAAAATTGTGCTGCGTTCGCTTGCCGGGGTTGGTTCCAGCACCTGCCCGGCACTGCCCGCATATGTGACGATTGCTACTTTGTCTTCGGGGCGCAGCTGACCCAGCATCAGGCGGAAGCTTTGTTTTAACAGTGGCAGTTTATTGGCGTCCTGCATCGAACCGGATGTGTCGATCAGGAATACAATGTTCAGCGGCGGACGGGTATCCAACGCAGGCATTTGCCCCTGTAACGCAATATGCACCAGCTGAGTATCCGCGTTCCATGGTGTATCCAGGATCGTCACGGTCGGTCGGAACGGGGTGACCCCGGCGTCCGGTGCGACATAGTCATAGGGGAAATAATTGATCATTTCCTCAACCCGAACCGCTTGGGCAGGGGGAAGCGTGCCGGCGTTCAGGGATGATCGGACAACCGCGTAAGCAGCCGTATCCACGTCGATCGAAAAGGTGGAAACCGGATCTTCGACGGTAATTTTCAGCGGATTACTTGGCGCGTTGGCGAAGGTTTCGGTGTTGGTCTCAGACCGTATTGATGCAGGTTCTGAAGGCGCAACAATGTGTTGTCTGTTTCTGCTGAGGTTGGAATCCAATGACATTGGTGCCGGGGCAATTGCGCCACTGACAAAAACATCGTCAGATTCTGCAACTTCCTCGGCCATGATCATTGGCTCTTCCATCATCGGCGCTTCCTGTTTACGCAAATCGCGGCGCGAAGGCGCATCAGATGATTTTGCCAATTTGCCAACATCTTCACGCTCCGGCAAGTTTTCTTGCGAAAGGTCTGGTTTGGGTTGTGAGGGAAGGCTGCCAATTGGTTCTTCCTGATCGGTGAAATTCACTGGGGGTGTAAAAAGACTGCGCCCCTGTGGGGTCACAATGATCAGGCCAACGGCCACAATTGCAGTGGTGGCAACAATCCCGCCACGGGATGTAAGTGCATCAATCATACCAGATACTCCTGTTAACAACCGCGCAAGATTTGAACGGTTTTCAGAAGTTGGACGGGCGTGCTGCGCCGATCCTTGGATCTGATCAAAGTTTTTTTGCGCCAGCCGGATATTTGCAGCCTTCATATCTTTGTCAGGGGCTGGGGTCGTGGTATCCAGCGCTTTTTTCAATTGATCAAGCGGGTCAGTCATTGCCCATTCTCCTGTAGTGCCAGCGTGCGGAGGTGCTTTTTCGCCTCTGACACACGCCAGCTGATAGTTCCCTCAGATACGCCAAGTACGTTTGCCGCATCGGCATGCGTCAGTTCATCCCCCAGCAAAAGCGCCAGAGTGTCGCGTAGATCATCGTTTAGCGCAGACATTGCCGAGTTTAACCAATCAGCTTTTTCTTCAGCGTCATCATTGTCAGCACGCCGATTTATTTCCCAGCTGCCCCATCCATCCGCTGCTTTAGCGCGGCTAGCCGCGCGTCTGCGCCTGTCATGGGCGGCGTTCACCGCGACCCGATACAGCCAGGTTGAAAACAGCGCCTGCCCACGAAAGGACGCAAGTTTTGTTGGCAAGGCCGCGCAAATATCCTGAGTAAGATCTTCAGCTTCTGCCTTGCTGCCGGTCAGACGATAGGCCAGCCGAAACAAACCGTCATACCGGCGATCCAGCAACACCCCAAAGGCATTGCGATCACCATCAGCGGCGGCTTTGGCCAAGGTTTCGTCACTGGTTTCCATGCGCATCACATTGTGTATGACGCGCACCAATGGTCAATCCTTGGCGAAATATAGAAAAACAGTACCCCGCCCTGCATAACAGAACGAGATACCGTCTTCATCCACGGCCATCGGCTTCCCAGCCTGTACCGTGGCTACAGTTTGAATTAAATTTGGTTTCTTTATCCTTAAAATATCCCTGCCGGAGGCAATAAAGTTCTTCTGGCCTCCGGCGGGGATATTTATGGGAAAAAGAGTTGAGGAAGTGTTGGGAGGAATAGAGTGTTTTCGCATTGGCTAAAGTTTGGTATCTGGCACTTTGCTAATTGCAGGACAATAAGGTGCTTGAATGGATCTGGACGTAGCATATGAAAACGGGGCGTTTATTCCGGATGGGGCTAAGTATCCGGACAAATGGCAAGCAGCAGCGCATTCATGGCGAGAAGTGGAACATTCGCTTGGACGAGCACGCCTAAATATAGCTTATGGTAACGCTGCCCGCCAACAGCTTGATCTATTCTACCCGGCAGGAAAACCAAACGGGCTGGTGGTTTTCATTCACGGNGGATACTGGCGCGGGCTTGATCGAAAGATGTGGTCACATCTTTCAAAAGGGGTGACGACACGTGGATGGGCTATGGCTATCCCATCCTACACTTTGGCACCTGAGGCCAGAATATCAGAAATTACCGATGAAATTGCAGCCGCTGTTGGTTTTGCAGCGACGCAGGTGGACGGGGGCGTTGTGATTACGGGCCATTCGGCGGGTGGGCATCTTTCGGCCCGGATGATGTGCAGGGATGTGGATTTGCCTGCAGGTGTAGAAGCAAGACTAAAGCGCAGCGTTCCAATTTCTCCGCTATCGGACCTGACACCGCTAATGGGGACAAAAATGAATGAAGATTTGCGGTTGGACGAGGCTGAGGTGATACTAGAAAGCCCCATCAACTGCACCGCATTGCGTTCAGGTGAGGTGACGGTATGGGTGGGGGCAGAAGAACGCCCGGCCTTTCTGGATCAGGCACGGTGGCTGACCCAAGCCTGGGAACACGCGAAATTACGGGTGGCACCCGGACGGCATCATTTTGATGTGATAGAAGAACTTGAACAGCCCGAAAGCCCGCTGACCAACACGCTGCTGGAGGGGCTGTGAAAGCCGCGCAGCTTATCGAAAAAGCCGGGACCACGTTGGCAGAACGTCGGCCCTGGCGCCGGTTGCGGCGTAAACCCCGCGCGCGATAGCCCGGGCAAGGCAAGTTGCCGCGGCGTGACCTATCAGCATGATATCCGAAGGCGAATTGGGTATCGCCCGGGCAGCGGTGGCTGCTGCGAAAACAAGATCTCCGTCCAGCGGGGTATGGCTGGGGATCAGAGCGCGCGCCATGCCATCATGGGCAGCAATGGCCACGCGTTTTAGCTGTGGTTGATCGAGATCGGCGTCAGTTGCGACAATGGCGATTGTTGTGTTCTGACCAGGGCCGGATTTGGTGGGCGGGATTGTTGTTGCATTATAATGATCTGCCGGGCCCAGGGCGCCAAATTCAGCGCTCATTTCAAACGGGGCTGCCCAGAAATGGGCGCTGTTATGGCAGGGGG
>JGI24723J26617_10002772_pt1 | contig 13412 bp, 12 predicted proteins | sample Cruoilmetagenom6_FD_26617 | JGI IMG/M metagenome (IMG submission 26617)
GGCAGCGAACAGGCAGTGCCTGACGGATTTGTGATGTTGGACGCGCGCAAATACGGTGATACTTGGGTGCATATTTTGCGACTGCTCTAGCTTTTGTGCTATATCCGCCTTACGGACAAAAGGCAGAATATGCGCAACTACTTTAAAGATCACTGGACAGGGCAGCTTGGGTTTGGATTGACGGTATTTGTCAATCTTTTGTGCGTCAGTTTTGTTGCTGCATCTCTTGCGATTGAAGATTGGTCGTTTTGGGCGGCTAATCTGGGGATTGCGGTTATGTCCCTGCTGCTGGTCTGGCAGATTGTGGGCGGGTTGCGCTGTGCGGCAAATTTGCAAAAACAAAAAGGTGACGCTTGGGGAATTTATCTGGCTCTAATCATGGCAACAGGGCTAATAGGGTTTCAAATTCTCGATGTTGTGGCAGCACGTTATTTTATCGAGCCGCGCGCAAAAACGATTATCGGCGATGATGATTTCAGTGTGAAGTTAAAGGGTGATACCGTTTATTTGGGCGGCGAAGTGAATTACCTGATGTACCATGCTTTACTGATTATCCTTAGTAAACATGAGGGTATCAAAACCATTTCACTGGAAAGCCATGGCGGCATCGTTTTCGCGGGGCGTACTATTGGGAAACTGATTGAAGAAAAAGGGTTTGAAACGCAGATAACAACATATTGTTATTCGGTTTGCACGCTTGTGTTTGCGGCGGGTAAAAAGCGGGTCCTGAAGGATAATGCCGAGGTAGGTTTTCATGGTTACAGTTATGATATCCCTTCGCGCTTTCAAACAGTAGATCCAATTGAAGAACAGGAAAAAGATCAGGTTTATTTGACAGGGCGCGGCATTGATGCGGTGTTTTTGAAACATGCGTTTTCGATTGANGCAAAGACGTTGTGGAAACCGACGCGGNCGGAGTTGTATGACGCGGGATTTATCACCGAGCCTTGAGATCGCACTTGTTCACCAATTCTACATATGCGAGTCTAAAACTAACGAGCAGACCAACAGAAAAATAAACATGAACGCGCATACCTCTTTTTTGAAAGATGTCTTTGGTTTTGACGGCTACCGCGAGGGGCAAGAAGAAATCGTTGCGGCCGTGACGAACGGTGCGGATGTGCTGGCGATCATGCCCACGGGTGGTGGTAAATCCTTGTGCTTTCAATTACCCGCCTTGTGCCGTGATGGGTTAACGGTAGTTATCTCGCCCCTGATCGCATTGATGCGCGATCAGGTGAATGCGCTTCGGGCCATTGGGGTAGCGGCGGGAACGCTTAGCAGCGGTAACACCGAAGAGGAAACCGAACAGGTATTTGAAGCGATTGATGATGGGCGATTGAAGCTTTTGTATATTGCGCCCGAACGGTTGGCCAACCCCGGCACAACACTGCTTTTACGCCGTGCAAACGTGTCGATGATCGCGGTGGACGAAGCCCATTGTGTCAGCCAATGGGGCCATGACTTCCGGCCTGATTATCTGCGTATCGGCGCGTTGCGAGATGCGCTGGGCGTTCCCTTGGCCGCGTTCACTGCAACGGCTGATCGGGAAACCCGTGATGAGATTATGGAGCGATTGTTTGCGGGCCGTGATTGTCAGGTATTTCTGAAAGGCTTTGACCGTCCCAATATTCACCTCGCCTTTGCTCCCAAGAACAAACCGCGCCAACAGTTGCTGGACTTTGTGGCGGCGCACAAGGATCAAGCGGGTATTATATACTGTGGCTCACGGGCGAAAACCGAAACCTTGGCACAGGCCCTGCGTGCACAAGGCCATGTGGCATTGCACTATCATGCAGGCATGCAACCCGATGACAGACGGCTTGCGGAAACCCGGTTTCAGCGTGAAGACGGATTAATCGTTTGCGCAACCGTGGCGTTTGGAATGGGTATTGATAAGCCTGACATTCGCTGGGTGGCGCATGCGGATTTGCCGAAATCGATGGAGTCTTATTACCAGGAAATCGGTCGCGCGGGTCGCGACGGCGCGCCTGCGGATACGCTGACATTATATGGCGCCGACGATGTGCGTTTGCGCCGTGCGCAAATAGACGAAGGTCTCGCACCTGCGGAACGCAAACAAGCGGATCACGGACGGTTGAATGCACTGTTGGGCTTGGCCGAGGCCCGCCGTTGCCGCCGGCGGGTTCTGTTGCGCTATTTCGGGGATGAAATGGAAAGTTGTGGTCATTGCGATTTGTGCGACAAACCACCCGAGCTGTTTGATGGCACAACAGCTGTGCGCATGGCCCTTTCGGCAATTTTGCGTACAGGCGAATGGTTTGGGGCCGTGCATCTGATCGATATCCTGCTGGGTAACGAAACCGCTAAAGTGCGTGACAAAGGCCATATGGATTTGCCGACGTTCGGGGTGGGCAAAGATTATGACCGCGCCCAATGGCAGGCGATATTCAGGCAGATGATGGGTTATGATCTGATACGCCCCGACATGGAACGTTACGGCGCATTGCGGCTGACCGATGCGGCACGGCCCATTTTGCGCGATGAACAAAAAATAGAATTGCGCCGCGATACCATTGTTAAGCAATCCAAACGCAGCCCGCGCGTGAAAGCTTTGGTGGCAGAAGAAGACGAAGCTTTGCTGTCCGCACTGAAAGCCAAGCGCCGTAGTTTGGCGGAAGCCATTCAAGCCCCTGCGTATGTGATTTTTCCCGACAACACCTTGATTGCAATGGCCACTCAAAAGCCGGCTGATCTGGATGCGTTTTCGCATCTTGCCGGCGTTGGGGCGGTGAAACTGGAACGTTACGGCAAAGCGTTTTTGGAAGTAATTGCGGGCGCACAGGCGGATGTGCATCCCAATCGTCGCAAACTGGCAGGGCGCGGTGCGGGCGCATTGTTCGACCAATTACAAGAAGCGCAAGTGCGCCTTGCCAAAGGTGAAAGCGGCTTTGATACTTATATGAATTGCACCAGTGCAACGCTTTCAAAAATAGCGCAACAACGGCCCAGAACACTATCCGAACTTGAAGCGACCCAAGGAATGGGTGCGAAAAAAACGGAACGGTTCGGGGCGGTGTTTTTAGATGTGATCGCAATTGAATAAGCCTTGGCGCGGGGCATAAGAATGCTATTGTCGCATTACTTAAATCGGGGAATATTATGTTAGCTGTCTTGTCACCTGCAAAGAAACTGAACTTTGATCCTTTGGCGGACGATTTTGCCGAAAGCATGCCTGTCTTTCAGGATGACGCGAATACACTGGCAAAAATTGCGCGTAAGCTTTCGGTGTCGGATTTGCGCAACTTAATGAAGATTAGCGAGGATTTGGCCGCACTGAATAAAACCCGTTTTACCGCATTTGCCCCCGCGTCTGATGATCTTAACTCGAAACAGGCCGCTTTCGCTTTTGCGGGCGACACTTATACGGGGCTTCAGGCAGAAAACCTAGAGACGGACGATGTGTCCTATGCGCAAGATCATTTGCGCATTTTGTCCGGTCTTTACGGTGTTTTGAAACCGCTTGATCGCATACAACCGTATCGCTTGGAAATGGGCAGCCGCTTGCAAAACAAAGCCGGCACCAACTTATACGCTTACTGGGGTGATCGTATAGGTGCCGCTCTGGACCGGGTATCGGACGGTGTCGTGATCAATTGCGCTTCCAATGAATATTTCAAAGCAACGGGCAAGAAAATGACATCGCGTATCATCACACCTGCCTTTAAAGAAGAACGTGATGGCGAATTGAAAATGATTGGCTTTTTCGCAAAAAAAGCCCGTGGCATGATGGCCCGTTTCATGGTGTTGAATCGTATTGAAACGCCCGAAGGGCTGAAGGATTTCGATCTGGATGGCTATAAATTTCAATCCAAACTGTCGGATGAAAATGATTGGGTGTTTACGCGTAAGGCGGCTTAATCACGTCCCGCCATCAAACGGGCCATATCCAGCATACGGTTGGAGAAACCCCATTCATTGTCGTACCAGCCAAAGACCCGTAGCAAGCCGCCTACGGAAACGGATGTTTCACGACCATTTATAATAATAGACTCGGGTCGTGCACGCAAATCAGTGGATACAAGCGGTTGGGTAATCCAGCCAAAAACGGGGCTGCTTTCAGCGGTACTTTGCAAAACCGTATTTACAATATCGATGGTTACATTCGATTTGGTCTGCACTGTTAGGTCAATAGCGGAAACACTGGCGGTCGGAACCCGAATAGCCCGGGCTTCAACCCGGCCCTTAAGGTGCGGCAAAACCAGATCAGTCAAACGCTGCGCACTTGTGGTGGTCGGTACCATCGACAGGCTTGCGGCGCGTGAGCGGGCTAAATTACCGCGCGGCTTGTCCACAGTGGGTTGGCTGCCTGTATAGCAGTGCACAGTTGTCATATGTCCGCTTTCAAGCCCGAAGTTATCATCAAGAACACGCAGCAAAGGGGCTAGCGCGTTGGTGGTGCATGATGCGTTCGAGATGATTTTATGCGCACCCATTTCAGCTTCGTTCGCGCCCATAACCAGTGTGATATCGGCCGCATCGGATGGCCCGGAAATCAACACGGCGGCCGCACCTGATCGCAAACCGCTTTCGGCTACCTCACGGCTGTTCACTTGTCCCGTACATTCCAATAGGACATCGACGTCGGTTAAATCCAGCGTGCCGATATCATGCGATTGGAAAAACGGGATTGGGTGCCCATTCACGACGAGCGCATTTTCGGTTACGTCTACGGTTCCGTTAAATGGGCCGAAAACACTGTCGTATTGGAACAGATAAGCACAGGTTTCCAAGGGCGCTATATCGTTGATCGCTACTAGTTCAAAACCAGTGTTACCTTGTGCCAACATGCGTAAAATCGGACGGCCAATACGGCCAAAACCGTTTATGACAATTTTAATAGGGTCATCTGATTTGCGGGTTTCCATTGGAAGATTCACCTTATGAATACAGCTTCTTCCGGGACGCTACCCATATCTGATATTCTGTGCAACCAGTGAAATGCTTATTGATTATTGGCAAGGATTTTACGTAATTGTTTAAGTGAAGGGATGTGTAGGCTGCGTTTTTTGCGTGCTATTATACCTGCTTTGCGCAAACGCCCCATTTCGCGCGCAACACTTTCGCGCGAAGAAAAGACAAATGCTGCCAGTTCACTTTGGGTGGGGGGGCGTTCTATCAAAATATTATCTTTGCCATGGCTATGCTGTTCTGCCAAGTTTACCAAGGCTTCTTGTAAACGCAAATCTGCGGATTTTGTACTGAAATCTGTGACCCGCGTATTTAGTCGACGTAAATGTGCGATCATGATTTTCAGTAACTCAAAAGAAATATCCGGATGGGCTTTCAGTAACTCTTGAAACTGTTTGGCGGTTAAAGTTGCTGCACAGCATTCACAAGATGCGACTACACTGCTTGAGCGTGGTTCATTATCAATTGCCGCAAATTCACCAAAACTGTCGCCGGGCATAATGGAAACGAGTGTTACCTCACGTCCTGTAGAGGTGTATATTGTAACGCGAGCTTCGCCCCTTAAAATAAAAAAGACATCTGCATTGTCATCATCGGCGGAAATCAGGAATTGTTTGGGTTTATAACGTTTGGTTATCCAGGCTCTTGATAAAACATCCCAGCTTTCTTGACTGATGCTGCCAAGAAGTGAGTCTTTCGGGAATGTGTGTTCGTTTCGAAGCATAGGCACGGAAAGTTGGTGAGTCGATAATAAGTGATATTTGTCACACTTATTGGCAAATTATTCAACACTATTTTTTATCAGCGACATGAAAGGTCGCATTCAAGCATGCTATGTTTTGGTTTACGTGAAATTTTATGTATAAATTTCACGGATTGTCATGACACATAATTTGCAAAACTCTGGTTCTCTTGGTGCGGATTTACGTAGTATTCGTAAATCCAGAGGTATTACGCTGATAGAAATGTCTGAAAAATTGAAGCGTTCAGTGGGTTGGATGAGCCAAGTTGAACGGGATATTTCCGAGCCCTCCATTGATGAGTTGCGTGCGATTTCAAGTATTTTGGATGTACCGATATCGATCTTTTTCGGACAGGCTGAAACAAAAGCTTCAGAAGTTGGCTGTATTGTGCGCAAAGATACGCGCCGTAAAATCGGCGCGGGTACAAATGGGTTGATAGAAGAGTTATTGTCACCCGATCTAACGGATGACTTTGAGGTTATCCATTCCATTTTTGAACCGGGGGCGGTGCTTGAAGAATTTGTGGTGCGCCCAACACAAGAAGTTGGTTACCTGATTTCGGGTCGCCTGACGCTTTGGATCGGGGATCAAAAGTTTGATCTGGATACCGGTGACAGTTTTCGTATTCGAGGTGAGCCGCACAAATGGGAAAATCCAAGCATGGAAAATACAGTTGTCGTCTGGGTGATTGCCCCACCGGTTTATTAAAGGAGAACTAAATGCACAAAGGGTCATGTGAGTGTGGAGCCGTTACTTGCGAACTTGACGGTGAAAATGCGACCTCGGTAGGAACGGGAACTTTGGACGGGGCAACCAGGCTAGAAACGGCTGCGCATACTTATGTGGCTGACATGGGTGATTACTACGCAATTGAAGCGGGCCCAAAGCAAAGGGATCAATAATTATGTGGGATGTGATAACGGGATTTGACCCAGCCGTGTTGTCCGCTTTTATAGCGACAGGACTATTGTTGAACATCACACCGGGCGCTGATTTTATGTTCATCACAGCTTGCGGTATTTCAGGTGGTCCGCGCGTTGGTATGGCCGCCGCTTTGGGTGTGAACGTCGGGATAACATTACATGTTTTGCTCGCCGCGGCAGGGGTTTCAGCGGTGCTGCTTGCATATCCTGCTTCGTATCAGATGATAAAATACCTAGGCGCGGCTTATCTTTGCTATCTGGCCGTTCAGGCATGGCGCAACACGGGTGATATTGGCACCGGCACTGCAGCCCCAAGTGTTGTCACCGCGATTAAACGCGGCTTTCTGACCAATATATTGAATCCCAAAACCATGCTGTTTATCTTTGCCTTTATCCCGCAATTCACTAACCCTTCCATTGGTCCGATCTGGATACAAATTCTGATACTGGGTGCAATATTCCAGCTCTTTGGCTTTTTGTTTGTCATAGTGCTTGGGTGCGCAGCGGGCCTGTTGGCCAACGTACTACGGGCACGGGTAAAAATATTGAACAAGATTTCTGCAATTCTGTTTGGTGGCGTCGCGGCCAAACTTGTTATCGACTAAGGAGAGAATAAATGTCTGATTTTCCAACCACCGCTCGGGTGGTCATTATTGGTGGCGGGGTCGTCGGGGCCTCTGCGCTTTATCATCTGGCAAAAGCCGGCTGGACTGATTGCGTTCTATTGGAAAAGAACGAATTGACTGCCGGCTCTACGTGGCACGCGGCCGGCAACGTTCCGACTTTTTCCACCAGCTGGTCGATCATGAATATGCAACGTTATTCGACGGAACTTTACAGTCGTTTGGGCGCAGAGGTTGATTACCCTATGAACTACCACGTAACGGGTTCAATCCGTCTGGCGCATTCCAAGGAACGGATGCAGGAATTTGAACGTGCCGCAGGCATGGGCCGTTATCAGGGTATGGATATCGAGATACTGTCCCCTGAAGAAACGCAAAAACGTTATCCGTTCTTGGAGACCCACGATCTGCATGGTGCACTTTATGATCCGCATGACGGCGATATTGACCCTGCACAGTTAACCCAAGCCTTAGCCAAGGGTGCCCGTGACATGGGGCAAAGAATCTTGCGTTTTACACCTGCAACAGGGGTGTCGCGTGATGGTAATGAATGGGTCGTACATACAGAAAAAGGGGATATTCGCTGCGAGTTTGTGGTTAATGCTGCGGGTTATTATGCCCAACGTGTCGGTGAATGGTTCAAGCCATATGGCGGGCGAACTGTACCTATGATGGTGATGAGCCATCAATATTTACTGTCTGAAGAAGTCCCCGAACTGGCAGCCCATACCAAGGAGCACGGCAAGTTGCCCTTGCTGCGCGATGTGGACAGCTCGTATTACCTGCGACAGGAAAAGAACGGTTTCAACCTCGGCCCGTATGAAGGCAATTGCAAAGCGCATTGGGTTGACCCAAGCGATCCGATGCCTGATGATTTCAGCTTTCAGTTATATCCTGACGATCTTGATCGTATTGAGTGGCATATCGAAGACGCAATGGCGCGTGTGCCTTTGCTGGGGTCAGCGGGTATTAATCGCGTGATCAATGGCCCGATCCCATATGCACCTGACGGATTGCCGTTGGTAGGCCCAATGCCGGGTGTGCCGAATGCGTTTGAAGCGTGCGTCTTTACCTTTGGTATCGCACAAGGCGGCGGGGCNGGTAAGGTGTTGGCGGAATGGATCACTGAAGGCCAGACAGAATGGGATATGTGGGCGATCGACCCGCGCCGGTACACTGATTACACCGATCAGGATTATTGCAACCAAAAAGGCATGGAAGTTTACGGTAACGAATACGCCATGCATTTCCCTAACCATGAATGGCCTGCGGCACGTGACAAAAAACTGTCACCCTTGCACGATAAAGTGAAATCACTGGGTGGTGTAATGGGGGCTTATAGCGGTTGGGAGCGGGCCAATTGGTTTGCCAAACCGGGCGATGATATATCGCTTGAAGCGACCCACACATGGGGCCGTTCGGGACCTTGGGAACAACGCATTCGTGAAGAGTGTGAAGCGGTGCGCGACAATTGCGGTGTGTTGGATCTGCCGGGCTTTTCCCGCTTTATGGTGTCGGGTGCAGGTGCCGCGGAATTCTTGCGCGGCTTTTGCACAGGCGGTCTGCCCAAAGTGGGGCGTATGAATTTGATCTATGTCTCTGACAGCCGCGGGCGGATATTAACCGAGATGTCATGCGTCCGTATGGGTGATGACGATTTCTTGCTGATCACTGCGGCAACCGCACAGTGGCATGACCGTGACCTGCTGATCAACGCCGCCCCTGATGGCGTATCGATCAAAGACGTCACGACAACGCGTGATACGCTGATCGTGACCGGGCCGAAATCGCGTGATGTGTTGGCAAGTATGACCGATGCGGACTTAAGCAGTGGTTGGCTGACCCATCAGGCAGCAATAGTTGCTGGGCAAGACGCTTATCTGATCCGCGTATCGTTTGCGGGTGAATTGGGTTGGGAAGTGCATGCACTGAATGAAAACATGCCCGCGATTTATGATGCGATCTTGGATGCAGGTGCAACGCCGTTTGGTATGTATGCACTGAATTCCCTGCGTCTGGAAAAAGGTTATCGCGCCTGGAAGGGTGATCTGTCCACCGATTACAGCCTGCTGGAAGGCGGTTTAGAGCGCTTTGTAAAACTTGATAAACCACATGATTTTACAGGTAAAGCGGCCATACAGAATGAAAAGCAACAGGGTCGCAAAAAGGCGTTTGTGACTTTACTTGTGGATGCGGGCGATTGCGATGCACCCTATATGTCAACGCTTTGGCATGGCGATACTGTGGTCGGTGAAACCACTTCGGGCGCATGGGGGTACCGCGTGAATGCCAGTATTGCGCTGGGTATGGTGCATACGGATTTGGCTGTGGCCGGAACCGAATTGGAGGTTGAAATTTATGGGCAACGCCACCGTGCGGTTGTACAAGAAGATCAGCCGCTTTGGGATCCTGACAATGAAAGATTGCGGGCATGAGCCAGATAATACCCGAAACCATGTCAGGCGTTTTGCTGACCGGGCATGGCGGCCCGGAAGCATTGGAATGGTCTGACGCAATACCTGTTCCTAAGGTTGGAGCAGGTCAGGTTTTGGTACGTGTCTTGGCTGCAGCAATAAACAATACCGATATCAACACACGCATCGGTTGGTATTCTTCGGATATAACAGGTGCCACTCAGGATGTCGGCGAAGATGTCGAGGTTGAGGAAGGCGGCTGGGCTGGAGCTTTGGACTTCCCCATCATTCAAGGCGGAGATATTTGTGGAGAAGTTGTCGCTTTGGGAGAAGACGTCAGTGCACGGGCGATCGGCGCGCGTGTCACAAGCCAGATCAATATCCCAAGACCGACAGAAGAAAGACCAACCGATTTTGTGGCACTTGGATCTGAAATCAATGGTGCATTTGCACAATATTGTTTGCTTGAAGCGGACGAGATTTTTGATGTGTCTCGATCGCCCCTGAGTGATGTTGAAATTGCGGCCATCCCTTGTGCCTTTGGTACGGCGTTCAACATGTTGACCCGCGCAGGTGTTCAAGCAGGTCAAGATGTTCTGGTGACAGGTGCATCGGGCGGTGTTGGGCTGGCAGCGGTGCAGCTTGCTAATAAAATGGGCGCAAATGTTTGTGGCATTACTGCGACCCAGAAAGCAGACACTGTTCGTGCAGCGGGTGCCAATTCGATTTTGGATCGGACGGCACCTGTTCCAGATGAAAGCTTTGACGTCGTGGTTGATGTGGTCGCAGGGCCAGTTTGGCAACGGTTAATCCTTGCTTTGCGCCCCGGGGGCCACTATGCGGTTTCCGGGGCTATTGCCGGGCCGATTGTCGAAGCCGACCTTCGCGATGTTTATTTAAGAGACATCACGATCCATGGGGCGTCTTTTATGGCGCGAAAGGTATTTGCCAAGCTTGTTGAAATGATTAACGAGGGTGAGATTAAACCCCTGATTTCAAGAACCTATCCATTGAACGAGATTGCTGCGGCGCAGGAAGAATTTCTTTCCAAAACCCTTCCCGGTAAGCTGGTTCTTATACCACCGGGAGTGAATTGATGACAAAAATAACCATCCTTGACGGCGGCATGGGGCAAGAATTGATTGCGCGTGCCGGTAAAGCGACCTCTCTTTGGTCGGTGCAAGCTTTGCTGGATAACCCTGAAATGGTGCGCGCAGTTCATGATGAATATTTCGCGGCAGGGGCTGAAATTGCCACCACCAACACATATTCTGTTCTACCTGACCGACTTGTGCATCACGGCTTGGCAGACAGGCTGACCCTATTGCAACAACTGGCCTGCCAGCAAGCGGTTGATGCGCGTGATGCACATGGATCGGGTTTGGTAGCCGGATCATTGGGCCCGCAGGGGTTTTCCTATCAACCGGATAAAAGCCCGCCCAGCGATCAAGCGGCAGAGATTTATCATGATATTTGTATAGTACAGGCGGATTTTGTTGACCTATTTTTGTTTGAAACGATGTCATCCATCGATCAGGCACGTGGTGGATTAATGGGGGCTGCAGGTTTTGGCAAGCCTGTATGGTTGTCCTTGTCGGTGGATGACAAGGACGGTAGCAAACTACGTTCGGGCGAAAACCTGACGGATGTTTTTCCACTACTGTCAGAGTATAAACCCGCCGCGGTTCTGGTAAATTGCTCTGTTCCTGAAGCCGTTACAACTGCAGTTCCTATACTGGTTGATCACGGCATTCCGGTAGGGGCATATGCCAACGGTTTTGTTAGTATCGCAGGTACGTTTGATCATATTGGCGCTACCGTTGATGAACTGGAAACGCGCAAAGACTTGGGGCCGGGAACTTATGCTGAATTTGCGCAAAACTGGGTAGATGCAGGCGCTACAATCATAGGGGGCTGTTGTGAAGTCGGCCCTGATCATATCGCCCTTTTGGCGCAGAGGTTTGGAAGGTAGGTGATGAATTCCACCAAATCTGCCAGTACGATAAACGCCGAGGAAATCTGCGTTGATATTATTGTTGCGCAAGATTATGTGCTTATGGAATTTGCAGTTGCGGTTGAAATTTTACGCCTTGCAAACCGGGTGTTGAGCTTTGATAAATTCAAATGGCAACTCTACTCTGAAAAAGGCGGAACAATTGGCTCAAAATCTGGTGCCAGTGTTGAAACACAGATAATACCGAAATCTCCTAGACCTGATTTTGTTGTCTTTATAGGCAATTCCGATCCCTTTTATGCAGCTTTGGACGTAGAGAAATACGCGGCCCGTTACAGGCACTCTGGTGCAAAAGTGATTTTACTGGCCGAAGCAGCAAGCCGCTATATTGCTTCAAATCTGGACAATGCAGCCGAGCATACGACACACTGGGAAAACCGGACTTTGCTTGAAGAAAAGCAGGGAATTTACGGAATTAAATCTTCTTTGGCCGTATCGGATGGCCAGATCGTGACCAGTGCGGGTATGAGCACAACCGCTGATATTATTTTGGCCTTGATTGGGCAATATATATCAAGTGCAAAGTTATTGATCGTTTCCAAAATCCTTTTACATGATGAGATACGTGCATTTGAAACCCTACAGCCTGAGATTGTTGCAACGGCGCAAAAAGGCGCGCGTATGCTGAATAAAGCTATTAAAATTATGCAAATGAACATTGAAGAACCTGTACACATTTTTGATTTGGCCGATCAAATAGGTCATAGCCCCCGTTGGCTGGAGCGGAAATTTAAATCGGTGATGGGATGCAGCCCAAGTAAATATTACCGCGAATTACGTCTGAACCATGCGCATAGTCTGTTATTGAATACAAATATGAGCATTCAAGAAGTAGCATTGGCAAGCGGGTATCAATCAGGTTTCTCAATTGCGTATCGACAGTGTTTTGGCAAAACCCCCAGCCAAATGCGCAAAAGCTGAGAAGGGCTAATTTAAAGATAATAAACACGATTTTCCACGTAATCCTGTCGCATTTGCGTATTTGCAATTCATAAAACGGATTAAGAATTTTTGATATCATAGCCAAAGGAACTCGAAAAATGCAAAACCTTCCAACTAAAGCCCGCGCTGTTATTATTGGTGGCGGTGTAATTGGCTGTTCTGTGGCCTATCATCTGACAAAACTTGGCTGGAAAGATGTGGTTTTGCTGGAACGCAAACAACTGACATCGGGTACCACATGGCATGCTGCAGGTTTGATCGGGCAGTTGCGTGCATCATCCAATATGACAAAACTGGCGCGGTATTCGGCGGAACTCTATCAAGGGCTGGAAACGGAAACCGGTGTTGCTACGGGGTTAAAACAAACAGGGTCAATTTCAGTTGCATTAACCGAAGAACGCCAAGAAGAGTTGTTTCGCCAGGCTGCTATGGCACGTGCCTTTGGTGTGCCAGTTGAAGAAATTTCGGCGAAGGAAGTGAAAGAGCGCTATGAACATCTGAATATTGATGGCGTGAAATCAGGGGTCTATCTGCCAACGGACGGGCAGGGCGACCCCGCCAATATCGCACTGGCGCTGGCCAAGGGTGCACGTCAACGTGGGGCGTTGATAAAAGAGCGGGTGAAAGTGACGGGCGTGGTCAAAGAAGGCCGTCGTGTTACAGGGGTTAACTGGCAAGATGAAAATGGGGATCAAGGACTCATCGCGGCTGATATGGTGGTGAATTGTGCTGGCATGTGGGGCCATGAGGTGGGGCGTATGGCAGGTGTTAACGTACCGCTTCATGCCTGCGAACATTTCTATATTGTCACCGAGCCGATC
>JGI24723J26617_10002773_pt1 | contig 13400 bp, 7 predicted proteins | sample Cruoilmetagenom6_FD_26617 | JGI IMG/M metagenome (IMG submission 26617)
GCTTTGAATCTCGTTATCGAAAACTGGTAATTTTTAAACACACGAGAGAATAAGCAAGGTGCTCACGGCCCGGGGCGTGAGTTACTCTCTTATTTGTGTGTTGGGCATACCAGTGCCTCGATAACAGTAAGTTGAGTTCCGCGCCCTTTTGTATGGGGCTTGGTCGCTTTTTTCTTCTCAACTTTCTTTTAAAGCATTTGTTTCTGTTTTGTTTACAAAGTTTTGCAACTATGGTAATGAGTAGTTAGTATTGAGTATTGAGAAACGTCTATTCGCTTTTCGCTCTTCGCTAATTCCTTAATCAACAGAGTAGTCAGTAATCTTCACCCCCTACGGGGGCCGGGGGGACTACAAAAAAAAGAGTCCTCACCCCCTTCGGGGGCCGGGGGGACCAAAAAAAATGACCCGCTCCCAGTTTTCGACGACGTTGGAGCAGGCCAGTAGTTAAATTAATGTATAACACTTAACTGATGCAAAATTATGAAAAATAATTACAGGCGAAGCTATGCCTATGCACTATCTTTTGCCCTTTTCCTAACCTATAACTCCCCTATTTTTTCACAGAACCCGCCACAAAAAAATATAAGTGGCATTATAACCGATGGCGAGGACCCGCTTGTTGGCGTCAACGTCTTGGTAAAAAACACCGCCAGAGGAAGCATTAGCGATCTGGAGGGGCGGTACTCCGTTAGGGCATCCGCAAATGATACTTTGGTATTTACTTATGTGGGCTATAAAACACAGGAGGTTTCAGTTGGCAGTCTCAGTGGCAGTCTCAGTGGCAGTCGCAGTCGCAGTGTCAGTCGCAGTCGCAGTCTCAGTCACAGTTCTGGTGGCATTGTTTTTAATGTTGTTATGGAGGTGGATGCGCAGGCTTTGGATGCTGTGGTTATTAATGCGGGGTACTACAAAGTTTCCGATAGGGAGAAAACAGGAAGTATCACTCGCATTACCGCTGCCGAAATCGAGAACCAGCCTGTCTCCAACCCCCTTGCCGCTATGCAGGGCAGGATGGCGGGGGTAAATATTGTGCAGAACACAGGCGTGCCGGGCGGTGGGTTTTCGGTACGTATCCGCGGCCGTAACAGTATTCGTGCCGATGGCAGCGAACCGCTTTATATTGTAGATGGGGTGCCTTATCCTTCACAGTCGTTGGGAGATTACAACCTTTCTCCTGTAATTGGGGATGCCCAGAGTGCCTTGAATGGCATAGACCCAAACAGCATTGAGAGCATCGAGATTTTAAAGGATGCCGATGCCACGGCCATCTATGGTTCCCGAGGTGCCAATGGGGTCGTGCTAATTACTACAAAAAAAGGGAAGGCTGGAAAAACCACCTTTAAGATAGGAAGTAGCACGGCTGTTGGAACAGTCACGAGACGTATGGATCTGCTCAACACTGAGCAATATCTTGCCATGCGCCGGGAGGCCTTTGCGAATGACGGCATTACGGAATATCCCTCTAACGCCTATGACGTTAATGGCACTTGGGACACAGACCGCTATACCGATTGGCAAGAGGAACTGCTTGGAGGAACTGCTTACTACCACGCAGCTAGCGCTTCCATAAACGGAGGCGGCGCGTTTACGCAATTTTTGATAAACGGGAATTATCGGGAAGAATCTACTGTATTTCCAGATGATTCCAAATATAAAAAGGGTGCAGTACTGGTAAACCTCAACCACACCGCCCCAAACGATAAATTTGATATTCAATTTAGCGGCAACTATATTTTTGACAGCAACGACCTGCCACCCTTCAATCTTGTCAGGGAAGCTTTGGTACTGCCCCCAAACGCACCTGCTTTATACACTGAAGAAGGGGAATTGAATTGGGAAGAGGGCACGTTCAAGAATCCACTTGCCGCCTGGAATGGAGAATACCTGTCCGAAACCAATACGCTAACCGCAAATACAGTATTGACCTATCGACCCATCCATAACTTGATTCTAAAAGCAAATCTTGGGTATGTTGCCAATACACTGGAAGAAAGTAGGACCGCGCCCCATACTATTTACGACCCAGCTTTTGGGCTGGACAGTAGTTCATCCTCCCTTATCCTAAACAATGGTTCCAGAGGTTCTTGGATAGTAGAGCCACAAATAGGCTATGACATAGCATTGGGCAAGGGGAAAATAGATATCCTTTTGGGGAGCACCTTCCAAAAGGAAAAAACCTCGCGACTCCAGCAGTCTGCCAGCGATTTTCCAAGCAACAGCCTTATCTATAATCCCGCAGCTGCAGCAAACCTTTCCATAACTGCTAATAGCGAGGAGGTATATAAATATCAAGCGGTTTTTGGCCGACTTAATCTGAATTGGGACCATAAGTATATCGCTAATATAACCGCGCGACGTGATGGCTCAAGTCGCTTCGGTCCTGCCAACCAATATGCCAATTTTGGGGCGGTGGGAGCCGCTTGGATTTTTTCGGAGGAACCCATCCTAAAAAATAATATTTCTTTTTTAAGTTTTGGAAAGCTCCGGGGCAGTTATGGATCCACAGGCAACGACCAAATAGGTAACTATAGGTTCTTGGACACTTATATTCCTAGCGGTCTAACCTATCAAGGCATACAGGGATTACAGCCCGTACAGCTCTACAATCCGGACTATGGGTGGGAGGTCAATAAGAAACTGGAAGCCGCCCTGGAATTGGGATTTTTCAAGGACAGGATTTCGGTAACAACCTCCTATTACCGAAACCGCTCCTCCAACCAATTGGTGGGCATTCCCTTGCCCGGCACTACGGGATTCCCAAGTTTAAATGCAAATTTAGATGCTACTGTTGAGAATACGGGTTGGGAAATCGAGCTTTCCACGACCAATTTCCAAAAAGGAAATTTCCGTTGGGAGAACTCTCTTAATATCAGCTATCCAAAAAATAAACTGATTTCTTTTCCGGGATTGGAAGCCTCTACCTATGCAAATACCTATGTGGTGGGTGAACCCTTGGACATTCTTTTATTGTACAATGCCACGGGAGTTGACCCAGAAACGGGTATCTATACTTTTCAGGATTTTGATGGGGATGGAGCCATATCCAAACCCAACGACCTGAAATCGGTGGTCAATTTAAGTCCCCAATATTTTGGAGGCCTGCAGAACTCACTTTCCTATGCCAATTTCAGTTTGGATTTTCTCTTTCAGTTCGTAAAACAGAAGGGAAGGGTTTTTCAATATACCTTTTCCATGCCGGGCCAAATGGAAAACCAGCCCATTGAAGTATTGGACCATTGGGAACAGCCAGGAGATCAATCAGGGCAACAATTGTATTCGGCTGGGTTTAACAGTGAGGCCTATACCGCTTATAACAATTTTTATAGCAGTACGGGCAGTGTAGGCGATGCTTCCTATATACGTCTGAAAAATATTGCCCTGTCCTATACCATCCCCCAAAAGTGGACAATGGATGTGGGATGTAAAATATATGTACAGGGCCAAAACCTATTGACTTTCACAAAATACAAAGGGCTCGACCCAGAAACATTGAGTACCAATAACCTACCGCCGCTTAAGGTCATAAATGCGGGCGTAGAATTAACTTTTTAATAAATAAAAACGAGAACTTATGAAAACTAGTAATCAACTATTGGAACGTAGTTTCAAAAATATATTCTTGCTCTCCCTGCTGCTCTTGCTTTTCTCCTGCGAGAATCTTGAAGTTGAAACCCCAGATCATCTGCTTACGGGAGAGCTCCTCTTTCAAGACCCTAATGCGGTGGAGGCTGCAATGGTAGGGATTTATGCTGCCCTTCGCACCAAAGTCATTTTAACGGGCGACTCTCAAGGCCTTTCCAACCTTTTGGGAAATTATACGGATGAAATGGACTACTACAGTCCGTTCGGGCTGCCCGAGGAACAGTTTTATAAAAATACCTTGGCAGCCAACGATCCATTTGTTGCCGAATTATGGAATGGAGCATACAACCAAATTTATGCAGCCAATGCCATTCTGGAAGGTGTTACCGATTCCCCCTATTTTACACCCGAGGAACAGGAACTGTTTAAAGGCGAAGCTCTTTTTATTCGTGGGTTGGTGCATTTTTACCTATTAAATCTTTATGGCGATATCCCCTATATTACAACTACCAATTATTTGGAAAACAAATCGGCTCCCCGCCAAGCTACGGAAGAGGTATATACGCTGATTATTGCTGATCTTTTACAGGCGAAAGCATTGTTGCCGGAAACCGACAGCAGTGGGGAACATGTACGTCCCACCGAAAGCACCGCTACTGCCCTATTGGCCAGAATACAGCTATATAACGAAAATTGGGAGGAGGCAGAGCTATACGCTTCACAGGTAATTGATAACAATGGATGGGAACCCAACGTGGAAAATGTGTTCCTTAAAACGAGCGCCTCCACGCTTTGGCAGTTCAGTCCCGATGAATCAAGGAAAAATACAATTGAAGCACGAACTTTTATTGTGCTGGCAGCACCACCCTTCACCCGTGCAATGAGTAATATATTGGCTACAGCTTTTGAACCTGCAGACCAAAGAAAGGAACACTGGGTAGGGGAAGTTTCGGACGGAACCAATACTTGGTATTTTCCCTATAAGTACAAATTGGGTCTTGGCGCCAACAGCTCAGAGGAATATTCCATCGTATTCCGAATGGCGGAACAATACCTAATTAGGGCGGAAGCCCGTGCAAGAATGGGCGATATTGCCGGGGCACAGGCCGATATCAATAAAATTAGGGCACGTGCGGGACTGGCAAATACAACTGCTACTTCAGAAAGTGAATTGCTAACGGCCATTTTACACGAACGAAGGGTGGAATTATTCACTGAGCACGGCCATCGCTTTTTTGATCTAAAACGCACCAATCAATTGGATGCAGTATTAGGCCCCGTTAAACCGGGGTGGAATACTACCGATCGGTTGTTGCCCATTCCGGAAAAGGAACTTTTAGTAAACCCTAACCTCCAACCCCAAAACCCTGGATATTAAGATGAAGTATAAATTTAAAACCTATAGATTACCTTGGATTAGCATTCACAATGTAGTTTTTTTCATGTGTTTTTGTTTGGCTTGCCCTCTCTGGGGGCAGGCCGACAAAAAGAAAATGCTTACTGTGGAGGATTATAAAAACTGGCATACATTAGAATTGGAAAAAATTTCAAGCGATGGCAAGTGGGTTAGCTATGGCCTATATTATGAAGCAGGGGAAGATACCCTCGTTGTGGAAAATATTTTAAAAAAGAAAAAGCACATCCTTCCCAATGCTTTTTTTGGTGCCTTTTCAGCCGATGGGAATTCGATGTTCTCTCGCACTCGCGACAACAAATTTTGGAGGGTCAATTTACGCACGGGAGAAGAGAAACTGGTACCTCATGTAACCAGATATATGTCCTCTCCAAATTCAAAAACCGTGGCCTATTTGCAACAGCAACCAGATGTGGAAAAACCTCAACTTATTATTGAGAGGCTAGACAACCGCACAGTTATGAAATACCCAAATGTTACAGAGTTTAGGTATAATGCTTCGGGTGATTATATAGCCTTTGTCCAGGAGGAAACGAATGATAAAAAAGTAATAGTGCTAGGACTCAATTCCAAAAAAGCGACTACTCTTCATAGTAACAAAGAAGACGCATTTAGCAATCTTACTTGGACTGATTCCGGTCTTGGTCTAGCCTTTTTTCAAGTTGCCGGCACAAACAGTACAAGCTTACACTACTTTGGGAACGTATCAGATCCTACCAATCACAAGATTTTTGATCCCCATTCCACAGAACTTTATATAACCACAGAAAGAAGACCTACACTTTTATTTTCGGCAGATGGTACCAAGCTTTTCTTCTATGTGAAGTTAAAGAAAATGGAGCCCCCTACTCCAACAGTTGGACTAGAGGCCGGGGTTGAAATATGGAACACTAAGGATCAACTTTTATATCCCGGGTATGGGTACTCCAAGGAAAGTTTTCACAACCCTTCCATGATGGTAACCTGGCAACCCAAGAAAGACCATTGGAAGTTTCTTGGTGATTCCATACATACTTGTACATTATTTGGAACTGATGCAAAGTATGCCTATGCTTATAGTTTCAAAGATCATTCTATTTCCTATCAAGAAAGTGAGCCACTTTCCACAATTGATGTGTATAATATAGAAACTGGAACGCATACCCAAGTAGTGGAAAAACCCCACGGACTTGAATTCCAGATGTCGCCTTCCGGGAGATATTTGGCCTATTTTAAAGAGGGCAATTGGTGGGTATATGATTCAGAAAAAGATAAGCGTACCAATCTTACGGTTAATTTAAAAACAGAGTTTTCCAATTCCAAAACAAGCAGAGACCTTCCCCCACCGTCCTACGGCAACCCAGGTTGGTCAACCGATGAAAAGGAAATTCTCCTTTATGACGAATTCGATATTTGGGCAATCACCCCCGATGGGAAGAAAGCGGAAAAAATTACTCAGGGCAAGGAAAGTTCAACTATCTATAGACTCTACCGCCTTGCTCAAGGCAGATTCGAGTACCCTAAATTTGAAGCACAATATGCCAAGTTATTTAATCTTCGGGAAAGTGTTTTCATAACCGCCAGAAATTCACAAAACGAGAGTACGGGTTATTTTAACTATTCAAGCAAAAAGGGTTTAGAGGAAATTGCTTTCAAGGATAGTTATATCAAGGATCTAAGAGCCTCGAAAAACAGACAGCAATTGGTTTATTCAGAGGAACGCTATGACATGCCTCCAAAACTAATGTATAGGGATATAAAAAATGCGAAAGCACTGGTAATAAAGCAATCCAACCCGCAACATTTCAAGTACAAATGGGGCCATTCAGAATTGGTGTCATACACTAGCCCAAAAGGCGATAGCCTTAAGGGAGCGCTGTTTTACCCGGCGGATTTTGATTCCCAGAAAAAATACCCAATGATTACTTTCTGTTATGAGCGACTGTCCGATGAACTGCACCACTATCAAAACCCGACCCAACACAATTCAATTGGCTTTTCCGTTTCCAACTATACTACTCAAGGCTATTTTGTTTTTTATCCCGATATAGTATATAAAATTGGTGATCCCGGAAAATCCGCAACTGAATGTGTTACTGCGGGAGTAAGTAAAGTAGTGGAATATCCCTTTATCAACAAACAAAAATTGGGGTTATATGGTCATTCCTTTGGCGGATATGAATCTATGTTTATCCTAACCCAAACCGATATGTTTGCCACGGTTGCGGCAGGTGCGGGCGCGAGCAATATGCTTAGCTTTTATCTTTCTATGGCGTGGATATGGGCCAGACCACAATACCCCCGTTTTGAAAAGGCACAGTGGCGTATGGGTGATAGTTACTTTAATATTCCAGAGGCATACGAACGCAATTCCCCAATACATCAACTACAAAATGTAAAAACTCCTTTTTTGTCCTGGGCGGGAAAGCATGATAGCAATGTTAATTGGGAACAGCACGTGGAAATGTTTGTAGGCCTGAGAAGATTAAGCAAAGCGCACGTCATGTTGTTATACCCAGAGGAAGGCCACGAGATGAAAAATTCAGAAAATCAAATTGACTTGACAAACCGCATTCGGGAGTGGTTCGACCATTATCTTAAAGATACAGCCGCTCCAGACTGGATGACACGTCCCCATTAAAATAAAAAGGCTGGTTATTTCTAACCAGCCTTTCCAAAACCACTTTAATTGGGTTTAAACAATACACGGGTACAGTTGTTTTCCATACCAAAGGCTTCTCCAAACCCTGAAATGGTACATCCAGGGAGACCAGTCTCTCCACAAGTTACAGGAGTGTCACATGGTCTATGGACACTGAGATAGCCAATAGTCGATAAACTACCATCCACTTTTGATGCATTGGTCGCAAATGCGCCACCAACCGCAAGGGCAATTGCCATAACGGGCAAGAGCCACTTCTTTTTAAGGTTTTTCATAATATTAAAATTTTGAAAATTAAAAATAATGACCTACTCTTTTCTAAAGGTTTTCGGTCTCACCCCTTTACTATATAGTGTCTTTAATTCTTTGTATAGGTTTTAAAGTCTTCATCTTTTAGCTGGTAATGTATGAGATACATATCAATAAGGGCATAGAGGTTTTTGCCATCAACCTTAAATTCATGCAGCTTTTTAAGTCCGCTATGGTACAGATAGAAACTAAACAAATAGCTTTGGTCCGTTAGACTGTAAACATCGATAATGGCTGCTGATTTTATTGTCTCTTCGGATTCATATTTTCCCAAGCGGTCGCTTTGTATAAAAAGATATTCCCCATAGGTGGAGGCCAGTAAGTTCACGAAGATTGGGTTCTTACCCATTTTTCGTTCGTTTTTGGAAGCAATGGTCCTAACATCAAGTTGCGCCCGTGAAATGGTATCTATGGTCTTTCCGATATAAGCAAGCGAGAAATCATTGTTGGCAACAACAAATTCATTCCTGTAGAAATAAACATAAATCACTTTTTTCAATTGTTGGTTGTATAGCAGGAGGCCGTCCGTATCAAAGAAGGGATCATCATAAGCTGTCAATAACTTAGGGTAATGAGTGGATATCATAGAATCCCCAACCCTTAACTTTCCCAATACATTGGCCGTTGTAACGGGATCAAACCCGCGCACTACAAAATCGTCTTTACCCATCGGCGCAGCCCTTAAGAATTCTTCGTTTGGTTGAAAAGATTTTGTTCCAATTAGGGTGTGGGTTTCTCCTTTTAAAATAAGCGGGACACTCCCATCCATTACATAAAACAGACTATCTTCAATTACGACTGTGAGGGATTTAAATGGGAGTTTTGTATTGGGAATTTTTATAATTCGGTGTATTGAATCCTGTAGCTCCCTGTTTATGGACAATACATGGAGGGGTGCAGTAGTATTGCCAAGATAGATGCTATCTTTAGTAATCCCGGCAATATAATAGGAGTTGAAACCAATGTCCAGGCGCGCTACTTCATTCGCAGGATGGTGCGGATACCTGCGCTGAAACGCATTGTTCCGATGCATCTTTTTTTCAGAAAATGCAAACAACAAGGTGACGGTACCAACACCCAAAATGGCAAGGGTACTCAGCAAAAGCAGGGTCTTTTTTGCACTGTACCTGTCCGCAAAAAAGACCGCCACCCCAGCCAGGATTATGAAAACAATATTAAAAATAAGGTGTTGCGTCCAACTCAATTTTTCGAGCACCCCACCGCAGGAGCAGGGGATAAAGTCGGAGAAATTAAGGATGATATAGATATAGGCCGTAAACATCACAATTAAGGTAAAAGCAGCATACAGGGCTAGGATTCTATATTTTGGAATGGTCAATAAAACGGCAATAAGAATTTCCAGACCCGGCACCGCCCAGGCAATAAAACCTGCATAGGCGCTGAGCAGTGGCGACTGTGCCAATTGAACGGTAAAGGTTTCATAGTCCAATAGCTTACTGATGGCAGCATATAAAAATAGTATGAGGAACAGATAGGCAACTATAACCGGTACATTCCGTTTTATGCTTGCTATATAAGGTACTGTAAAGCCCATAATTAAATAAATGTTACGTTTTAACATTCATAAAATTAGGCAGCTGCAAAGGGTTCAAGAATTATTTTTCCGCATATTTAATGCGGAGTTTATGGAAATTTTTGAGGGAAGTTCCATAAAGAGGGTTTATAGTGCACCACTCTCTCTGGCCTTTATGATAAGCATGCTATCGTCATCCCCTTCCACCTCAAAGCGTTCCTTCAACCGCTTTTTGCGTTTCTCGATGGTACTGATGGACATATTCAAAATATTTGGCAAGGCTGCCATACGGGTTCCTTTGGAGAGTTCGAATAGTAGGTCCCGCTCAAAGGCGTCCAAATCAATTTTGCAACATAAATGATTCATGACCGCAGCCTGCATGCTAGGGCAAATATAGCGTGGCCTTTTAAGGGCTTGCGTTAAGTGCATTGGAAGTTCGGAAACTAAATCAAAATCATCGCCAATAATGGCCTGGGGATCTACTAGCTTAAGGAGGTTCCAATAATTGTAGGTGATGGAGAAGTTGGCATCCAGAATAATTATGGCCTCCGGAAAGCGACGGCGCAGCAATATGCCCAAGTTACTGCCATCCTCCTGTTGCCTATGGATTCCTGGAGGAATGTTGATCTGTAGGCAGATAACATCAAACAGTTCGCTCGCATCCATTTTTTTTATAAAATTAAGAGCAGTATCGTAGGCATCCTGTTCGGTCAATGCAAAGGAAGTGTTTAGGGAGGAGTTTTCAATCCTCTCAAAGGCCGTTCGATAGTTTCTGAGATAAGACACCTTATCCGAAACCAACAAAACCCGTAATGTACTTTCTTTTTCCATCGTAAACTTCTGCTCAATCACATAAACATAATTGCTATTTATTTAAATCCGGTTTATAAATCCCTCGTTTCTTGGAAGGGTTTTCCTTATTTATCGGCGGAATCGCCTTTTTTTGATTTAGATGTTGATGAATCATAAAAAATATATTGATAAATCTAAACTTCTAAATTTTTGAAATTGTATGATTAAACCATACACTGCATACGGTTATAGCCCTCTCTTCAATTTTGATATTCCTTACAGTCATTTAGATTATATTACCCACACTCCTTTGAAACATCTTATTTTCTAATTAACCTATTTTCGTAAAAATATAATCGTTTTCTTTTATTAATATCACGTTCATTGCCCCAATCAAGGAAATACCCTCCGGAATCAGTAAAATAGCCTCCCACTCAGAATAATTGCATTTAATCACTTTATGGTTTATCAACATTTATAAAAAATACTATCCTTTAATTTTTAGATATGAAAATTATAAATCACAATAGGTATATCAAATTTTTTTGGTTGTTTTCATGTGAATATCCCCTCTGGGCATGTGAAAGGGGGGGTAGTGCAAGTGAAAGCATTGTTTTGTACACTTTTTTTAACCGCTAATTTCACTAAAACTTAATCGTGCTTTAAAGCAGTTAATTTATTTTGGTTTGTTGAACTATCAAAATTTTTTAGGCCAAAACCTACGAAAGTACCTAAACTAACTACGAACACTATACCCCCAGACTACGAACGAAATTTTTTTGGGTCCTCCAAGCTGTTTTTAAATGTGGAATTGTTAATTGTGATTGGAACTTTTAAGTTTAGAATTTATTATTTTGAATTTTATCGGAACTCTCCACTATCCATCTGCAGACGTCATTGCGAAGGAATTTACGACTGAAGCAATCTGTTCAGGCGTAGTTCCATACATGAAGGCAAGTAGTTTCATGAGATTAACTCCGTTGAATCTTCGATTTGCCGCGCAGCGCTCGCTGGGAAGCCACCGACTTCCAAAGTCCGAATAAAAAACAAACCCCATATCACTAAATTTTCTTTTTCATCCAACTGTATATTATAAAAGAAATACGCTAATTTTATTCGGCCTTAGAATAGCTATAGATTATTCCAATATAGCCCACAAATACTTTAGGTCCACTTATACCATGCTAATTTGGAACGTATTTGAAATTTCCTTACCCCTTACCAATCCTGTAATAAAGTTCCTATTGATTTTGGCAATTATTCTCTTTGCCCCAATTGTTCTCAATAAAATTAAAATACCTCCCCTTCTCGGACTTATAATTGCGGGTGCAATTATTGGCCCCCACGGTTTTAATTTAATGGAACGCGACAGCAGCATCATCCTTTCGGGTACTGCGGGCCTGCTATATATTATGTTTTTAGCGGGGCTGGAAATAGATTTGGCCGATTTTAAAAAGAATAGCAGCAAAAGTTTCGTCTTTGGCATGTACACCTTTCTTGTTCCAATGGGGTTAGGTATTTTGGCGGGACGGTGGGTTCTGGAGTTATCTTGGGCCTCTACAATTTTATTGGCAAGTATGTTTGCATCCCATACCCTTATTGCATATCCGCTGATAAGTAAACTTGGCGTCGCAAAAAATAGGGCCGTAAACATTACCGTAGGAGGCACTATGATTACCGATACTTTGGCACTCTTGGTGCTGGCCATAATTGTGGGAATGACCACTGGTGAAGTAAACACGGAATTTTGGATACGCCTTTCCATTTCCATTTTGCTCTTTGGCCTGATTGTGATAGTGCTATTCCCCCTTATTGGCAGATGGTTTTTTAAAAGATTTGATGATAGCGTTTCACAATACATCTTCGTGCTGATGATGGTTTTTTTGGGGGCAGTATTGGCTGAATTGGCGGGAATTGAAGCCATTATTGGGGCTTTTTTGGCGGGACTTACCCTTAATAGGCTTATTCCCCATACCTCACCCCTTATGAATAGAATAGAATTTGTGGGCAATGCAATCTTTATTCCTTTTTTTCTGATTGGCGTGGGCATGCTCATTGACTACAGTGTGTTTTTTAAGGATTGGGAAACAATTAAAGTAGGTGCCGTAATGATTGTTGTTGCCACCTTGGCAAAATTTATTGCAGCTTGGCTCACGCAAAAAACCTACAAACTTTCCGTTGATGAGCGAAGCATTATTTTTGGATTGAGCAATGCGCAGGCTGCAGCTACCCTTGCCGCGGTTTTGGTGGGTTATTCCATAGTCATCGGAGAGACCCCCATTGGGGAACCCATACGTTTGCTAGGTGAAAATATTTTAAACGGCACTATCCTTATGATTCTTTTTACCTGTACCATTGCTTCGTTCGTAGCGCAACGGGGGGCAAAAAACATTGCACTGGCAGAGGCATATGGCACTTTGGACAATGAGTATTTGTTAGAAGAGAAAATCTTGATTCCTATTAACAACATTGAGAATACGGACGAACTTGTAAATTTAGGTGTGATTATAAAGTCATCTAAAAATAAGGATGGTCTCTACGCCCTGAATATAATTTACAACCAATACAATGATGGCTCCGCAGACAAAATAGCAAACAAAATACTCACCCGGGCCACTGTAACAGCCTCTGCAACCGATACCATCCTGCACGGACTACTTAGGTATGATCTCAACATAGTAAATGGAATAATAAGCGTTGTAAAAGAGCGGAAAATAACCGATTTGATATTAGGCCTACACGAAAGCAAGGGCATATCTGATTCCTTTTTAGGGCAGCTCTCTGAAGGTATTTTAAGCAAATGCGATACAACCACCTTAATCTATAAATCGGTACAGCCCCTGGCAACCATAAAAAGACATGTGGTGATAGTTCCCAGCAGGGCAGAAAAGGAAATTGGGTTTCCATATTGGTTAGTGAAATTATGGAATATTGCTAAAAATTCCGGTGCCAAATTATCATTCTATGCTACTGAGGAAACCTTGAAATTTATAAAGGATATACACCTAAAATATCCAATTGAGGCACAGTTTACGGAATGCGACAATTGGTTGGAATTTTTAAAACTGTCACAGGAATTTCATAAGGATGATAATATAATTGTTGTTTTAAGCAGAAAAAACAATCCC
>JGI24723J26617_10002775_pt1 | contig 13399 bp, 12 predicted proteins | sample Cruoilmetagenom6_FD_26617 | JGI IMG/M metagenome (IMG submission 26617)
TGCGCGCGGTGTTCTCCTGCCCGATATAGCAGCCTTTTGTGAAATCCACGCCGTGCAATTCTGCGGCATTACATTCCAGCCACAGCGTCGCGTCGCTGCCCAGCTCTGCGCGCCCTTCGGGCACCCCCAGCGAAAGCCGGTGCGCCAGCCAGCCATCATCGGCAGCGGAATCATTGGCCGAAACAGGCGCCAGCCAGCGTTGACCAAGCGCCGCAAGCCGCGGATCGGGCGCGCCGCCATCACCGGAATGGCTGGTCCAATGAATGCCGACATTGTCATCACGGGAAATATCTATGGGCCGCCTTAGCCGATAGAGCGACAGGCGCTTTACCAGCGCGTCGGCAGCATCTTTTTCACAGTCGATCAGCAGATCATCGCCTGAGGGCCAGACAATGAAATCGAACAGCGCCTTGCCCTGCGGGGTGAGCAGCGCCGCCCAGACGGGCAATTGCCCGGTCACATCATTGGTTACCAGCCCTTGCAGGAAACCGGCGACATCTTCGCCCGGTTCACGGGGGGAAAGCCGAACGGTGGTGCGATTAAACAGGCGTGTTGCGGTCATGCCGCATAGGTGGGGGCGGGGCAGGCAATTGGCAACTCAATCTGCAACGGAAAGCCTTTCGCGCGCTGTATCGAGCAGCCAGCAGCTGGCAGGCCCAGGGGGCGTATCGCGCCGCCATAATGCGCTGAGGCAATAGTCAACTCGGGCCTGTTCAGGCAGTGGAAGCTCGGCCAAACGTCCATCGGCAAGATCGCCAGCAACCAGATGGCGCGGCATATTGCCCCAACCGATCCCTTCGCGGAGCAGGGCATGCTTGGCGCCCAGATCACCGAGCCGCCAGCTCTGCGGGCTGAGCACGGAAAAATCCTGGCCATCGGTGAGGAGCGAGCGGTCGGTCAGAACCAGCTGGAGATGCTTGCGGACCTCGCCTGGCCGAATTTCGGCCGCCCCTGCCAGCGGATGGACCGGCGCTGCAACGGGGATCAGATCAACCGAACCGACAGACCGGCTTTCCAGCTCGGGATGCTCGACAATTTCTGGCCCGGCAATCCCGATGGTTGCCTTGCCGTCCAGCACCAGCGCAGCAACCGCGCCCAACGCCTCGACATGCAGGCGCAGCGGCACGGTTGGGAAGGATTGTTGAAAATCGCGCAGCATCTGGGCGAGAACGGTGCTGGGCACCATTACATCGACAGCCACGGAGAGTTCAGCTTCAAGCCCGCTTTGCAGCCCGCGGACGCGCGCCACGAGCGAATCGACATCGTCGATTACCAAGTGCACTTCGGCCAGCAGCGCCGATCCCGCCTCGGTCAATTGCGGCGTGCGTGATCCCTGCCTGTCAAACAATCTGATGCCAAGCTGCGCCTCCAGCGCGCCTATCGCATAGCTGACCGCCGAAATTGCCCTGCCCTGCTTCTTCGCGGCGCGATTGAAGCTGCCTTGCTGCACAACGGCGAGGAAGGTGCGCAATTGGTCGAGGCTTGGTTGGCCTACGTCCACTATTCAGGAAATTCATTCATGTTGAGCAGATTTATCGCAATTAATAGATCGCTTTGCAACTGCCATATCGGTGCCAGTGTTGCTGAACTACAGCGTGAGGAGAGCAGAAATGATTGATATTCGCCCGTTCGAGAGCCTTGGCGCAGCCGATCACGGCTGGCTGGATGCCCGGCATCATTTTTCCTTTGCCGGCTATCACAATCCTGATCGGATGGGTTGGGGTGCATTGCGCGTCTGGAATGATGATGCAATCACGCCGAAGGGCGGGTTTTCAGCCCACCCGCATCGCGACATGGAGATTATCACCTATGTCCGCCAGGGTGCGATGACTCACCGTGACAGCCTGGGCAATGAAGGCCGCACCGAGGCTGGCGACGTTCAGGTTATCAGCGCGGGAACAGGCATAGAGCACTCTGAGTTCAACCTTGAAGATGAACAGACGCGCCTGTTCCAGATCTGGATCATTCCAGATAAGGCGGGCGGGGAACCGCGCTGGGATGCACGTCCCTTCCCCACCGGGGACCGGTCCGGCCAACTTGAAGTGCTTGCTTCGGGCATGGAAGGCGATAGCGGCGCCCTGCAAATTCGTGCTGATGCCCGCGTGATCGGTGTAAAGCTGGGTGCCGGGCAAAGCGTGTCTTATGCGATGAACGCCGGGCGCCATGCCTATCTGGTCCCTGCGACTGGACAGGTGAGCGTTGACGGGCAAAGGCTCAATGCTCGCGACGGCGCTGCGATTACCGGGCTTGACAGTTTCACCATCGAAGCGGCGGAGGATGCCGAAATTGTCCTTGTGGACGCCGCCTGATCCATTACGCCTCAATACTTTAGGAAGGACGCAAGTTATGATCGAACGCAACCAAGCCAGCCCCCAGGTCAATAATCTGATTGTCGAGCGGTGGTCGCCGCGCTCATTCGATGGCAGCGCGATACCGCAGCAGGATCTGGATGTGATATTTGAGGCGGCTGGCTGGTCGCCATCGGCATTCAATATCCAGCCATGGACGTTTCTTTATGCTCATCGCGGCGATGAAAACTGGGACCGGTTCCTCTCGCTGCTGATAGAATTCAATCAGAGCTGGGCGAAGGACGCATCGGTGCTGACATTCGTTGTTTCAAACAAGATGCAGGGCCGCGGTGACGAAAAATCGCCCAATCACAGCCATAGCTTCGATACTGGGGCAGCCTGGATTCTGGCCTCCCTGCAGGCCACGGCGATGGGCTATCACTCCCATGCAATGAGCGGGTTGCAGTTTGACAAGGCGTGCGAAGAACTCAAAATTCCGGCCGATCACAGGCTTGAGGCGGCATTTGTAATCGGCAGGAAGGCTGCGAAGGATCAGTTGCCTGAGGCATTGCAGGAAAAGGAAGCGGCAAGCGGCCGCAAGTCTGTTGCTGAAATCGCGATAGCCGGAAATTTCCAATAGGCGCGGCATCGGGGAAGCGCCGCTGCTTTGCGGTGGCGTTTCCGGCTGTCCCGCGTCTATGGATGGGCCATGACTCAAGCCAAGACCCTGACGATCCGCCAACCCGATGACTGGCACCTGCATTTGCGCGATGGCGATGTGATGCGCGGCGTATTGCCCTTTACCGTGCGGCAATTCGCGCGCGGCATTATCATGCCCAACCTTTCCGCGCCGATTGTTTCTGTCGATGATGCGATTGCCTATCGCCAGCGGATCAACGATGGGGTGCCTGCCGGACAGAAATTTGCGCCCTTGATGACCTGTTATCTGACAGACGCAACCGATCCCGATGAGGTGGAGCGCGGCGCGCGAGAGGGCGTGTTTATCGCGGCCAAGCTTTATCCTGCACATGCCACGACAGGTTCAGCCCATGGGGTGACCGACGTTGCCCACATTCGGCCGGTGCTGGAACGTATGGAACAGATCGGCCTGCCGCTGCTGATCCATGGAGAAGTAACAGACGCCCACGTTGACATCTTCGATCGCGAAGCCGTCTTCATACAGCGCACACTTATGCCGCTGATCGCCGAAATGCCCGGCCTGAAAATTGTGTTCGAACATATTACCACGTCCGAGGCGGTTGATTTTGTTGAAGCGGCAGGCGGTAATGTTGGGGCGACGATTACGCCGCAGCATTTGCACATCAATCGAAATGCCATGCTGGTTGGCGGGATGCGCCCGCATTATTTCTGCCTGCCTGTGGCCAAGCGTGAAAAGCATCGACTGGCGCTGCGTAAGGCAGCCACATCGGGATCGGCGAAGTATTTTCTGGGCACCGACAGCGCCCCCCATGGCCGGGCGGCCAAGGAATCGGCTTGCGGCTGCGCGGGCATTTTCAATGCGCCATTTGCGCTGGAAAGCTATGCCACCGTGTTTGAAGAAGAAGGCGCGCTGGACAAGTTTGAGGCCTTCGCTTCGGAAAACGGCCCGCGTTTCTATGGCTTGCCGCTTAATGAAGAGACGGTCACTCTCGTTCGTGAGGCGGCGCTTGTCCCGGAATTTTTCAACGCTGGCGGCACGCAAATAGTGCCATTCCATGCCGGAGAGCGCTTGCAGTGGCGATTCGCCGGCTGATCTCGGCAAAAATACCTGCCAGCGCCATCGCGAGCCAAGACGGCTCGGTTCGTCTTGCTAATTATGTCGGCCTGTCGAAGTTTTCGAAATAATCTGTAGTGTTGTCTCTGGTTCAGGATTGTATGCTTACTGATCAAGATCCGATCGCAATTGTTCGTCTTCTTCCGTGCGGACGGCGACGTGCGGCCGGGTCGGCGCGGTATTATGTATCGCGTCGGAGGGTGCTTCCCGCTTGTCGGGGGCACCCTCAATAGCGGCCAGGCCAATCGATTCCCAAATTGGCACGGTGCTCAATACCATCCGAAATTAACCATTGATCGAAACCAAGTGTTAACCGTTGGCGGCGAAAGCTAACCTTTCGTTAAGCACCACCGCGCGTAGCAACCATCAGGGCTGCGGCGCGTCTGATAAATTGAGGAGCCTGCTTTCATGAAGCCTTCCCCCCGTATTTTGCTGACCGGCATTGCCAGCGCAGCGCTTCTTGCAGGCTGCGGCCAGTCTGAAGAAACCGATGCCGCCGAAAAGGGAAAAGACCCGGCGATGACGGGCGCGCTGGAAGATCAGATCATGGTTGATCCGCAACTGTCAGGTCAGAACGGCGCGGCCGTTTCGGCGGGCGGGGGCGCTGTGGATCTTCCCCCTGAACAGCGCGGCCCCGAAGCGATTGCAGCGGCCAAGCAGGATGCGGCAAAGAAGGCAGGCGGAACCATCCAGCCTGCTCCTCAGCCGGCTTCGGGCGGGGGCGCTTCATTGGTTGAGGGGGCAGCAACGGCGGCCCAGGTGGCCGAAGCTTCGCGCGCAGCCAGCACTGACTGTTCCAGCAAGGCTGAGTATTCCATGAACTGGGCGAACAAACTGCCTCCGTCCCTTGCGGTCTACCCACGCGGTGCGGTGCAGGAAGCGGCGGGCATTGATGGCCAGGGCTGCGCGCTCAAGGTCGTCAATTTCGTAACGCCGGTCGGTGCCAAAGACGTGGTGGATTATTACTACACACGCGTGCGCAAGGCAGGGTTTGATGCGAAATATCGCATGGATGGCGGCGATCATGTGCTGGGCGGAAAGAACGGGGCCAAAGCCTACGTCATGTTCGTGCGCAAGCTGGATAATGGGCTGACCGAAGTGGATCTGATCGCAAGCGGCAAGTGATGTCGGGGCCAAGGCTCCCAGGCTGACAGGCGGGCCGTTATCTGAGGCCGATTCCGATCGCCGCGCGCGGTTGCTCGGCTTCTCCGGACGCAACCGGATAGGCACAATGGTCGGCCGCGTAATATCCATAGGGCCGATGGTTGCCGGACAGGCCAATGCCGCCGATGGGGGCCGCGTGTGACGGGCTGATTGTTGGCCTGTTCCAATTGACAATCCCGGCGCGGATATTGGCCCAGAAGCGGTTGTATTCCTGCGGGGACCCGCCCACCATGCTGGCGGCCAGGCCGAAGCGCGTGTTGTTTGCTTCGTTGATTGCCTCGTCGAGGCTGCTTACCTTCACCACTTGCAGAATCGGGCCAAACAGTTCCACGTCAGGGCGGTCCTCCATCGCGGTCATGTCGATAATTGCCGGCGAAAGAAACGGCAATGTATCATTGGGGCGGACCAGATGCTTGATCGCCTTGCCACCGTTGCTGAGCAGGTAGAGGAAGCTTTCCGTCAGTCCATCGGCGGCATAATTGTCTATCAACGGCCCCATGAACGGGGCGGGTTCTTCAAACGGGGCGCCAAAGATTATGCGGTCGGCCAGCGTTTTTATCTCTGGCATTATGGCATCGTACATCGAATCCTTTACGATCAGCCGCCGCGCTGAGGTGCACCGCTGACCGGCGCTGGCAAAGGCTGATTGCACCACCAACGCCGCAGCATCGGTGATTTTGGGCGTGTCCCACAATACGATCGGGTTGTTGCCGCCCATTTCCAGCGTGACAAGCTTGTCTGGCCGGGTTGCCAGCTTGCGGTTGATGGCAATGCCGGTGTTGGCTGATCCGGTGAAGAGCACGCCGTTGATGCCGTCATGCACCACCAGTTTCTGGCCTTCCTGCGGGCCGCCGATAACGAATTGCACCACCGCAGCCGAGATGCCCGCGCGGTTGAAACACCGGGCCAGCAATTCGCCTGTTGCCGGAGCTTTCTCGCTGGGTTTGAAAACCACCGTATTGCCTGCGATCAGCGCTGGAACGATATGCGAGCTGGGCAGGTGTGCCGGGCAATTATACGGGCCTAGAACCGCCATTACGCCGTGCGGCTTGTGTCGCACCGCCATCATGCCCTGGATCGCGCTGTCCAGTTTGCGCTGCGATGTCCGGTCGGCGAAGGCGCTTATCGAAATTTCAACCTTGGCGATAACCTGTTCGACTTCGAGATTGGCTTCCCACAGCGGTTTGCCGGTTTCCTTGGAAATCAATGAAGCGAGTGCCTCTGCCTCTTTGCGCACTTCATTGCCAAACCGGCGAACCAGTTCCATTCGTGTTGTAAGTGGCTGTGCCGCCCAGGCAGGGAATGCGCGGCGCGCGGTTCTGACCGCGGCGTCAATATCGCTGATCCGGTTGCGCCACAATTCAGCGCCCGTTGCCGGTTCATAAGAAACGATCTGTTCTTCCTGGCCGTCATCGGCCGGGGAACTTTCGGCTGATCCGACGCCATTTGGAGTGATCGCATTCATATTGGGCGGGTTTCCGATAAGATGTTCATGTTTCGATACACGGGGACTGTCGCATTGGTTCCTACAGGTTTGGTGTAGGGAAATAGTTAACGGCCAGTTCGGGAGATTGGCTTGCATGCGCTGCAACTTTCCAGAAATTGCGCTGGTTTTCGGTTAAGCCATTCAGGAANTGGTGTTTGCATTCTTGCAGCCAGNCGGTTCACCGCTTTCGTTTGCGTGCTTGCGGATCGCCTCGCATCGGGCGATAATACTGGCTGACAATNTATCGGCGGGCAGGGGTTTGCCGTCGTTCAGCGCGCTTCAGGGATCAAGCATGGACAAATTCACCGACGGCTTCTGGACAAGCCGCGATGGCCTCAGGCTTCACTACCGCGATTATCCGGGCGGTGAGGGCCAAATCCCGCTGTTGTGCCTGCATGGGCTTACAAGAAACGCCAGGGATTTTGCTGATTTTGCGGATCGGCATTCGGGGCANCGGCGTGTTATCTGCCCGGATATGCGCGGGCGCGGGCAAAGCGAATATGCGAAGGAAGCTGAAAGCTATAATCCGCTGCAATATCTTGAAGACGTTGATCTGCTGCTGGAAGAGCTGAATATCGACCGCTTCGTTGCTGTTGGCACATCGATGGGCGGCCTGATGATCATGCTGATGGCATTGACCAGGCCAGAACGGATTGCCGGGGCGGTTATCAACGATATTGGCCTTACGCTGGAGAAAGGCGGGGTTGATCGTATTCGCGAATATGTGGGCTATGGCCGCTCTTTCCCGACATGGCTTCACGCGGCGCGCGCGGCCCAGGAAACGCAAGAAATTGCCCATCCNGGCTTNGAACTTGCAGACTGGATTGCCATGGCCAAGCGGACGATGGCGCTGACCAGCAACGGCCGTATCGTGCTCGATTATGACATGAAAATTTCCGAAACATTCCTGGCTATAGATTTTGACAGCCAACCGGATCTGAGCGCGGCCGCCGATGGGCTTGCTGACAAGCCGGTGCTGGTCTTGCGCGGTGCTTTGTCGGATCTGTTTTCGGTTGAAGGATGCGCAGCCATGATGGCGCGGCTNGGCAACGCAGAGGCTGTGACCATTGCCGGGGTGGGCCATGCGCCGCTGCTGACCGAACCNGAAGCTGTGTCAGCGGTTGACCGGCTGCTGGCCAGGGTCGGCCAATAACCAAGCNGGCAAAGCGGGGCAGCGCGTGCAATTTCTCCACCTCCATTCTACTTTCGATCCGGGCGGGAAGGAACTGCGTGCGGCGCGGTTGATGAATGCCTTCGGGCCGGAAATCCGCCATACCGTGGTTTCCGCTGTGCCCGGCGCGCTGGGCGCTGCAAAGGCGGTGGATGCGGACATCGCGGTTTCTTATCCGGGTGATTTTGAGCCGCTTGCCGGCAGGCCGATGCCTGCGCGATTGCAACGTCTGGCCAAGGCGATGCAACCTTTCGATCTGGTCCTGACGTATAATTGGGGGGCCATGGATGCGGCGATGGCCCATGCGGTGTTCGGCAAGGCGTTTTCGCTTCCCGCGCTGATTCATCATGAAGATGGTTTCAACCAGGACGAGGCAGCCCGGCTCAAGGCTTCGCGCAATTGGTATCGCCGCTTTGCGCTGGCGCGCAGTTCCGGGCTGGTTGTGCCTTCGCAGCGGCTGGAGCGTATTGCGCTTGAAACCTGGCATCAACCGCACGGCAAGGTCCATCTGGTGGAAAATGGCATCGATACCGGTGCTTATTCTGGCAAGCCGGCAGCCAATGCCCTGCCGCGTATTGTCAAGCGGCCGGGCGAGAAGTGGCTTGGCACGCTTGCCGGGCTGCGTGCGGTCAAGAACCTGCCCCGGCTGGTCCGCGCCTTTTCCAGCCTGCCTGAGCCATGGCAGCTTGTGATTGTGGGCGAGGGGCCAGAGCGCGATGCCATTGCGGCAGAAGCATTGCGGCTGGATATAGCGCACCGGGTGCATCTTCCCGGCTTTGTTTCCGATCCTGCAAAGGCAGTGGGATTGTTCGATCTGTTTGCCTTGTCATCCGACAGCGAACAGTTTCCGATCTCGGTTGTAGAGGCGATGGCCGCAGGGCTGGCGGTTGCTGCGCCGGAGGTTGGCGATGTCGGGTCGATGGTTGCAGAGCAGAACAGGCCTTTTATCGCACAGGCCGGGCAAGAGGCTGCTTTAACGCGGGCGATTACACAGCTTGCCGATAACGCCAAGCTGCGCAATTCGATCGGCGAAGCAAACCGCAAGCGCGCGGTCGAGCATTATGACGAGGCGCGCATGATAGCGGCCTATCGCGCCCTATATGGCCAAGCCGTGGGCAAGGCCGATTTGCTCTGAGCGCCACTTGATGTGTTCAGGGCGGCTTCACCATGCGCCGAACAATGATCATTGCCGTTGAAAACGCGCGATCATGCGTTAAACAGCGCGCGACTGTCCCGCTAATTGCAACAAGGCGTTTATCTTGGCTCTGCCTCCCGACAAAGCCCCAGCCGAAAAGACCAGTCCGGACAAGGACAAGTCTCGCAAGAGCGAGGCCGGCAGCCAGGACACTTTCATGCGTGAAGTGGACGATGCGCTGCGCCAGGACCAGATGGAAGGTTTCTTCAAGAACTTTGGACTGCCGCTGATCGCCGCCGTGGTGCTCGGTCTGGGTGGGCTGGGCGGCTATCTGTGGTGGCAAAACAGCCAGGAAGAAGCCGCCGACGAGAGAGGCGAGCAGTTTATTGTCGCGCTCGATACGCTGGAAGCGGAAAATCTTGACGGCGCTTATGACAAGCTTGCACCGGTGATCGAAGCCAGCGGCACAGCCAGCGCCTCTGCCGCCCAATTGCTGCGCGCCGGGATCGCGCTGGAACGCAATCAGCCCGATGATGCGGCGATGATTTACACAGCCGTCGCTGAAGACGAAGCGGCACCGCAGCCCTTCAGAGATCTTGCCACAGTCAGATATGTTGCCGCCAATTTTGAGGATATGAAGCCGCAGGAAGTCATCGATCGGCTGGCTGTGCTGGCGGTACCGGGTAATGCCTGGTTCGGCGTTGCTGGAGAAATGGTCGGTATGGCCTATCTGGAGCAGGACAAGAACGATCTGGCCGGCCCGCTTTTTGCGAGCATTGCCCGCGACGATGAATTACCCGAATCCCTGCGCGGGCGCGCCCGGCAACTTGCAGGTTTGCTGGGGGTTGATGCGCTGGACGATGTCGTGGGTGAAAAAGATGATGACAGCATTGATCCCAAAGCCGCGCCAGACGCTGCGGCACCTGCCGACAAGAAATAGTACCCCTGTGATCCGGAGCAGTAGATGAAAGCCCTGAATAGTCCCTTGCGTCTCGCCCTGTTTGCGACACTGGCTGCAAGTATTGCCGGTTGCGGTGTCCTGGGCGGTAAGGACGGCCCCAAAACACCCACGGTGGGGGAACGGGTTCCGATCCTTTCGCGGATTGAAACGGGGGCCAAGGTCGATCCGGCTCTGGCTTCGGTTGCCGTCATTCTGCCGCCCGAACAGTTGAATTCGGAGTGGGCACAGGCCGGCGGAACAGCCAACAAGGCTTATGGGCATCATGCTCTTGCAGCGTCGCCCTCGCGGGTGTGGACGGCATCGGTCGCGGGATCAAGCAAGACTCGGCGTCTGGCCGCAGCGCCGGTAATCGGCGATGGCAAAGTATTCGTGATGGGCACTGACGGCGTTGTTACGGCGCTGGATGCTGCTGGCGGTGCCAGGCTGTGGAGCAAGAGCTTCAAGGTTTCCGGCGATGGGTCCAATACCGTATTTGGCGGCGGGGTCAGTTACGATTCCGGCAAGGCATATGTCACGACCGGATTTGGTGAGGTGGCAGCTATTGATGCCGATACCGGCAATGACATCTGGAAAGTCCAGCCCGGCGGCCCGTTGCGCGGCTCTCCCACAATCGCGTTCAATGCGGTCTATGTGATGACGCAGAACAATCAGGTGCACGCGCTTAATGCCGCAGACGGTTCAACGCTGTGGTCCGAATCGGGCTCGGTCGAGCAAGCGGGCGTTTTTGGGGTTGCCGCCCCTGCTGCCGGGCAAGGTACGGTGATCACCGGCTACAGTTCAGGTGAATTGGCCGCGTATCGCTATGAAAATGGCAGGACGCTGTGGTCCGACGCGCTGGCGCGAACATCAATTTCGACCGAGGTGGGCAGCCTGACCGATGTTGATGCCGATCCGATCATCGATCGCGGCAGGGTTTACGCGCTGGGGCAGGGCGGCCGTATGGCGGCATATGATCTCGTTTCAGGCCAGCGCATATGGGAACTGAACCTGGCGGGCATTTCGACGCCGGCAGTGGTGGGTGACTGGGTTTTCACGCTGACCGACGATGCGCAATTGCTGGCGATCGCCCGGTCAAGCGGCAAGGTCCGCTGGCTCAATCAGCTCAAGCGCTATCGCAATGAGAAAAAGCGCAAAGACCCGATTTTCTGGGTCGGTCCGGTGCTGGCCGGCGGGCGCTTGTGGGTGGCAAATTCGCGGGGGCATCTTGCCCATGCGGATCCTGCAACCGGGACGCTTACGGAATTCACCAAGCTGAGCAAGAGCGTGTCTCTGGCACCTGTTGTTGCCGATCAGACGCTCTATGTGCTTGATGATGGCGGCAAGGTTTCCGCCTTTCGCTAGGCNGCCTGCCCGCGGCCCATCTGCCCGCCCACTGTTGGCGGCAGCTCAATTCGTTTCGATCGCCTTAACCATTTTCGGTTAGTGCGTGCGCCATGAGCAGCGCCCCGAAATCTGTGGCCGAAAGGCCAGCCAGCGATGTTTCGTCCGCTGTCGGGTTTGCCGGGCTTCTGGGCCTGTTTGCCTGGCTGCTGATTTGCCGCGAATGGGCAGGCATCGCTCAGACGCTGGACCTGCCTGGCCCGCGTGAGCCGCTGTCAGGGCGTTTTGCCGCGCTGGCAACGGTGCTTTTCACCGGCCTGCCGATGATCTTTTGGTCGATCATTGTCGAAAAGGTGCATCTGCGGCCGTCGACCGGGCTGGATTGGACGCGTGACGCGGACGCCAAAGCCATGCTGCCGGTCTCGATCACCAAGATCGCCGGCCTATGGGCAACCTGGGCGATCATCGCCTTTCTGTATTGTATTGGCCGTTGGTATTGGGACGGCAGCTATCTGTTCGCGATGGAGGTGCTTGCGCTGGCGGCGGTTCCGCTTTTTCTGCTGTGCGTGCCCTATGTCATCTGGCTGGACCGCTACATGGCCGAGCCGCGCGACGGGGCCTGGCATTTCGGTGCAATGCTGATTGGCCGCGAAGCGTATGATCTGGCGGAAGTCAAAAGCCATTTTCGAGCCTGGGCGGTCAAAGGCTTCTTCTGCGCCTTCATGCTCTCGATATTACCCGGCGGCTTTGCCTATATCGTCAATCTGGATCTGGCCGGTATTGCTGGTGATCCGGTCCGGATCGCAACCGGGTTGATCGAGCTGTTGTTCGTGGTGGATGTGCATCTGGCGATGGTGGGTTATCTGATGACCTTCAAGCCGCTTGATGCGCATATCCGCAGCGCCAACCCCTATGTTGCCGGCTGGGTTGCGGCGTTGATCTGTTATCCTCCATTCATTCTGATGGGTAACAACGGGCCGCTTGGCTATCATCACAATACAGCAGACTGGACCTTCTGGCTGCAGGACTATCCCGCTGTCTTATGGGTGTGGGGCGGCTGGCTTGTTCTCCTGACGGCTTTCTATGCCTGGGCAACGGTGATCTTCGGGCTGCGCTTTTCCAATTTGACCTATCGCGGCGTTATCACCAACGGGCCTTACCGTTTTACCCGTCACCCAGCTTATGTTGCCAAGAACCTGTTCTGGTGGTGCGCGACAATGCCCTTCCTGGTCACCAGCAACTCGCCGTTCGATATGATCCGAAATACCGCTATTCTTGCGATGGTCAGCGCGGTCTATTTCTGGCGTGCCAAGACCGAGGAAAAACACCTGCTGGGCGAAGATGCGAAATATCGTGAGTATCACGCATGGATGGCACACAACGGCGTGATCACGCGTGTTCTTGGCCGTGTGGGCCATGCCTTTTCGCAGCGCGGCCCGCAATTGCAGGCGGCCGAATAGCAGCACCGGCCATAGGCTGATGCCAGATGGATGGACCAGCCGGCCCGGTAACTTACAAAGTCTTGCTGCTTGATACGGTGTAGGCGGTGATGCTGCGCTCGCTCATGCCCAGCTTCTCGCGCTCAACTTGCCACTGCTTCATGTGATCGGCGGCGAAATGCGCGTCGAGAGCGGCCTGATCGGTCCAGACTTCGCTGACATGAAACAGCCCCTGATCGGCGGGATCTTCAGCATAGGCGTATTTGATGCAGCCATCTTCGCTGCGTGTTTGCGCAACCACGCGCGCGATCGGGGCCTTGGCTGCGTCCAGATTGGCCACCGGAATCCGGAAATGGCCGATGATGACAAGCATCGTCAGAAGCTCTTCTCGTCATAAATCCGTGAAAGGGCCCCGCCCCATTCGCCGCTGTAGAGGTCAAGCAGATCCTGCGCAGGAACCTTGCCCCGGCTTACAATCTCATGGAGCGGATCGAGGAAGCCGGTTTCGTTATCGCCGCTTGCGTTGAGGCGTGCTCTGGCGGCAAGACCCGACTTGGCGATTTCAAGCACGTCGCCCGCAATATCGCGCAGGGTTCCGCCGCCTGCCGAAGCGGGCAGCGGCGCATCAAGCGCCAGGCGCGGCACTGCATTACGCAGCGCC